>Ga0233426_10004348_pt1 | contig 10687 bp, 11 predicted proteins | sample SI_118_April2016_6_FD_179875 | JGI IMG/M metagenome (GOLD analysis project Ga0233426, IMG submission 179875) | Seawater microbial communities from Saanich Inlet, British Columbia, Canada - SI_118_April2016_10_MG | ecosystem: Environmental > Aquatic > Marine > Inlet | place: Canada: British... | reverse complement strand
ATCTATCGATATAAGTCTAAAGACATTATATCTGATATTAAATGTAAATAACCTGAACTACGGCTATACAGAAATTAGTACATAAATGTACTATAATGTTCTGCTTTATGTTACTTTGCTTTGGGTTAAAGCGAGATTAATACCTCAAATTTTCTTTATTTTTTTCTTCTCAAATGTTTCTCTACAATGTTAATGGAATACGCTTTTTACGAAATGACGATATGAGAGTAGTGAAATGTGTATGGAATGGGATAAAAACACCACTCTATATTCTTCATCACTTCCTTTTCGACCCCAAAACCCAAAATTCGACTTCAATAACTAATTTCTAAAAAGGAAGACATAGCTCTACATCTTTGCAAAGAATTTAAAGCAAATTTTTTGTAATGAATAGAATTTTAATACTCTTATTAATAACATTAAGCACAACATTCGCATTTGGGCAAAGCAATGAAACTGGTGCTCAAATTCAGTTCCAGTCATTTCAAGACGTTCTGAAATACGCTGATGAACACGCCATACAAATCCAAAGTGCAATCATTGTCGAGCAAATTGCAAGTGCTAATAAAAGGGAAGCTAAGTCTTATTTATACCCTTCTATAAATGCTAGTGCAGGATATAACAACAATCTAACCTTGCAACCCACTTTGGTTCCAGCAGAATTCTTTGATCCTAACGCGACTTCAGGGACTTTTCGAGAATTAACATTTGGACAACAACACATTTATTCAGCGGGAATTCAAGCACAATGGAATATTTTAAATTTCCAAAAAATGTTTGCTTCTCAAACGGCTAACATAGTCGCAGAACAAAGCGAAATTAACACACAAAAAAGCAAGTTTAACACCTATAATCTGTTGGCTTCAACGTATTATTCAATAATGCTAACACAAGAAGCTATTATTATTTATGAGGAAAACCTTAAGGTCTCAGAAGCTATTTATAAGAGTACAAATGAAAAATTTCAAGAAGGAATCGTTAGTGAAGATGCACTCAATTCGGCTAAAATTAAACAGTTACAAAATCGTAACACCTTACAACAAGCATTAAGTAACCTTAGCCGATTTTATACGCAACTGCAAAGTCAGTTAAATACCAACCAACAAATTATAATTTCAGATTCACCTCAAAATTTCAATTTAACAGATACGAGTTTTGAAACCAAACATCCTGAAATTACTTGGCAAGAAATGGAAGTCGATAAACAAAAATCGCTTCTAAAAGAAAAGAAAGCATTGCTTTTACCTAATCTAAGTCTTAACTATCAATACAACACTAGTTGGGCTACCGATGGATTTACAGATTTTTCCAATGCTAACGAATTGCCACAACAATATATTGGTGCAAAGCTGAATATTCCAATCTTTAGTGGTTTTTCTTCTCGATCAAAAATCAAGAAATCAATATTGGAACTGCAACAACAAGAATTGCAACTGGAAAACACAAAATTGGTAAAGCAAAACGAAGACGATTTGTTGCTTTTAGATGTCAATCAATTTGAAGAAGAATTAGCAGAAAACAGCAAAATTATGGTTCTCATGCAGAAAAATGATGTGCACGCAGAAAACAAATACACTAGTGGAATTAAAAGTTTAAACGAACGTTTAGACAGTTATGAAGATTTACTAAATGCACAAAATGCGTATCTACAAAGTTTGGCATCATACACATTAGCGAAGTATAAATTGAATATCAGACAAATTGATTTAAAATCCAACAATTAAAATAATTACGTAATGAAACATAAAAGAATAACTTTTTTAGGATGTATGATAGTAGCAATATCGCTATTGTTATCGTGTAATAACAAAGAAACAACAACACCAACACGAAAGAATATTGAAGATGCAGTTTTTGCAAGTGGTTTTATAGAACAAGAAAATCAATATACCGTATCTGCCAGTGCAGATGGAATTTTAACCACAATACCAGTAAGCGAAGGCGATATTATAACTAATAACACAACGGTTGCTGTTATAAAAAGTGATGTGCAAAACAATCAGGTTGCAGATGCACAAGCGGTCTATAACAATGCGGTAACCAATGCTTCTGCAAATGCTTCAATATTACAGCAAATACAAACAAAAATTAATCAGGCAAAAACACAATTATCCCTAGACAAAACAAATTACGTGCGTTATAAAGATTTACGTGCAAAAAATTCGGTATCACAGCTTGATTTTGAAAATGCCGAATTGCAATACAAAGCTTCACAAAATAACCTTTTAGGATTACAAGACAATTACAAGACTACCGCATCTGATTTAAAACTAAATGAAAAACGAAGCTTAGTGCAAGTTAAAACGCAAAAAGCCATCTTAGATGATTACAAACTAAATTCATCTATTTCAGGAACGGTTATCAATGTATTTAAAAAACAAGGCGAACTCATTAGAAGAGGCGAAGCTGTTGCCGAAATTGGAAGTGGTGCATTTATCATCAAACTATTTGTTGCGGAAGACGATATTAAAAAAGTAAATAATAATCAGGCAGTTTCTGTGCATTTAAACACCAATCCGAATGAGACGTTTAAAGCAAAAATTTCAAAAATATACCCTTCATTTAATACCACAGAGCAATCGTATGTGGTAGAAGCACAGTTTGACCAAGTACCCAATAAAATATTTTCAGGTTCTCAACTACAAGCAAATATTGAAACTGGCAGTAGTAAAAATGTATTGGTTATTCCAACTGCATATCTTATAAGAGAAAATTATGTCATCCTTGAAAATGATGAAGAAAGAACCATAAAAATAGGAAGAAGAAATAGTGATTGGACTGAAGTAATTTCAGGGATTTCAGAAGAAGACATCATTGTAAAATCAAAAATATAAACGATGAATACCAATCAGAAAATTGCAAAAGTACATCTTACCTCAAGGTTTCGACAACTACTTGTAGCTATATTAAGTGTAAGCTTTGGTATTTCAATGTACATAGCGATGAACAGTTTTATGGCAGGTGTAAATAATATTCAAACGGAAATTACTTTCACTTCAATGTCGCATATTAAAATTTTCAATGATTTATCGGAAAATATAACACCAATATCACCAAAACCAAAGGATCGTAATACGATTTTAATGGTCAACAATGCCCGAAATATTCAATACACACAAGGCATTAAAAACGCAGATGTCATTAAAACTAAATTGTTGAATATGCCCGAAATTAAGGGTGTTGCACTCCAACTCAATGAGAATGTTTTTATTAGAAATGGTGTTTCAAAAACGAGTGCATCGCTTTCGAGTATTGAAACAGTCAATGAAAACGATCTTTTTGAAACCGAAAAATATATTATAGAAGGTGATTTAAGCGAGTTAGATAAACGTTCAGATGGTATTATTTTGGGTGTTGGATTGGCACAAAAAATTGGAGTAAAAACAGGTAATACCATTTCTGTTACCACATTCGAGGATGTTTCTAAAACCTTTAAAGTTATAGGTCTTATAGAGTCTGGCAACAAGGGTGCAGATAAAACGCGTGCATTAATTTCCATTCAAACCGCGAGGCAGTTATTTTCAAAAAACAAAAGTTATGCAACTGATGTTTTGGTAAATACCTATGATTATAATAATGCCAGAGTAGTTGGAGAAAAAGTAAGCAAACTCACGGACTACAAAGTAGCATCTTGGCAAGAAGGAAACGGGCAATTAGTGTCTTCAAGTTTATTACGAGATATATTGGCAATTGCAGTTTCGCTAACCATACTCATTGTAGCAGGATTTGGAATTTACAACATTATGAATATGACCGTAAATGAAAAAATCAAAGAGATCGCCATCTTAAAAGCAATGGGATTCAATGGAAAAGATGTTATTGAAATTTTTCTAACACAGTCGGTAGCCATCGGTTTAATTGGTGGTTTCGTGGGCTTGTTTTTAGGAAATATTATTGTACAAATACTAGACATTGTGCCGTTTACAATTGCTTCACATAACACATTACCTGTTGAATACAATATTAAGGATTACATATTGGCATTTTCTTTTGGTACAATTATCACGTTAATTGCAGGATATCTTCCATCCCGAAAAGCAGCAAAAGTAGATCCAGTTGAAATATTAAGAGGTTAAAAAAAATAAACAGATGAAAGCAATTTCTATACAAAACATAAACAAATATTTTTACGACCCCGTAGAATTCCAAGTATTAAAAGATATTTCTTTTGATGTAAAAAAAGGCGAATTTGTTTCCATTGTCGGAAAATCAGGTTCCGGTAAATCTACCTTACTGTATCTGCTATCTACAATGGATACAAAATACAACGGAAACATTGCTATTAATGGCACGCAGGTTACTGGCTTATCACAAAATGAACTGGCAAAGTTTAGAAACGAGCAAATCGGATTCGTTTTTCAGTTTCATTTTTTATTACCAGAATTTACCGTTTTAGACAATGTAATGTTACCTGCATTAAAGCTAAATAAAAAAAGCAAGGATGAAATTGAAGCTGAAGCGATTGAATCACTTCACTTGTTAGGTTTGAAAGGCAATGAACATAAAAAAGCCTCTAAAATATCAGGTGGACAACAACAACGAGTTGCTATTGCCAGAGCACTAATTAATTCGCCATCCATTATTATGGGCGATGAACCGACAGGAAACCTCGATTCTAAAAACACAAATATTGTTTTTGATGTGTTTAAAGAACTGGCAAAAGAACGTGGACAAACCATTATAGCCGTTACCCACGATGATGAATTTGCAGCCAATTGCGACCGTATTATTGAACTGTCTGATGGAAAGTTAATTCGATAACAATAAATAAGTTAAACAAATAAAAACAGATTCATATGAAACGTAAATCCTTAATAAAGAAAATTCTAAAGTTCCTTTCTTATACCATTCTAGTATTTGTTATTGGTATTTCTTTTTACATTTTTCGCCCCTGGAAAGTGGCTCAAGGCTGGAGGTTTTATTCTGGTATAAATCCCTTTGCAGAAAGGGGAGAAGCTTTTATGAATTGGGATAAAGTGTCTAAACAAGTGCATTTAAAAGCATCAGATAATCCTCGTAAATATGAAAGAGAGTTAACAGATTTACAAGGTATTGACTACGAATACAATGGTAAAACCTACACAGCTGTAGATTATTTCAACAAAGCAAACCTTACGGGTTTAATGGTGTTGACTGATAACAAAATTGTAGTAGAAAACTATAGAGAAGATATGAATAAAGAAACGACTTATCATATCTGGTCTGCTACTAAAAGCTTTACGGCTACAGTATTAGGTATTGCTCTTAAAGAAGGTAAGGTTGAAAGTTTTGATGAAAGGGTGGATAAATATGCAACACAGTTTAAAGGTACAGTTTATGGTGAAACCCCCATTAAACACGTGTTAATGATGTCATCTGGTATCGATTTTACACACGGCAAGGGAAAGTATGATAGAAAGAAATTGTATTTCGACCTAATGATAAAAGGTAAGAGTTTTGATGATTGGGTTGCTGAAGTACCCAGAAGAGTCGAATCAGGAACAGATTTTAACTATGCAGCAACAGATACACATGTATTATCTAGAGTAGTAGAAGGAGCTTACAACAAACCTTATATAGATGTGGTACAAGAAAAATTGTGGAGTCCAGGTGGTTTTACTAGTGATGCACAATGGAGTGTAGATTCAGATGGAAATCCATTTGGACAGTGTTGTTTGTCACTTACACTACAAGATTTTGCACATTTGGGCCAGATTTATTTGGAAGACCTTATTTTTAAAGGAGAGTCAGTTGTCTCTAAAGATTGGCTAAACATGGTTCAAAATGCACAAGCATCTTTTCAAGAACCTTGGACTACAAAAAATGGAAGATATGTGGATGGATATAGTATACAATGGTGGTTACCTGTTAATTATAATCAAGAATTTATTGCTAGAGGAGCTTCGGGGCAATATTTATATGTCAATAAAAAAGATAACTATGTGGTAGCTCAATTCTCTGCTAGAGGCAACGTAAGTACAAAAGAAGAAATTGCTTTTTATAGAGCCGTCGGGAAACATTTTAAAGAACAAAAAATAGAAAAAGAATAATTAAAAATATAAATGAAATAAAAATGAAAAATTTAAAAAATGTAATTACAGTAGTATTGATGACATTATTTAGTATCACTAATTATGCACAATCGCAATCTGACGTAGCAGGCGATTGGGTTGTCGGAAAACAAAACACGGTTATAAAAATAGAACAACACAATAATGTTTATAGCGGAAAAATTATCTCTTCAGACAATCCGAAAGCTAAAATTGGCAACCTAATGGTTAAAGAACTCAAACAAAAGAATGGCGAATGGAAAGGTAAAGTATATTCAGCAAAGCGTAAAGAATGGTATGATGCTGAATTTATTCCAAAGGAAAATACGCTTGATATAAAAATAAAGGTTGGTTTTTTTAGTAAAACGATTGAATGGCTAAGAAAGTAACTATGCAATATTCTAATAAAAAATTTCCTTTACAAAAAGCAAGTATAACGTTTCTGTTTGTACTTGCTTTTTATAATACAATGAATGCACAAGACTTTAAATTAGCAGGAATCAAATATGCAAACTACCTAAAAACAGAACTAAAAAATGATTTGGGAAACCAAGGAATTTCGTTTCAAGAAATTGGTGCTTTTGTAAACTTTCCGAAGAAATTAAAAAACGATAAAACTGTTTTAGTTAATGGGTTTGGTTATGGATTTGTGGAAGCATCATTTGATAATCCGTTGTTTCGGTTTGATGATAACAATAAAAAGTTACAAATGTTTTATTACCAAGTAACTTTGCTACATCAATGGAACGAAAAATGGAATGTACTAGTTAGTTTAAAACCAACCCTTGCATCAGATTTTGAGGAGAAATTAAGTTCTGACGATTTTATTTTTCAAGGAGCAGTTACAGCTACAAGAAAATTAAGTTCTACATTTAAAATAGGAGGAGGTTTCGCATATAGTGCACGTTTGGGGAATCCGAGATTAATTCCTTTGGTTAATCTACAGTATAAAAAAAAGAGGCACGAGATAAATGCTTTATTTCCTATAAATGCTAAATATACCTATTCATTATTGCCAAGTAATAAATTAGAATTGGGTGTAAAGTATAATCTTAACGGAGGAAATTTTAATGTGTATTCTGAAGACAATAGTATTGATGAAATAAACTATTCGAGAGTAAATTTTGGAGTATTAGCCAATTATCAACTAACTAAAATACTTCGTTTAGAAGCTTTTGGAGGCTTAAGTGCCGGTAGAAAGTACAGTTTAATTGATACAGACGATACGACTTATGATTTTGACTCTGAATCAGCACCATTTTTTAGTGTAGGAATTGTGTTGGTTCCGCCAAAAAGAAAATAATAGGGTTAATTTTAATTTAATATATTACTATCTGTAATTTACTGTAATTAGAAATGTCAAAAAATATTAAAAATACTGTAATTAGAATTGTTTTGGTGTCATTATATGCTATTCTCGTAATAAGATTAGTAACCTTCGTTATGCCGAATGATATCGAATATAATTCACCGATTCCTAAACAAATATTTTTATTTTTCTACCTTCTTTTTTTTAATTTGAATGTAGAAGGTAGCTTATTTTTTGACCGCTACTTGAATAAAAAAATCCCTTGGTTTTATTTTCCTAAAAAAAGGATTGTTGTTCAATTTGTTTTAATTATTCTATGGGCTTTTATTTCTATTGGAATACCTTTTATTGCTTGGTATTTTATAAATGAGCAGTCATTAATCTACCCACGTGCACCTGTCATTACATTTATTGGTTCAGTTGTTTTTTTATTCGTCTTTATTGGTATTTCTATGACCATTAACTTTTTCAAGCAATGGAATAGTTCTTTATTGGATGCTGAATATTACAAACGGGCAAAACTAAAAGCAGATTATAGAGTGTTGCAAAATCAAGTAAATCCTCATTTTTTGTTTAACAGTTTAAATGTGTTGATTTCAGAAATAAAACACAACCCAAAAACTGCGGAAGATTTTACACGAAAACTATCAAAAGTGTATCGCTATGTTTTACAAAGTAAAAATCACGATTTAATTTCCTTGAAAAAGGAACTTGAATTTATTGATTCCTTTATTTTTTTACATAAAGTTAGAATTGGGGATGCTTTAGAATATGTAGTAAATATTTCTGATGAAGCATTGCAAATGCAAATCCCACCTTTAACCTTACAAATTTTAATTGAAAACGCCATTAAGCACAATGTTGCAAACGAAGAAAATGTGTTAAAAATTTCTATTAAATGCGATGGAAATGATATGTTAATTGTTAGTAACAATCTACAAATTATTGATAATGTAGATTCAACATATACTGGTTTATCCAACCTAAGTAAGCGATTTGAATTGCTTAAAAAAGAGGGCTTTACCTATGGAGAAAAAGAAGAAAAATTTATAGTTACTATTCCTTTAATTGAAGAATAAAATGATAAAAGTATTAATTATAGAAGATGAAATTCCTGCACAACGTTTATTAAAAGAAACCTTGCAGGAAATAGATATTAAAACCGAAGTTATTGGTTGTTTAAACAGTATAAAATCTGCCGTTGATTGGTTTCAAAACAATCCGCATCCAGATATTGTTTTATTGGATATTCAATTATCTGATGGATTAAGCTTTGAAATTTTTAAGCAAGTAAACATTGAAAGCTCTATAATATTTACAACCGCTTATGATGAATACGCTATACAAGCATTCAAAGTAAATAGTATTGATTATCTGTTAAAACCTGTTGAAAAAGATGAGTTGCAAACTGCCTTTGAGAAGTACTATCAATACAATACTCAATTCATTCACGATCAAAACTCAAATATAGATTTTAAGGAACTCGCTTCGCTCATAAAAAGTGAAAAGCCTAATTATCGTAAACGATTTTTAATTCAATCTAACGAATCTTTTTTTCATATATCTGTTGAGGAAATTGCGCTTTTTTACAGTATGCAAGGAATTACTTTTGCAGTAACTTTCGAAAAAAGAGAATATCCAGTTAATTTTTCACTCGAAAGTTTAAAAGAGCAATTACAACCTGATAGTTTTTTTAAAATAAATCGTCAATTCGTGGTGAGTATGGATGCTATTAAAAGGGTTCATTCTTATTTTAACGGGAAACTTAAACTTGAAATAGAACCATCACACGCAGAAGATATAATTGTTGGAAAAGATAAAGCTTCAGCTTTTAAACGTTGGATGGATAAGTAAACAAAGAAGGGAAATAAATTATGATAGACTTTATAAAATCAGAACTAGAAACCTTTGATTTAGAACTAACTTCTAAACAAAATGGGAGGGAAGGAGTTGATTTTTTAATTGGAGATAATCAATTATATCTAAAATCTATAGATTTAGATACTACACAACGTAGTATTAAAATAGCAAAACAAGATTTAGGAGAATTAAGAGATAAGCTATTTGTCGCTCTAATATTAATAATAGATAAAGAACCGAAGGTTGTTTATTTAAATTCCATCAAAACATTTATCACAATCTGATAGCAATATTTTCATAGAAAATAATGTTAGTTTAATGCCAAGTTTATCAAATTGGGAGATTAAAGTTTCTTCAAATACAATTCAAGAATTAACAAAATATGCTTTAGAAAATATGACTGATAAACTTAAAAGTTAGTTTATTATGTTAAATAGCGTAGCACGTTTTTAGACAGATGAAGCGTTGGCAAAAGGCCTAATATAAATTTGGCTCAACAATAGGTGAATGAGCGTAATATTTTAGAGAGTTAACAATAAATAGCGTTGATAATCAATGGATTAAAGCCTTTTCATAATTAACTTAATCAGTTACAATTTATTCTAAAATATAGCGGTTGAGCCGTAATTGTTTCCAAATTTATATGTGAGCCTTGATTTTTTTGTTTCTTTTTTTATCAAGAAAAAAAGATAATAATTAACTATTAAATCTAACAATTTCTAATTCCAATTCTAAATTTCATTAAATTCTAAAAACCAGAAAATGTTATACAAACTCTGTATTAGAACAAGTGCATAGAATTTTATTTTTCTTAAAATTTATGCTCTTGTGGAAAGTTGACAAAAATGTTATTAGAAAAAAATTACAGCACAATTTTATTTAAAATTACAAATTTTGAAGATTTCTAAAATTTAGCTTTTGTGCGGCTGCAAGCGTTGGAAAATTGTGTTTAAAAAAATTACTGCGTGGCATAATTATTTTTAATAAAACAATCAAGCCTTTTTTGCAAGAGGCAATTTAACATAATGTCGAATTATAGCTACAAATTTTAATGCTCTAAATGTTTCTTATAAATAACGTATTTAAAAAATATTATTGAATAATACCAAATATGAGATTCTACCAAATTGTATTTAAAACTTGTTGACGAATTTTAAAACACCCCAATAACAATGTTTATTTGTATGTTCTAAACTTTATGGGATATTTTACATAATATAGAATTATAGCTATCAAATACAATCTAGAAGTTAATTAGCCGTAATTTCCTTTAACATAATATCTATCGATATAAACCTAAAGGTGTTATATCTGATATTATGATTAAATAGCCTGAAATACGGCTATACAGAAATTACTGTTATTTGTACTATAATTTATATTATCGAAAAGTGAAAATTTAATGTTTTTAGGGCTTTAGAAGAAAAAGTTAAAAGCTGGCAGAAAAATAATTGACGTCAATTTTACCATTAGAGAACTTTGATATTAT
>Ga0233426_10004345_pt1 | contig 10688 bp, 5 predicted proteins | sample SI_118_April2016_6_FD_179875 | JGI IMG/M metagenome (GOLD analysis project Ga0233426, IMG submission 179875) | Seawater microbial communities from Saanich Inlet, British Columbia, Canada - SI_118_April2016_10_MG | ecosystem: Environmental > Aquatic > Marine > Inlet | place: Canada: British... | reverse complement strand
CTCTATAGTTGCTCCAAAAATGTACAACGGCAAGATAGAATCAATTGTAAGCAGAATTACTAGCTTTGCTGACATGATACAACTAACTCATCTTAAACTTCAACAGGTGTTATCTAGAATGGTTCCTGATGGTGTTTACTTAGACATAGATGGTTTAGCTGAGGTTGATTTAGGAAATGGAACAAATTACAATGCTCAAGAGGCTTTAAACATGTTCTTTCAAACTGGATCTGTTGTTGGTAGATCTTTCACTCAAGATGGTGATCAAAACCCAGGTAAAATACCTATACAAGAAATTTCAAATGGAGCTGGTGCGGGTAATAAATTACAAGCACTTATAGGTAACTATAACTACTATCTACAGATGATTAGAGATGTAACTGGTCTTAACGAGGCAAGAGACGCTTCAACACCAGATTCTAGATCATTAGTCGGTATACAAAAGTTAGCCGCAGCGAACTCTAACGTAGCAACGAGACATATACTAGATGCTTCACTGTTCTTAACGGTGGAAACAGCAGAGCAAATATCACTTAGAATATCAGACATACTAGAGTATTCACCTACTAAAGATGCTTTTATACAACAAATAGGAGCTCACAACGTAGCTACTTTAGATGAAATGAAAGAGCTACATTTATACGATTTTGGTATATTTATAGATTTAATGCCAGACGAAGAAGAGAAGCAAATACTTGAGAACAATATTCAAATGGCTATACAGCAAAAAAGCTTAGATATTGATGACGCGATCGACATAAGGCAGGTTAAAAATTTAAAAATGGCTAACCAGTTGATAAAGTATAAAAAGAAAAAGAAGCTAGAAAGAGAACAAGCTATGTCAGAGCAGAACATAAAAGCTCAAGGCGAGTCTCAACAACAAACAGCTGAAGCAGCGGCTCAATCTCAAATGCAAGCCAACCAAGCTAAGGTGGAAGCTGAAATGAAGTCTGAAGAACAAAGAAACGGATTGAAAATACAATACATGGAGAAAGAGGCGGCTATGAAAATGAAGCTAATGGACCACGAGTTTGAGATTAATAAAAAACTAAGGGAGATGGACAATCAAGCTGCATCTGCCAAAGAAAATCAAAAAGATGATCGTAAAGATAATCGAGAAAAAATGAAGGGAGAACCTAAAAACTTTGAGTCTGCTAATGACAGTATGCAAGGAGGATTAGGCGTAGCCGGATTAACAAGTAACTAATTATTTAATATTATTTTATCATGGAAGAAAACAAAGAAGACGTTGTCGAGGAGACTACGCAAGATCAACCGTCACCGGTATCAATAAATGAAGACGGTGACATAAAGCTAGATTTAACAATCGCAAAAGAAGAGACAGTAAAACCTGAAGCTGAGGTAGTTGAAGAACAAGAGGAAGTCGTAGAACCAGTAGCTGAAGAACAATCGTTAGAAGAGGTTGTTGAAGAGTTTGTTGAAGATACACCACAAGCTATAGAAGAAGATATAGTAGACATACCAGAAAATGTTCAAAAGCTAATGGACTTCATGGAAGAAACTGGTGGTGATTTACAAGACTATATCAAGTTGAACGCGGACATTGGTGAAATGGACGACTCAGAGGTTTTAGAAGACTACTATAAAACAACAAAACCTCATCTTGACGGTAAAGAAATAAACTTTTTATTAGAAGACCAATTTTCGTTTGACGAAGAGGTTGATGATGAAAAAGAAGTAATGAGAAAAAAGTTAGCCTTAAAAGAGCAAGTTGCTGAGGCTAGAGCTCACTTAGAAGAGTCCAAATCTAAATATTACAATGATATCAAATCTGGTTCGAAGCTTACGAGTGAACAACAAGAAGCGATTGATTTCGTAAACAAGTACAATCAGGAGAACGAGCAGAACACGGAAATTGTAAGGATACAACAGTCAGCGTTTCAAGATCAAACTAAAAAAGTATTTAACAAAAACTTTGATGGCTTTGAATTTAACATCGGTGATAAAAAAGTGACTTATAACATCCAGGACGTTGAAAATGTGCGAGACAAGCAGTTAGACATTAATAATTTCGTTGGAAAGTTTCTAAACGATAAATCAATAATGGAAGATGCTGCTGGTTATCACAAAGGATTGTTCACTGCGATGAATCCTGATGCAGTAGCTAAACATTTTTACGAGCAAGGTAAATCGGATGCTATAAAGCAAACGGTTGCTGATTCAAAAAACATCAACACATCAAGAGAGTCTCATAAAGTTTATGAAGGCGAAGGGGGTATAAAGTTCAAGGTGTTAGGAGATAGCGGTAATGATATGAGGTTACGAATTAAAAAAAGAAAGTAAACGATTTACTTTCACAAACTTAAAACATATTAAAATATGGCAACAGGTGTACCGGCTGCTGGATATACTCCAGCACCAAAAAAACAAGCGTTGGCATCAGCTTATTTAGATTTCACAAATGGAACTAATGACTGGGCACAACAATATTTACCAGATCTTATGGAGAAAGAAGCAGAGGTGTTCGGAAACAGAACAATCTCAGGTTTTCTTTCACAAGTAGGAGCTGAAGAGTCTATGGCTTCTGACCAAGTAATTTGGACAGAGCAAGGTAGATTACATTTATCATACAAATTGGTAAACATAACTCAAGGAGCAGGAGGTGTTAAAGATGCAGATCTTACTTTTGCTGGAAACTCTACTGATGTTGATGGAAACGTTGTAGCTGCAACAGCTCACGGTATTCGTCCAGGTGACATGATTTTAGTTTCAGATGCTGATGCAACTGTTAGAATGTATGTTGAAGGAGTAACTGCTGCTGGTGTTGTACAAGCTAAGCGTTACGATGGTGCTAATGCTGTAGGCTCTGGTGCTGGTGAAATGGCAACTGGAGGTGATGTATCTATATTAGTTTATGGATCTGAATACTCTAAAGCTACAACTGGTAGAGTAGGAGCTAATGCTCCATCTTTCAAGTCTAGAACTAACAAGCCGATTATATTAAAAGACAAGTATGAGATCTCAGGGTCTGACGCGTCTGCAATTGGTTGGGTTGAAGTTTCTGGTGAAGAAGGACAATCAGGTTACTTATGGTACCTAAAAGCTTCAGGTGATACTAAAGCTAGATTTTCTGACTACTTAGAAATGGCAATGATGGAATCAGTGTCTGGAGCTGGAACAGCACCAACAAGTGCTGGTACTAATGGTATAGGCGTTACTGGTACTGAAGGTTTATGGGAAGCTCTAGAAACTAGAGGTAACATATCTACTACACTAGATAACACTGCTACTTTAGCTGAGTTTGATTCAATCATCGATCGTTTAGATGAGAATGGTGCAATTGAAGAGAACATGATGTTCTTAGATAGAGCTACTTCTTTAAATATTGATGACATGCTTGCTGGATTAAATGGAGCTGCTCAAGGGAATGGTACTACATCAAACGTTGCTGGTTCTTCTTACGGTGTATTTAACAACGAAGCTGATATGGCTTTGAACTTAGGTTTCACTGGTTTCAGAAGAGGTTCTTATGACTTCTACAAGTCTGACTTCAAATACTTGAATGATAGATCAACTAGAGGGTTAATCAATGCTACTGACGGTGCTAACGCGATTCACGGTTGCATGATACCTGCTGGTGTTTCTTCAGTGTATGACCAAACTTTAGGTAAAAACTTAAAGAGACCATTCTTACACGTGAGATACAGAGCTTCTCAATTAGAAAGCAGAAAGTACAAAACTTGGACTACTGGTTCGGTTGGTGCTACTACTTCTGATTTAGATGCGATGGAGATGCATTTCTTATCTGAAAGATGTTTAGTTGTTCAAGGTGCAAATAACTTTGTATTGATGAAAGGATAAACATTATCTTTTAAAAGAACCGGGGCTTCGGCCTCGGTCCTTTTATTTTTTTATTAACTTATATTATATTATATTATGGCAAAAACAAAAAAAGCTTACGCAGGAGATCCTGGCGATGAGCATGTGGAAAAAGTGGTAGAAACTCCAGTTATGGAAGCACCACCGGTTGTAGAACAACCAAAAAGAAAAGAACCTAAAAAAGAAATTATTAACGATTGGGAAGTTAAAGATCGTATATACTTACTAAGTGATGGTTCGTCACCTTTAACTTTTGGTGTTAAATCAAATAAGATTTATTACTTTGACAAGGAAAAAGGTTACGAAAGAGAAATCATGCTAACTGAAAATCAAAACACTCCATTTGTAGATGAAATGAAAGGTCAAATAAGACCAGGGAGAATATTGTTTAGAAACGGAACGTTAGCAATACCTAAGGAAAAAGTAAACTTTCAAAAGTTTATGAGTATATATCACCCAAGAGTTAACAAGCTTTATCATGAAGTTAAACCTGCTGCAAGAGCTGCAAGTCACTTAGAGCACTTAAACATAGAGTTAGATGCTATGATACAAGCTAGAGAGTTATCTATAGATATGGTTGAAGCTATTATGCGAGTTCAGAACGGTTCTGCGGTTGCTAAGATGACTTCTAAGGAGCTTAAACGAGATGTACTTATATTTGCTAAGAACAACCCAGTTTTATTCTTAGACTTATGTAACGATGACAATATACATTTGAGGAACATTGGTATCAAAGCTACTGAAATGGGTATATTGAAACTATCTTCAGACCAAAGAACTTTTAGTTGGACTTCTAACAATAGAAAACTAATGAACGTTGCTTTTGATGAACACCCTTATTCTGCTTTAGCCGCTTGGTTTAAAACTGACGAAGGAATGGAAGTGTTAAATCAAATTGAAAAAAGAATGAAGTAAACAATAATATGCGATCACCCTTCGGGGTGATTGCTATATTTAAACGATAAACAATAAAAAAATATGGCTAACAACACAACTATAAGTATAGATACGGTTTACCAAAGAGTATTAGCTTTGGCTAATAAAGAGCAGAGAGGATATATAACTCCACAAGAGTTTAACCTACATGCTAATCAAGCCCAATTAGACATATTTGACCAATACTTCTACGACTTAGCTGCTATGACACAGTTAAGCAAAAGAGGAGAAGAACAACAATCACCTGGGGCTAACAATCCTTTGGAACCTGACTTTGGAGACACAGTCAATATACTTAGAGAAAAAATAAGTATTTATCAAGGTGCTGATGTCGCTCTGACATACAGCGCAACAAACGGGTCATTTTCAATGCCCGCATTATCAAACACAATTTATAGAACTGGTAGAATGTATTACTCCGGAACAGGTGGTTCTAGTATACCTTTGAAACGTATAGAATACTATATGCTACCTGAATTAAAAGAGCTATTTGATGCTAGAACAGCTTCGAGATGGAGTTCTAACGACACCGCTGAATACTATTACACTGAGAATACAGATGGAACTTTTTCTTTATATAGAGAAAGCAGTGGTCAAACACCGTTAACTAGTGGTTTAAAAATAGAGGTTGTCGCAACGACACCTGCTACTGTAAAATGGGGTTATGTGGTTGTTAACGAAAAAGCACTATATGATGCTAACAACTCTATAGACTTTAACTTACACAGGTCCGAGGAAACAATTTTAGTTATAAAAATACTAGAATTAGCTGGTATAACAATTAATAAACCTGGTTTAGTTGGCTTGGCTTCAGGCGAAGAACAACAAAATGATGCACAAAAAAAATAAATAAATGGCAGATAACTTAATAACATTAACACACGAACAATATTACGAAGGTAAAGATGGTACTCAATTATCAGGTGATGATAGACAGTATGGTAATTATCAATTCATTAAAGTTGGTGATGTTGTAAATGACATACTAGCTAATTACGGTGGAGAGGGAATGATGTTGGCTGGTATTAGATTAAGAAATATTAAGTATCATGCTAACAGAGCTTTGCAGGAGTTAAGTTTTGATACCTTCAGATCAACTAGATCTGTTGAGATAGAAATACCACCATCTTTAGTAATGGCTTTGCCACACGATTACGTAGGTTATACAAAGGTTACTTGGAAGGATAATTATGGTATTGAGTATACTTTGTACCCTGCTATATTGACTAGTAACCCAAAGCCTTACAATCAAGATAGTAATTACTTTTTAGAGTTTGATAGTAATAGCGACACAACACACGCGAGTGATTCTAACACTTGGTTTGATTACCACGGGGACACTCCTAACACTAGCCCTCAAGATGCTGATAGCGATATTATTAGAACCGCTAATGGTCAAATGTTTGGCTCTGAACCAAGACACATGAATGTCAATGGATCTTTTTATATAGACTATCACAAAGGAAGAGTTCACTTTAGTAGTAATTGTACGGGAAAAACTGTGACCTTTAAGTATATAAGCGACGGAGTTGCTTATCTTAATGATGGAGTTGAAAACAAAGGTGTTACACCGACTGATCCTTGGCAAAATGAGATACATGTAGAAAAAGACTTTATAGTCCACAAGTTTGCTCAAGAAGCTTTAATAAAACACGTACTGTATGGATGTATGCAATCGAAAGAACAAGCAAATCCTAATACAGTTGCAATGTTAAAAAAGGAAAAGTTTGCTGAAACAAGAAAAGCAAAAATAAGATTGTCAGAAATTAAGATAGAAGAGATCACTCAGATAATGAGAGGCAAGTCTAAATGGATTAAACACTAAAATAGAAAATGGCAGAATTAAAAAGAAATTTTTCTGGAGGTAAGATGAACAAAGATATGGACGAGAGAGTTTTAGCTCCTGGTCAATATCGAGATGCTAACAACGTTCAAGTTATGACCTCTGACGGTTCAGACGTTGGGTCTCTGCAAACATTACTAGGTAACACTAATGTAACAGAAGACACTGTATACACATTTATCGATCCAACTATCTCTAAAGTTGTCGGTGTTAAAAGTTTACCAGAGAAGGATAAAGTTTACTTTATGGTGTACAGTGGTGCTGATGTAGCAGCTGTTCCAGTTGGAACTCCTCAAAAAGATTATATAGTAGAATACAACACTGTAAAGAAAACAACTGACTTTGTGTTTGTAGATATACACGCAGCTCAACACACTGTTACAACAGCTTGTGATGATGGTACTAAGGTTTTTAAAATAAAAGGTGGAGATCAAAGTTGGGCTCACGGTATTAGAATTGGTATGACTTTATCTGGAACCTTTAATGATGGTTCTGGTAGCACCGTTAACATAGATAGCGCTTGGAACGTAAAAGTTACTAAGATAAGATACTTTGCTTCTTATTGGTGGATTCACCATGATGGTGCTAACGCTGTTGGTAGTTCTGTTGGTGATGTAATCACGTTCACGGCACCAAGGGTTTTAAAATTCAATCCTTATAATGTTATACATAGTATAGACATTGTTAGTGATATGATGTTTTGGACTGACAACCAAAACGAGCCTAGAAAAATACATTTAGAAAGAAGCAAAAGAGGTACTGGTGGTACTAAACCGCTAAATGGTAGAAGCAATCTTTTCTACCACAATACAATGCCACCTGGCGTGATGACTAATGCTACTTTTGGTGATGCGGCAAACACTGGTCTTTTTCACACTAGATTGGTTAAAAGAGCGGTATCTACTTCGACGCAATTAGTATTAGCTTTTAATAGAACCAAGGATCAACCTGTTTGGGTTAAGGAAGACCACATAACGGTGATTAAAAAATCACCTACAAACCCGCTCACTATAAAAATGTACTCTACTTCTTCTAATAGAATTAAGGACAATGGAGAGGAGAACCCCACTTATGGTGTGACGACTAAAATGAATTTTTACGACGCAACACCAGAGCTACTTACTGTTGGTGATGCTACAACTGTTGATTTTGTTACTGATATAGATCTTAGGGTAGGAGACATAGTTATGTTAAATAATACCCCAGGCGCTTCACCTGAATCTTTTCCATCCGACGAGACTCAAGTTAGAGCAACAGTTGCCTCACCACTTCCATCGTCAGCAACTCCTCCAGACCAGATAACAACTGGTACTTTTAACTTAATAATAAACTCTATAGATGGTGACATATCAAACGAAGACGTGTCTTGGAATCTTAGAGTAGAGCAGAACAAACCTATGTTTGAGTTTAAGTTTCCTAGGTTTTCTTATAGATGGAGATATCAAGATGGTGAGTACTCTACTTTTGCTCCTTGGTCTGAGGTAGCTTTTTTACCTGGTGATTTTGACTATTTACCAAAAAAGGGTTTTAACCTAGGTATGACAAACAGGTTGAGAAACCTAGAGTTGGTTGATTATTTCCCAGAGTGGGGATCAATACCCGAAGATGTTACTGAAATTGATCTTTTGTATAAAGAGGCTGGTAAAAAAACAGTATATACTGTAAAAACTTTAAAGCCTCAAGACCTACATCCGATTTGGCCAGATAATGACGCGTGGCCTTATGCTAGAGGAAATTTTGAGGTTACATCAGAGTTAATACACGCTGTCGTCCCTTCTAATCAATTATTAAGACCTTGGGATAATGTACCGAGAAAAGCTAAAACTCAAGTAAGTACAGCTAATAGAATTGTGTATGGTAACTATACGCAAAACTACAACATAGATGAATCTCTAAAAATGAGTTGTACTCATAAATCGTACAGTATACCAGATTCTGCTTCTGAAAACGAAGAAATACCTAATAGATCAGTTAAATCGATAAGAACTTATAACATCGGTGTTGTTTGGTCAGATAAATATGGTAGAGAAACACCGGTTATGGTTCCAAAAGAAGGTGGCTCTATAACTATAGACAAAGAAGACGCTATCAACCAAAACTATTTGAGCGCTAAAATAATAGAGACGGTTGAAAGACCACCTTGGGCTGAGTTTGTATCATACTATGTTAAAGAGACTTCTAACGAGTATTACAACTTAGCTATGGATAGGTTTTACGACGCTGAAGATGGAAACGTTTGGATTAGCTTTCCATCAGCAGAGAGAAACAAAGTACAAGAGGACACATATTTATACCTTAAAAAAGCACACGACACAAATGAACCTGTTTTAGAAAAAGCTAGGTATAGAGTCGTTGCTATAGAAAATGACGCTCCATTATTTATTAAAAAATTAAGAAAAAGCTTTGGCTTTGAAACTGTAGAGTTTGCTGTGTCTGGATTGCCAGAGCCTGGTAGAAAATACATTAGAGTTAGAAAAACACACTTTGATAATTCCTTTTTCCAATGTAGATCGCCGCAGGTTTTAGATAATTTAAGAATAAGAATAGGTGGTGTAGACGGTGCTCAGACTCATCTCTCAGAAATGTATGATATTGCTGGTGTGTCAGACCAAGGTACTTACTTAAAACTTAGTCTTCAAAAACCTTTAGGTGATGAATTAATGCCAATTTCAATACTTAGCCCTACTTTAGAGATGAAGTTAGAAGTAGTGCAGATGAAGTTTGAAGACAAACCTGAGTTTGACGGTAGGTTTTTTGTTAAAATACTTAAAGATTTAACACTGCAAAAAGAACTACTAAGCTTGGTTGCTTCAAAAGTTTCGTACCAAACTAAAGACACTATGCAGATAGGTTATTTAAGTAGTAATAAAGGAATGAGTGAAGGTGCTTGGACAGAGTGGAGAGATTACCACAATGGTAGTGATCAATATAGTACTAAAAACAGATGGTTTATCGATGATATAGACACTAGAAATAGACAAGCTAACTCTGGTAATTTCGATACAGACGCTATAAATAGTGGTGGAATATATAATTGGAATGGAAGCAGTGTAAACACAGGTAGCGAGTCACTTGGTGGTAAGGGTCTTATAGATATATCTTACTCTAATTGGGATGGCAATGCCGGTATAAAATCTCAAGGTGGTAAGTTTACAACTCCTTGGGGTTACTTAAAAAATGTTGGTACTATATTTAGGTTTAAACAAGATCCAGCACAAATAGTATATAGAATAGAAGGTGTACATGGGAGGTTAGGATCTGGCATGAAATATGGAAGTGCACCTTTAAATACTAGTAACCTGAAGTATTGGTCACAAAACAACAATTCACAAAACGAAAAATCAAGTGCACCATTGATTGGTGGTGGAGGTGATTATGATTGGAATTGGCATAAGAACAAGCCCGATAAAGATAACAATAGATATAGCTTCAGGATAGAGGTTGATAAAATGTTTGGTAGTAGTTCAAACCACATTTTTGATGACAGTATACATGTTCCAATGAACAGAGTTGATGCTGCTACTGGAGAGGAAGTGCCATTGGTGAACGGAGAGAGATATGATGGTGCTGTTGTTGGTGGAACTGTTTATGGTACTAATTACTCTATTGGTGATCATCATAACTGGTGGCCGATAACAAGTAACACTGGTGCTATACTTAACACTGCAAATCAACTAGCAGAAGGGACGGTTCACACTGAACCTAATAATTACGATACTTCGGATTACACTCATCGCCCACCTATGAAGTGGAGCACATACCCAAGTAGTTCAAGTGGAGATGGTAGGAGTGTTTTTCAAAGAGTTAAAGACCAATACAACCCTCACGCTATAACCATAGAATTTTTAGAACCTATGATTGAAGTTGATGACCAAGGAGGTCCAACTTACAGTAGTACTAATCCAGCTATATGGGAAACTGAACCAAGAGAGGATATAGGTTTAGACATATACTACGAGGCTAGTGCTAAAATACCTTTAAACCCAGATCACACTCAAAACGAGTTGTTGATACCTATTGGGTCTAAAGTTTGGAATAGTAATGGTACAACTTACTTAGGTAGAGTTGG
>Ga0233426_10004344_pt1 | contig 10688 bp, 3 predicted proteins | sample SI_118_April2016_6_FD_179875 | JGI IMG/M metagenome (GOLD analysis project Ga0233426, IMG submission 179875) | Seawater microbial communities from Saanich Inlet, British Columbia, Canada - SI_118_April2016_10_MG | ecosystem: Environmental > Aquatic > Marine > Inlet | place: Canada: British... | reverse complement strand
AGTTGTGTTAACCGGAAATATAAAGCTGTTAATACAGGCTTTTATTTGGATATAACGAGTTAGTAATAATTTAAATATGCTCACTTTGTCAAATGTTGATTGGCCTTCTAAACGCGACACTTTAATATTTATCATTTCTCAAAAGAAGGTAGATAAGCTTTAAAACATCTTATGATTGAAAATAATCCTACATCCTTAATTTGCTCTGACAACTATCTTGAGATTGAGAAAAGTCGTGTCAATATTTATTATGGATACATTCCAAAAGCTCATAAGTTGGAATATTCTCAGTCTCTAATATCTTCCTTACCACAAAAGGAACAAGAGAGACTGGCATCTATTAAAAATGAATGTAAAAAAGTTAAAAGTGCATTTGGCAGAACTTTATTATTACATGGTTTAAAGAATTATGGTATAACAAATCTGGATGATTTAAAAGTCATGTTTAATGGGAAACCCTATTTAAATAATTCAAGAAATCTGCACTTTAATATTTCTCATTCAGGCAATCTGATTTTATGTGCAATTTCCGACAACGCTTCTATCGGAGTTGATGTAGAAAAAATAAAGCCGAAAATATTAGATCATTTTAAATCGTATTTCACAGTTCAGGAATGGCAGAATATAACCATTAATGATAACTCCATTAAACGATTTTATGACCTATGGACAAGAAAAGAAGCGCTGATTAAAGCTGATGGAAGAGGCTTATCAATAGAATTGTCGTCATTTTCCTGTTTAGGAAATAATGGCCAGATAGAAGGTCAAAATTGGTATGTTAAAAACTTCGTGATTGACGAGAAGTATGCCTGCGCAATAGCTCACAAAAATGACTTCCCCGTTCAACTAATAAAATTTGAATTCGCTCTTTAAATCCTTTACAAGCATCTAAAATCAACCATTTGCATGATTAAAACTAAAACAAATAGAAAAAATGACATAGCCATTATTGGAATGAGCTGTCGATTTCCTGGCGCAAATAATTTAGAAGAATTCTGGGATATCGTATCAAAAGGGAAAACTCAATTTAGTAATATTCCAAAGGAAAGAATAGATCAATTTGATTTTAGCATTTTAAAAAACCAAAAGGGTTCATTTCTGGAAAAACCATATCACTTCGACTATGAATACTTCAATATTTCCAACGAGGAAGCTAAAGCTATGGATCCTCAACAAAGAATAATGTTGGAGCTAACAGTTGAAGCAAGGGACCATGCCTTAATTGATGAATTTAAAAACAAAAACATCGGTGTTTATATAGGGGCCAATCAAAGGGCATATATGGAAAGTATCAATGCTGGTTTTTACAGAAAGAAGGTAATCGATAAAATAAAAAATACCTCGACCTTTGAAGCGTTAGCTCCTGAAATAAAAGATAATTTACTGGCAGATTTAGAGGGCATTCAAGAGATGCCTCAAATCGACAATTCTGCGATTACCGGAAATATTAGTAATATGATTTCTGCAAGAATATCGCACGAATTTAATTTAACAGGACCGTCATTAACTATCGACACGGCATGTTCTTCTTCTTTAGTGGCCACCCATTTAGCATGCGAAGCTCTATTAAAAAATGAATGTGATTTTGCCCTGTCCGGGGGAGTTAGTTATAACCTTACACCATCCATATATCGGTTAATGGAAGAAGCTAAGGTGATTTCTCTTTCTGGAAATTGTACTCCGTTCTCTGCTGATTCCGATGGGATATTACTGGGAGAAGGTGCCGGAGTAATATTACTCAAGCGAATGGAAGATGCCATTAAGGATGGCGACCCGGTTTGGGGTGTTATTAAAGGTACAGGAGTTAATAATGATGGGCGAACATTTAGCGTAATGGCTCCAAGTTGGAAAGGCCAAATGCGATTATTAGAGTCGGTATATTCCAAGGCAATGTATGATAAGAAAAATATTAGCTATATTGAAGCACATGGTACCTCCACAAGAATTGGTGATTCTGTTGAAGTAACAGTGCTAGACAATTTTTTTAACTATGCTGACAAAAACATTTCTATTGGATCAGTAAAATCCAACATCGGGCATTTATTAGGTGCCTCAGGAATTGCCGGGCTAATTAAATCAGTTCTGGCATTAAATAAGAAAAAACTTCCCCCCTCACTTCATGGAAAAAAGGTAAACAGTAAATGGAAGCTTGAGGAAAAAGGCTTTAAAATACAAGACAAATTAGAGGATTGGAATACCAGCAATATTCGTGCTGTTGGTGTAAGCTCATTCGGATTTGGAGGAACAAATGCACACGTAATTATAGAGGAAAAAGGGGGAGATATTCCTCAATCCAAACGAAAACACACTCCCACTGCTTTTAATAGAAAAAAAATTGCCTTAGACCTGTTCCCCGGTGTTACACAAAATGAAAATGCCATTTTCAAAATAGATTGGGTAGAGGAAAAACCAGACTTTGAGAAGCATGGAAAAACACCAGACATTTGGATCATGTTCGGTAATTCCGGACACTCAAGATTAAAAGATGAATTGTTATCGAAATTCCCAAATACTTACTGGGTTGAATCGGGCAATTCATTTACAAGAAAAGATGAAAACACGTATGAACTTGATTATTTTAACAATAATCATATCAGGTGGTTTTTTGAAGGATTAAGGGAGAATAACAATTATGGACTTCTTTATTTCCAAGATGAAAATCTAAACGAAGAAAGCGCTAAAACACTTAAAGAACTTAATCTAATCAGAAACTTGTTTATTGCGTCGAATGCTAATGTTAACAACTTTTGGTGTGTCACTCAAAACGGTTTTAAGGTGATGAATAGCGACACAGTTTCGCCTCATAGTGCAGCTATAGCAACATTATTTTTCGGGACGTTGGAAGAAAAGATGAGCGCCTTTGGAGGATTAATTGATTATTCTAATTCTTCTGAATTCAATATTAATTGGATATCCGATTCCCTTGACAAGCATTTTTCTCATCCCTTGGTGATAAGAGAGAACAAGCCTTTCCTAAAAAAATTAGTCCCCATTAATTCAAAAGACCTCTCCAATTCAACAATGAGGATACTATCTGATGGGGTTTATTTGGTTTTGGGCGGAAGTTCAGGAATTGGAGCGGAAATGGTTTATCACCTTCATAAAAATTGTTCGTCTAACGTTATTTTCACAGGCACCCGTGAGGAGGACCAGTTGCCTGATAAAATCAGAATGTTATTAAAAGAAAATACTGTTGAGTATTTAAAAACTTCAGTTTTGGCAGAAGAGAATATGTTCAACATCACCACATCAACTATAAAAAAGTATGGAAATATAAAGGGGATAATTTTTGCAGCAGGAACAATTAGTTACGGAACAATAACTTCAACTAACGAAAACGACTTCAACCGTACCTTATTTACAAAAATTCAAGGTGTATCCAACTTGAAGAAAGCCATTGAAAATCTTGCAGTAGATTTTGTTTATTTGATGTCGTCCATTTCGGGACTTTCTCCTTCATGGTCGAAAGGAATGGTAGCTTATGGAACGGCTAACTCATATCTTGACGCATTTGCAATAAAAATCAATTCTGAAAAAACAGCGTGGCTTTCCAGATCCTGGAGTATGTGGGAAGGATTGGGAATGAGCCAAAATGTTAATCTTTCAGGGGAAAATGCTTTGATTCCATTCAAAACCCAAAGAGGGCTGGAATTATTTGAGTCTTCTTTAGATTACGCAAATGCTCATCTCGCGATATTAGACCAGAGTGACGCTAAAAGGTACTCGAACAAAATTAGTTATAGATTGGTTTCTCCTAAGAAAAATGATAAAAGGAAAGAGGAAGAACCTTTAGAGCAAAAAACACCTACTCAAGTTAACTTCAAGGAGGTATTGACACACCTTATCACTGAGGCAATAGATCTACCTGTTGAAGAAATTGACCCAAATGAACCTTTTACTAACATGGGGCTCGACTCCATCAGCGCTCTGGACATAGTAGGAATTCTTGAAAAAGAATATCAACTTTCATTAACTCCTACCCTTTTATTCGAATATGACAATGTTAATTTATTAGCCGGTTACCTGAGTTCCAAATCAGAATTAGCGGTCAATAGTTTATATGAATTACTTCCAACGCAAAAGACATTTTATTCCAATCAGGTATTTTATCCGGAAACACCCTGTAATACTCAGGTAAGTCTTGATTTTGATTTTCATTTTGACCTGTACAAGCTAAATGAGGCATGGGATATTATTATCAGTAGACATGAATCATTAAGATTAGCCTTTTCAATGACAGACAAAGGTCCAATGCAATTAATCAATGAATCAGCTCCCTATACCATTGAATATAAAATTATCAAAGAGCTGAATAACCTTTTGAGTCAAGTGGATTCAATTCAAAAACAATTAGTTACAAAGGTTTATGATTTGAATTCTAAAAGCTTATATAGCATCTGTTATGTTGAGAAACCAAACAATCAATCAACAATTATTTTTAGCGCCCATCACATAATAACTGATGCCTGGAGCATGTCTATATTACTGAAGGAATTGTTCCATACTTATAATAAATTACAGTCTTTTGAATCAATTGATAATGATAACACGCCTAAATTTACTGATTACATACACCACATAAATAAAAAGGATGATTCTCACGAAACAATAAGCAGTCGGGAATATTGGATGAAAGAATTAAAAGGCTTTACCCCTATAATCATAGACTCAAAGATTAATGAAACACACGAAACTGAAAGGTCGAATGGAATTTATACCGACTGCTTAGATAGTCACCAAACCAAGATGCTTGAAAATATTGCTATTAAAAGGAAAGTTTCTTTATTCCACACATTGGTATCGGCCTACTACATCTTACTTCATGAAATAACCGATCAATCTGATATTGTTATTCGTCTTGCATCCGAAAACAGAGATCGTACTTTTGATAACATTGTAAGTCTTTCTGGTTGTATCGCTGATTCTATCCCATTGCGAATTAATTTAAACGAAAACAGTCAAATCGGAACCATTGCTTCAAGTGTAAAAGATAAATTAAGGTTGGCAAGTTTATACAATAGTGCCTCTTCATTGGATTATGCAAGCATATTACAAACAAGAAATCAATGCGGGCCAGTTGGGGTTACCCCTTTTGGAATGAGTTATATTAATGCTGATCACTTTTGGAGAGCAAATAAAGGGCAATCTCCGGAGGTAAATTGCAGGGTATCCTTACCCTTTACTCTTCTCTCGTTTATGGTATTAAAACAAAACGGAAGATTAAAATTTAGTTGGAACTTCTCAGAGCAGTATTTTACAAGCGAGGAAATAAAAGCTTTTAATAAAAAGTTAATTGAAATTATTAAAAATGATGATTTCACGGCTTTAGATTCGGTTGAAGAACCCTATGAAAACAATCTTGAATTGCCTGAGGAAATAATTTTTAAAGAGCATCCATTGCTTCATGAAAAAGTTTTTGAGGCATGTGAAAAATATGGACCTAAAAATGCTATTGTAGAAAATAGTAAATCCTATTCTTATACAAGCGTTAAGGAAAAGAGTATTCAAATTGCAAACGCATTAATAAAAAAGACAGAAAAGAATGAAGAGGCAATAGGTATATTAGGTTACCCCGGTGCAAATGCGACTATGGGTATCATCGGTACTTTAGCATCAGGCCGTTGCTACATCCCTATAGATCCTGAATGGCCAATTGATCGAATAAATCAAATCATTGTACATTCCGAAATCAAAACTATCCTTACAACAGAGGATCTTCTTCATTTTTTTAGCCATAAAAAAAGTTCGTTTCCGCATATTAAGAACGTGATACTCCTTGATGGCTCAGTTGTATTCCCTAATAATATGCCTGTTGAACTTTTTTCCTACAAAGAAGAATCAAGCACAAACATATCAGCTAATTCTAGGATGATTACTCCGGAAAGTATTGCTTATATTATGTATACTTCCGGTACCACCGGAATACCAAAAGGAGTAATGGTGGATCATGCCTCTGTCGAAATATTTTTATCGTGGCTACCTGAAGAATTTGAAATCTCAGAAGATGATAAATTTATTCAATCCTCGTCATTAGGATTCGGAGGGTCGCTTCGACAAATTTTCTCTACTCTATTAGCAGGAGGAGAACTTCATCCAATTGATCGCTACGATTTAAAAGATCCTAAAACATTATTGGAGTTTATGAAAAATAGAGGGATCACAATTCTGAACACCGTACCTTCTGTAATACAAAATATTTGCGGATTTATTGATGAAAGTAAATCGAAAAAAATCCCACCTAAACTTGAACATTTAAGGCTACTTTTAATCGGTGGTGAAGTGCTTTACGGTAAAACGGTCAAACAATGGAGAACCCATTTTGGAAATAACCAGCGCTTTGTTAATCTTTACGGTTCTACAGAAACAATAGTAAATGCAACTATTTATAACATACCTGAAAGTTCAACCTTTGAAGATGCCATACCAATAGGAATTCCCAGAAAAGGTTCTCACGTACTGTTGTTGAACAATGAGGGAAAAGAATGTAAAGCAAATGAAAAGGGAGAATTTTACGTTGGAGGACCTAGTATTGCCAAAGGTTATTACAAATCTGAAAGCTATTCTAATAAAAAGTTCATTGAGAGTCCTATAGAAAAATCCAATGGGAAATATTATAGAACAGGAGACATTGCCAAAAGAGATAAAGAAGGGATTTATCATTACATTGGCAGAACTGATAATCAAATTCAAATCTATGGGAACAGAATTGAGCCAACTGAAATTGAATTAGTACTAACCTCATCAAATCTAATTAAAGCTGCGGCTGTCCTAGATTTTAAAGATGAAAAAAGACATTGGTCTGTAGCTTTTGTTGAACCAACCGAAAAAGACATTGCTCTAAAAGAGATAGACGTTCGAAATATGGTTGGTAAAAAACTCCCCTCCTATATGGTTCCCTACAAGGTGGAATTTCTTGATAAACTACCATTTAACCATGCAGGTAAAATTGATCGAAAAACGCTTAGAAAAAACTACAAAATCGGATTTAAAGAAGGCGTAAACATAGCTCTCGACTCTACAATTCAAGTGATAGAAGGAATCTGGAAAAGTGTATTTAAAACTGATCAAATTGGAATAAACGATGATTTCTTTTCTCTTGGAGGAGACTCAATTATGGCATTGGAAGTTTTACATCATATTAGAAAATTCTTCGATGTACCCCCAAAACCAGTGGAATTATTCAGGAAAAAAACCATATCCGAATTGGCAGAACATTTAGATAAAATTAATAGCAAAAATCTATTGGAAGAGGATAAAGGCAGTAATTCAACATCTTACGATGGAGATAAATTCCCACTATCTGTAACACAAAAAGGCTTTTTTCTAATCTATTCGAACAAATCAAATAAATCACCAAACTTAATTGGAACCATTCCTATAAAAGGTCAATTAGATCCAGATGTTTTTGCAAAAGCTTTAGATGTGTTGATCGGCCGTCATGCAATACTCAGAACAAGTTTTTATAAGGAAGGGCTAAACACAGTTCAGCAAATTTTCCCTCATGAGGAAACTCAAATTAAAATATTAGATTTTAGTTCAAAATCCGAAGAAGAAAAAAAGGAAGCTACGCAAAACATTATAAACAAATTCCATAAAGAAGGGTTCGACCTATCTAATCCACCTTTATTCAAAATGATATTGGCAAAGGAATCAAATAACCATTCCAACTTAATATTATGCCTACATCATATTATTGGTGACGCGTGGAGCTTAAAAATCCTCATGGATGAGTTACTTTACTTATATCATCAAAACTCCATAAAAGGAGAATATTCTTTGCCGGAAATTAATTCCTCCTTCCGAGACGTAGTTAATTTTGAAATAGCAACCTTGTCTAAAACTAAAAATGAATTTACCCGGGAAGAGGAGTTTTGGAAAAATACATTTTTGCGATCAAAAAAAATAAATCTAGAAAATAAATGGCTAGAATCCTCAACCAAAGAACCTGAAATAAATTTACATATTCCCAAGTCAAAAAAAGAAACACTTCAAAAGCTATGTATAAAAAATGGCTTAAGTCTATTTCAATTATTTTTTACCATATATGCAAGAGCTATAGGTAAGATTGTTAATGAAAGTAATCTATTGATTTGTTCATCTGTTAGTGGAAGAGATTTACCTTTATCAGATATTAATAAAATAATTGGTCCTTTTGCTAAAAGTCTTCCTGTTGGGATACAATTAACCAATGACAGTATTCAATCAAATTATGATCACCTTAATCAATCGTTTTTAGAGTCGATAGAAAATCAGGAAATCCCTTCTAAAGACTTGATGAGGATTTATCTTCAAACTGGAGAAAGTTCATTTACCTCTCTTTACCAGTTCTTTATTTCATTCATGGATTTTTCTTCATTAGACTCTGAGAACCCTTCAAGATTGAAGCTTGACTGGGATAATGCAAAGTTTTCATTTGACTCTGAAAGCGCTGATTCTAATTTAATGATAGGAATTAGAGTATCTGAAGGAATTCAAATAAATTTTGGAGGAAAAACCAATTCAACATTCAAATATTTGGTTAGTAATCATATTGAGAAGGACTTAACTGAATTCATCAACAAATTTGATAAAAAACAAACAATTAGAACTGCAATAATTGATGCTGCTCTTATAGCCTACTTCCCTTCATCTAAAACCTTTTCAGATCTATTCTCATTAGAAGTTACAGGAAAAGAAATTACGAAAAATCTTATCAATACAATTTTACCTGATGGTTTACCCAAATTGCTTGAAATAGAAAATACGAACTATGGAAAAACCGGTGTTATTTTTCTCCCCTATTACGCTGAAGAATTGTACGCAGTTAAGAAAGAACAATTACTTAATTCAATTGATTTGGCAATTGAAGAGGCCAAAATAAAAGGAGCCAAAAACATTTCATTAGCAGGAAATTTACCTTCACGTACCAATTACTGTTATTCTGTAATAAACAATTTAAAACAGCTCTCCGTTCCTGCTGAATCCATCAATATTACTACAGGTCATTCTTGTACGGTAGTAGCAGTAGTTAAAACCATTCAAAAGGTACTAAAGGAAATGGGATTGTGTATAGAAAACCTTAATATTGCTGTTGCAGGATTTGGTTCGATAGGACAAGCCTCACTAAATCTTTTACTAAATAAAATAGGCGCCCCTGCTAGTATAAAAATAGCTGATCTTTCCTCACAAATTCCAGCACTCCATCAACCCTTGGAAAAAATAAAAAACAATTACAAAGGAAAGTTGAGTGTAATTGAGATAGAAAGCGAAATCCCTGATGAATTCTATTTAGCTGATTTAATAATTGGAGCTAGTTCACAGGGCGAAATTTTAGATATTGAAAAAATATCCCCGGGGACTATTATTGTAGATGACTCCTTTCCACATATTGTTAATACCTTAAAAGCTATTAATCGTATGAAAAAGGAAAAAGACATCCTAATAATTGGAGGAGGAAAAATTGACATTGGGGATACGGAACGAACTATTCTTGAGAACAAACTGCCTAAAAACCTTATAAATAACATTATTAAAAAATTAGGAGACCAAGGATTACCTGGTTGTCGTGTTGAATCATTAATGATGAGTTATAATAATTCATTGCCTTCGACAATAGGATTGGTTACAGAGGAATCTGCAGATAAATATTGGAATATTCTGAGTGATTTAAAAGTATCCGCAGTAGGGTTTCACCTGCAGGGGTTTCAAATCAAAGAAAATATTATAAATAATGTAAAAAGTTACTTAGCAAGAAATGGGAAGATTCGATAACAAAACTATTCTTATTACTGGAGCTTTATCAGGCATAGGATTAGCTTGCGCAAAAAGAGCTGTGGAGGAAAATGCCAAAGCCATTATATTGACTGATTTACAAGAGGGAAAAGCTGAGGATACGGTTAGACTTCTGGGGAAAAAGTGCCGATTTATAAAATTAGATGTGCGAAAAGAAAAGGATTGGAAACATGTACATATGTATGTAAAAGATTATTACGGTCATTTAGATGTTTTAATCAATAATGCAGGAATTACAGGAGTAAATATAGATTTGAATCAAAACGGATTAGAGGGTACTAGTTTGGAAAAATGGAGAGCGGTTCATCATGTAAATTTGGAAGGTGTATTTTTAGGATGTAAAATATTTATGCCGTTAATGGCTAAATCAAAAAATGCCTCCATTGTAAATATCGGTTCGCGAAGTGCTCTTTTTTCGAGGCATGACAGAATTGCTTATGGTTCAAGTAAGGCGGCTTTATCTAGTTTAACACGTTCAGTGGCTATGCATGCAACATTAAATAATTATAATGTTCGTTGCAATATTGTATTGCCAAGTACAATTCAGACTTCCATTTATGAAAACATCATTGAAAATTCAAAAGATACACTGAGTAAAATTCTTGAAAAAATACCGATGAAAAGATTTGGTTCTGCAATTGAGGTAGCTAATGGTGTGGTATTTTTGGCTTCAGATGAAGCTTCATACATTACAGGGACTGAATTATTAATTGACGGTGGTGCATCAGCTCAAGACATCTTGAGAAGTTAGAGAAAATAATTATGCTTTCAATATTTATACCAGCATGCCTCAATTTTATAGATTTGAGAATTATTCTAAAAACTTTTACTAACAATGTATAAGCGGCATTAAAACGGCCGCTTATACTAACCGTTAAACCCCCTAAAAATGAACCATGAACATTACCAATAAAGAC
>Ga0233426_10004341_pt1 | contig 10690 bp, 7 predicted proteins | sample SI_118_April2016_6_FD_179875 | JGI IMG/M metagenome (GOLD analysis project Ga0233426, IMG submission 179875) | Seawater microbial communities from Saanich Inlet, British Columbia, Canada - SI_118_April2016_10_MG | ecosystem: Environmental > Aquatic > Marine > Inlet | place: Canada: British... | reverse complement strand
ACTGGATCAAACCATGAACCATGATCACTACCCGTTCCGTTCCCAGCATCTCCCAGGGTAAGATGAAGCTCTTTCCATCCGGTAACATCCACATCAAATTCATGGACTTTTTTTCCCTCAATAAAGGGGCTTTTCTGAACATCCCCTTCTTCATCATTACCAGCAGTAACTGGATCCATGCGAGGTAACGGATCAATCAAAGGCGGGTTTGAAACGGCTAACAAATCATTGGCTGCTTTTTGATCGCCGATTCTCCCAAGTCCCACGGCAGCTGCTACCTGCACCCGAGGGTTTTGATTTTTAAGGGCATCGGTAAATACTTTCACTGGTACGCCTTTAAGCTGGGTCTTTCGATCGGCAAGGGCACGCAGGGCATGCTCTGCAACCGCTGGATCTTTAGCCAATTCAAGAAGTTGGGAATGTGATTTTTCTCCAAGCAGTTGCTTTACGGTATAAATGGCTGCAATCCTTGACTTCTTGGCTTGCTTTTTGTCCATAGCGACAGCCAGTACTTCCTTACTCATCCCCCCTCTTCTCAAAATTTCCTGCTGTGCATGGAGCTGAGTCTTGGCACTTGGCGAGCTTAGCAAATTTGCCAGATCTATTTTATTTCTCTTCTTTAGCTTTGGAAACTTTTGATATTCCCAACCCTTGGGAACCACACAGGAAATATAGCCATCATCTCCACCCTTAAATCCTGATTTACCCCAACTGCCGATGAATAATCGACCTGATCCATCACAATCCACATCCGTAATCCTCCCACACTTAATAAAATCCTCCTGTTGCTGAGTAAAGGTGGGTCCATCGGGAGTTACCCTGTGAATGAACAAATGCCCCCTACCCCAGTCACACATCATGGGCACCCCAGTGAATTGTTTAGGCCAACCGGGTTCATCGAAATACATCGCACCCGTTCCCGATCCGCCACCAACATCCACAAGTGCTGGAATGATCTCCGAGGTATACCTTTTGAACAAGGTCGGATATCCGTACTGTCCGGTTTGCACCTCGTGGATAAAACGAATATTCCATCCTCCCCCGTCATTGGTGTTCCCCCGTGTAAACACATTCATGTATGGATCGATGGCGATATCGTAGATATTTCTGAGACCATGGGCAAAAGTCTCCAGTTCCGTGCCGTCAGGCCGTACCCGGATGATTCCCCCGCCATACATGGTTAATTTTGTTCCATCAGTTCCGGTTGCATCAACAAATCCAAAATCACCCACAGCAACATAGATCCATCCGTCTATTCCCATCCGAATTCCATTGGTCGTATGATCAACCCCTCGTGCCTGATTATATTTACGGGTACTGATTTCCTTTACCAAATGCTTGGGCGGACCGTCTGCTTTGCCGTCTCCATCCTTATCCTCCAAAACAGAAAGAAACATTCCCTCAAACTTCTTCTCGTCTCCCCACTTTGTATGTAAAACATATAGTTTGTCTGCAACTGATACCATTCCCCTCGGATTATCAATTTTCGCATACACGGTATGACCATCCGAAACGCCATCATTGTCCTGATCGGTAAGACGAAGAATTCTTCCAAAGCCTGCACCCTTACCGAGAGAACCTATCTGATCAATCCCCGCGTACACTTCGCCAGTGGGAGCGACGCATAGACAGGCGACACAAGGCGTAAGTTCTTTGGAAGAAAATAAAGTGGCTTCCAATTCATCAGGGACTCCTAGGCGGGAAGGATTTCCAAAAGTGAAAATCGAAGATGTAAAAAGCAAAACAGCAGAAATATATTTCATGGGATTTCAGCTTACAGCAATCTTCCCTCTGATCAATCAACTTGCATCGAGATAGATGGAAAATTCTAAACACCCTAGAACTGAAAAACCCAATCAAGTTTGGCTATTGCCTCAGTTTATAATGTTCGAAAATTTCGTAATTCACCATCTATTACTGGTGAATTCAAAACCTTTTCAACATGAAGGTCAGTTAATTCATCTGTCCCTAAGAAAAGACTATTAGAATATAAGACAAAAAGTAATAATTTCACAATCTAGAAGAGAACAGGAAATAGCTCCCTAATAGCATTATAATTAAATCTAGATATGATATAAAGATTAGTATCTAATTAAAAAAATTACCTCTGCTTTTTCTTTTTTCTTTTAACTTCATCCTCCTTCGAACCCTTGTTGCCTGGTTCACTCTTTTTACCTTTACCTTCCTTGCCTTTCTTTCCCTTAGAAACTACAGTTGGATCATAAGATGGATTAGGACCCGAAGGAACGGCAGCACCAGTTTTTTTCAACCATGCAAATAGCTCATTTTCCATTCGTTGCTTCTCTACAACCTTGGAACTAGCAAGATCATTCTTCTCATTGGGGTCTTTTTCAAGATCGTAAAGTTCAGATCTCTTATCTTCAAAGAAGTATATCAGCTTATATCTTCCGTTACGGATCACGCTGGAGGGCTCTCCTTTCCCAATATAACAAGGAAAGTGCCAAAAAACATTACCCCGATTAATGGAGGGGTTTCCTCGTAAATGGGGTACTAGGCTAATTCCATCAGGTTTGTGAGATGGATCATGACTCAATCCGGTAAGTTCGATAATAGTAGGATAAAAATCCATCCCAAGAATAATTTCAGAACAGGAATCAGAACTTTTCTTCACACCATATCCCCAGGCAGCGGCGGGAACTTTTATTCCGCCTTCATAGAGAGAGCCTTTACTTCCATTAAGGGGAGATATGCGAGAAGGAATACCCCCATTGTCAGAGGTAAAGAAAATAGTTGTTTTCTGTTCCAGGCCTTTTTCTTCTAAATGCCGCATCAACCTACCAACATTTCGATCCAACGCCTCGACCGTGGCAAGGTATCCTGGATCTTCATCCGAGTTCCCCGTTTTTTTCAGTTTCGACTCGTACTTACTCAATAATTCAGCAGGTGGTTCAAATGGGGCATGAATGGAATGATAAGGAAGATAAACAAAAAAGGGTTGGTCCTTGGCTTTGTCGATAAAGCTAATCGCTTCATCCGTAAAATCATCGGCTAAATAAGAACCGTCATCCTTTTGGTAGCGATGCTTTTCATATCCATAATCCTGGGGTCTGCGAAACAGATCAAACCCCTGCCCAGTCGGAGTTACAGGTGAATTTTTTCCTCGACCAAGATTCCACATCCCCAGGCATGCGGTGGTATAACCACCTTTTTTCATTACCTCGGCAAGTGTGACCACTTCGGTGGGCATAGATTCATTACTTTTCGCGGCTAGTATTTTATGATGTGCCGAACCCGGTGCATGCCTTTCATCAACCACCGTGTAAACCCCGTGACGCGGAGTGTATTGACCTGAAAGCAGGCAGGCACGTGAAGGTGCGCAATTAGGTGCACTTGCGTATGCATTGGCAAAGACAATCCCCTGCTTTGCATAATGATCGAGGAAAGGTGTTTCAGCGATTTCTTCGCCCGAAAACCCAACATCCCGCCAACCCATATCATCTATAAAGATTAGAATAATATTTGGTGATACGGCTCTGAGTGTAATACTTAGCGACAGTAATACAAAAAAAGAGAGAAAAGCGTTTCGTTTCATAATTATTTATTTTTCTTGTTAGTTTTTTTCCTTTCCTTCTTACCCTTTCCTTTTCCATCTTTCTTTTCTTTTTTCTTATCTCCTTTGGGACGTGATTCCGCTTCCACTAATTCTTTTTTCGACAATTCCCCATCATTATTTTGATCAACCTGGCGAACAAAGCGCAGAAACAGAAGACTTGCTTCATTTTTCGAAATCAGGCCGTCTCCATCACGGTCAAACTCACTTGCATGACCTTTGATAAATCCACCCATAGGCGATTTTGGACCGGCACCTCTAGACTGCGTTTCATTATCAGATAAAAAACCATCATTATTTTGATCAAATCCAGTAAACGCATTATCAACCTCCGTATTCACTTCCTTAGAGGAAACTACGCCATCTCCGTTTATGTCTAACTCTTCTGCATGAGCAACAATCCATGGCTTCCTCGTTTCTCCTTCACGGGGTCCCTTACCTTGACCACCGGGCTTCTTATTAGCCTGCATACCTATCTCTTTCTTACTTTCTAACCTTGACCCGCCAACGGATTTTTTTGGTTCGTATGTTTCGGTTTTGGTTCCCGCTGAATCAACAAAATTAAAAGTCACTGCTCCATCTTCTCTGATCTGATAGTTTACCTCCTTTTTCTTTCCAAAAACTTCATAGGACACCTTAAAGTTCTTCGAGTCAGCAGATTCAAATCCTGTGATTCTTGCCCCTTTTAATCCTGGCAGGGAAGGTCTTACCGCCTGAGCTCTTGGTTGTGGATCTACTTGCCCATCTTTCTCTACAACTTTTCCGTAAAAACCTCCGTTTATATAAGGATAATCCTTAGTTGCATGGTAATGGTAATTACCAAAAGAATCTTTGTGTCCGTTCAACCAGTCCAGACCTTTTGCAAGAGACCCATCTGGCTCAAAATACCCATATATCGGGTAACCGTCCAAAGCGTAAGCTATTGGCTTGCCTCGCCCAATGCGATCTTCCAAGTGGATAGGGGCAACATGATAGTGATAATCATCTCCTCTGCCACAATGCCCACCCCACTTATCCAATTCGCCGGCAAGCAGAGTATCTGTACGCCCATTATTTTTAATCGGATTAAAAATAGGCACCCCATTGGCAGCTAAAGCAATCGCACCACGAAAGAAATGTGCTTTGGCAGACATTGGATTCGGTGATGGTGATGGTTTCAGCGGTATTTGCCATGCGTTCGACCCAAAATACTGCTGAGGCAAAGGAACCTGTTGCTGCCAGGCAGTAATTCCGACCATCATCTGATGATCGGGCATTCCGTTTGATCCGACATAAAGGAATTCATTATCCCATTCCAGCTGGAGCTTATCCTCAAAAACCCGAAAAGGAACCGCAGTCTTTGGTTCACTCTGTTTAGTCTTTTTAGGGATGGAATTTAAACGATCGGATTCGAGTTTTACAAATATCTGTTCTTCGTGCAACAAGCGGTCTCCCGAACCCAGAAGTTTTGTTTTTTCACCATTGTTCTTAGTGTTATCCTTATCAAAAATATTGGTCGTAGACTGAATATTCTCTGAAGTATGAATATGATCATCATGCCCCCAAGCCTGTGCCGTTATAAAAAAGGATAAAGAAGTCGAAAGTATTGTTTTGGTTTTCATTTTAAAGTTAACGGAATCTTATGTATTAATCATCTAACAGAGGAAATTGTTTGGGCGTTGTTCCATTTGGAGGAGAGGAGATTCGCTTACGAAAAATCACGGTGTTATCAAGCTTGAGGTCAGATGACCAAATGAACTTGGCCCCTTTAAAATCTGTATCGTAAAATGTTTGCTTAGGACCAACTTGCTCTTCGGTAAACTCTTTCGCATTTGACCATGCTGAATCATCGAATCCGACAGTATACCAGTCATTCGGAATCTCTTTCCTGGAGACCTGCGGTTTCTTAATATTCCCGCCTATGGGACCATGGAAAAAGTTTTTTGCTTTCCAAGAAGAATCTGTCACCGTTCCATCGGAAAACTTGAGAATGAAGCCACCATCCCCAATGTTTGAATTCTTGTATTCCATCGCAGTCTGCGGGTCCGCATTATCCTTGGCCATAACCGCAATAGTCATCGGATACTTCGGTAGCAAATTGACTGAGATTACATTGTGCGGAATAAATTTAATCGAATCTACCGCCACCATTTCTCCGTTTACATAAAGAACAAACCAATTGTCAGCATAAACATTTACCTTGATCGTGTCCTCGATTCTGGGTTTTTGTCCATCCTTTGATTTATGCTTTCGTCCTTTACCTCCTGTTTTCTTGACCGGTAGATTTGCCTTAAAAGAATCGACGACCGCCGAAGCAAGATCAATTCGACCTCCAAACTCCTTTGCTTTCAACAAGGCAGAAAATAGTAAAACGAATAACAATGCGTGTAGAAAACTTATAGATAAAATCGGCTTTTTCATTTTGATCATTTCTTCTTTTTGGATTTTGTGCTCTGTTTTTTTCCCGTTTTCTTTTTATCCCCTTTCAAATTCTTTCCAGAGCTATTTTTATCCTTCCCACCCCCCTTGGCCCTCGACATGTCGGGCGGATTCTCGGGATCATACTTTGAGTTCCTCACTGGTAATTCGGCCCCAACATCATCGAGATATTTATTCAAAATACGATGCATGGAATCAACTTTATCAGGCATTTCAACTGCGAGGTTATTCTGTTCAAAAAGATCTTTATCCAAATCAAAAAGCATCAATTCGTCATTTTCATAAAATTTCATCAATTTAAGATTCCCTGAAAAAATTGCGGAGTGAGGAGTATCTCCCTGATAATGGGGAAAATGGAATACTAGGTTTTCCCTGAAACGCCTAACTTCTCCACTACCATTTCGAAGCAGTGGAAGAATACTTCCGCCTTCAATCCCTCTCGGTAAGGGTTCTTTGACTCCCGCAATCTCGCAGAAAGTGGGATATAAGTCATACCCGACAACTCTTGTATGACAAAAGGAATTCGGTGGAACCATAGGTCCACGAATGATTAAAGGAACCCTAATACCTCCCTCCCAGACACCACCCTTTCCTCCTCTTAAACCACTCTTTTTTCCCCCACCACCAGTGGCCCCGTTGTCTGCCGTGTAAATAACATAGGTACTCCCTTCAATCCTAAGACTTCTAATTTTATCCATAATCATTCCCACTCCTGAATCTAGGTCTTCGGTTATCGCTGCACGAAGAATACGCTTATCTTCACGCCCCCCATTTTTTTCAACATACTTCGCCTTCGTTTTTTCAAGAGCGTTCTCTGGATAATGCAGGGCATGGTAAGAAAGCTGAATAAAAAAAGGTTTTCCCGCTTTTACGCTCTTAGCCATAAAAGTATTGGCTCGATTCCCCATTCCTACGATATCAACCGGATTGGGGTCCTTAAAAGGAACAGCATCCTTATTACCCGTATCACCATCATGTTCATCATAACCATGCTCTCCAGGACCTCCACCTGCGAGGTGCCATTTCCCATAGTGAGCAGTTGCATAACCTGCCCGTTTTAAGATCTCGGCAATTGTAATTTCTTCAGTTTGTAAATCTTTTTTTATTGTTGGTGGAATTAGCTTAAAACCGTCATCTGCAGTCATTACAGGAGCCGCTTTTGTCCAACGCAACTGGGCCGGACTTTTACCGGTTTGCAAACTTACTCGGGTTGGCGAACAAACAGATGCCGGAGAATAAGCGGCAGAAAACCTCATCCCCTGGGCAGCAAGTTTTTCAAGATTTGGGGTATTAAAAATTTCACCCTTCGATTCCGCTATGTCATCATGCATCTGAACAGAAAGTCCACTCCAACTTTGATCATCCGAAAGTAGTAATATTATATTTGGTTGAGACGCTGTTAGCTTTATGAAAAGCAAAGTGGAAAAGGTAGATAATAGTATTTTCATTATTTCTGGGTCGACATACGAATCTCACGCTCCGGTTCATGATGATAATTGTGTGAGAAAAACGACTGATTAAAGGTGGAAGTATCAACTAATTTCAGTTGAATGCTTCTTGGACCGCCACGACTCTGTGGCATACCAGACAAATAAACCTCTAAAATCTGCCAAGTTGTAGCATCTACGAACAACTCAATTATTCGGGCACCAAATTTAAATTCTGATTTTCGCACGCAACGAAAGGTTATAAGCCCTTCTGCATCTTTTTCTTGTTCAACCTGCTCGATAATAAAACTATCTTTTAATTGTTGTAAGAAAACTGGCAGGTTTACGAAAGAAGAAGAATTACGGCGCCCCGGCAGAATTCCCGTAAAACGGTTTAGGTCACTACTTACATGGACCGGACCGTCCTCTCGCATTGCCCAACTTTCCTTCCCGTCACAACCACTAATTCGGATATATCCATTGCTTAACCTTCGGGTAAAAACATAAAGATCTTTCCCACCAATTGTAAGGGTTGCCCCATCTAAATCTTCCACATTCTTCTCTTGCTTAACAGGGGTAACCTCTGATTCCTCCAAAACAGTAATGGAGTAGGTGCGGGCTATTGGCTCAAGAGATGCGGAAATAACCCGAATCAGGTTATCAGCCATCAGGTTTTCGCCACTACCGATAAAAACCCAGAACATCAGAATCAATGAAACCGCAATGCCGCCTATCCAAATTCCATATCTTTGAAAAGATACTACTTTTTCTTGCCCTCGCTTTTCCCTAATCCTTTCAAGCACAGCTTTTATTCTTTCTTCCTCTGTATTTTCACGATTCGCCCTCTCCATAAGTAAACCATGGATCATTAATTGATCTGCAATCTCCTCTTCCTCATTTTCTGAGAGATTCAGTAAATCTGTGGTTTCCATAGAACTATCACCCTCGATCCAGGTACTCAGTGCTTTTTCAAAATCCTTTTCCTTCTGGCTCATACCTTTTGTGGTTTCACAAATAAAGTCCCCTTCGATTTCAAACATTGTGCCAATAGGATACGTCCTCTTTGCATTCTTTTTTTGCACGCCTCCAAAGAAATCCCTGCCCATTCACTTACATTCAAAATGGATTCTTGTGAAAAGTATTTATGCTTAATAACTGAACTATACTTTTCGGGGATTATCTTTAAACAATCATTAAGAGCTTCAACTTTTTCGTCCCACATGTCTCCCTTCTCCAAATTAATCGATTCAAAATGCTTATCTATCAATTCGTTGACACTCTCTGACATAAGAAAAGGGATACGAGATTGCTTCTTGAAATAATCTAAGGTCACTCGATATGCAATTCCCCGCAACCACGGACCAAAGGGCCGATCCAGATCGTAATCGGGAAGGCGCTTCCACGCCACTAGCATGGTCTCCTGGAAAAGATCATCAATAACCGCCTGCTCCCTTATTCTCGTGGAAAGGAAGACGGTTAACATGCGAGAATTCTCGCGGACTAGTATCTCGAAAGATTTCTTTTCTTTATCCATCCGTTTACTTCATACATTTGATAATAAATTATTTTTTTCAACATTAAGTATTGGTTAAATTCCATCAAAAAGGGACAAAATATTTATTGAAAAATCAGATACTCCACATTTGACACCGATAACACTGCCTTAACAATAACAGTGTTTCTTTATTTTAGTAATCCGGAACCATTTTATTATGCACAAGCTGTTATTCTCATCCTATCTTTTATTGATCAGTGCATTTATTTGCAGCTCTTTACTGGCAGAAATTCAAAAGCCGAATGTCGTGCTGATGTTTATTGATGACATGGGCTACGGAGACATTGGACCCTTCGGAAATAAAATTAATCAAACACCTCATCTGGACAGGATGGCAGAGGAAGGCAATGTGCTCACCCAATTTTATGTGGCTAACACCGCATGCACCCCATCAAGAGCAGCCTTACTCACTGGAACTTACGCCAACCGTATAGGTATGGATGGAGGGCTTCAAAAGAAAGAAGGAATACCCAGTTTTATTGTCAATTTCCCGGGAGACCATCGTGGATTAAACCCAAGTGAAATTACCATTGCCGAAATGCTTAAGGAAAATGGATATGCAACAGGATGCTTTGGTAAATGGCATCTCGGAGACCAACCAGAATTTATGCCGCTTGCCCAAGGTTTTGATACCTATTTTGGAATCCCTTACTCAAATGATATGTGGCCGGGAAACAAAAGGGGAAATCCGGTTACCAATCGCGGTCCTTATGAACCACTTCCCATCATGCTTCAAAACAAAGCAGTTGCCCATGTCTCGGATGACTATGATCAGGCACTTTTGGCGGAAGTGATTACTGATGAAGCGATCAAATTTATAAGAAAAAATAAAAAGGAACCCTTCTTCTGCTTTATTCCCCACTCTCATGTGCATGGCCCGAGGTTTGCCCGGCCCAAGTTTCTTCAACGAGCGGAAGGAAATGTTAATCGAGCCCATATCGAGGAGGTAGATGACAGTATTGGTCGGGTACTCAATACCTTAAGAAGCCTTAAGTTGGATAAGAACACCCTGGTCATGTTCACTTCCGATAATGGCGGAGCCGGTGGTATGAGTATGGGACCCTTGCGTGGGGGAAAAGGTGGTCCCAAATACGAGGGACATATGCGTGTGCCTACCCTTACCTGGTGGCCCGGAACGATCCAAGGAGGCACAAAAACTAAAGCCATTGGTGTAACCACTGACCTGCTTCCTACCTTTGCAAAATTAACCGGCTCAAAAATTCCCAACGACCGCAAGATTGACGGCAAGATCATCGATGGAATCCTGCTAGGCAAAAAGGGTGTTAAGTCACCCCACAAGATCCATTACTATGAAGTGGACGGTATCCGAAGGGAAGACTGGAAATTGGTTAAGAAAAAAGGGAAGGGTAAAATTATTCGAGAACTCTATGATTTATCCAAGGATGTAGGCGAAAAAAAGGATCTGGCTGAAACAATGCCAAAAATGGTCGAGGAACTCGATCTGCTTTTAGAGCAACACGCCGCAAGCATTGCAGACAACCTCCGCCCCCCTGCCTATTCCAAGAACCCAAAACCCATCCTCAAAGAAGTGGGTAACTTACCCACCCTCCGGGAATACCTCAAAAAATAGAGCGAACAGAAAAGCAAGTCACTATGTATAAAATAACTATTCCCATTTTCTTTATAATCTTTTGCACATTTCCGTCTTACGGAATGACGGTGTTCGACATGAAAGAAATACGTGACCCCAACACCCTC
>Ga0233426_10004337_pt1 | contig 10698 bp, 7 predicted proteins | sample SI_118_April2016_6_FD_179875 | JGI IMG/M metagenome (GOLD analysis project Ga0233426, IMG submission 179875) | Seawater microbial communities from Saanich Inlet, British Columbia, Canada - SI_118_April2016_10_MG | ecosystem: Environmental > Aquatic > Marine > Inlet | place: Canada: British... | reverse complement strand
TCTTTAACCAGGTGTTTGTACTTTAAATTCTAATGTCACTTGTGAGTTGCACTCTCATACTCGCTTAACCACGCCTCATGCTCTGCCTGCTCAATCGCATCAGTCCGCATTTCTAACTTTAACTCCGCATTCATCGATCCATCAAAACGACGCAAGTAAAAACCAGCCAGCGCCAACATCACACCACACACAGCGGCAATGAGTGACAACGAACCGAACCATAACAGCGCAACGGTGCCCAGCATTTGCTTCGTCACGGCATTGCCTTCCGCTACGTCATACGCATACATGGCAAGACGGTAAACTTGGTTTTGGTTAATTAACTGGTTGATTTCACTTAATTTAACCCGGTTAATATTATTTAATTCATAAATCTGTTCATCTATACCAAAGGACAGCTGTGCCATCTCATCCAGTTTACTATATTGAGCATCTTGATAGGCTTGTACTTGAGATAACCCATCTTCACGTACTGCTATAAAGGCACGTTTGTCTCGCGCATCACGACTGTAGATGTTATTGATTTGCTGTTCGTTTTCTAGGGTACGCGTGATAATTTCTTGTTTCGCGCCATCAATGCGCTCATTGACTTCATCCACGCGGCGTTGATACTTACTGTTCACAAAATCTATCTGTTGACGCAGTTGATCTTGCATGGTGGATTGCTTAGTAATCGCATCCCCCCCTAAGTAACCAGAAGTAATGGTACCAAGTTGTTTTTCTTTCGTCGCAATTAGCGCTCTATATTTACGCTCGATGCCACTGCGGGTGAAGAACCCAGCGCCGGCTAACGCATTGCTAAATTCGGCTTTTAGGGTATTGAGCTCCGCTAATAAACGCTCTCGTTCCTCAGAACTCCCTGAAATATTCCCGATTAACAACACATTAAAACGTTCTTCAACCGCTTGCGTCTCTGCAGCCCAATCGATGTAATATTGATCACGCGTAATGATCAGCTGATCAATCTTGGCTTCAAGTTCGTCTTCAAAGGTATAACTGATTTGATTTATCGCATTACTTGTGCGGCGATTAATGGCACGTGTGTCAGTATCAAATTTATCATTGATTTCGTCTCGCTGAGTCTCTAGCTCCAGCAACAATTCATCTTCTGTGAATTTAACAATATAGGCGCGTCGATCTTCCAACAAGACCTTGGCGGCTTCATTATCTGCAATAGCATTGTTACGCTCATCAATGGCACGATTAAGATTAGAAAAGTTACGTTCAAAGCCATTAAACATGGTTTCAAAGGTAATTAAACACAAAAACAGAACAAAGGTTAAGAACAAACCGCGCCAAAAAAGATTTTTCACCGCCATAAAGGCAAAGACTAATGGGATCTTACAAATTTCAACCACTGCAATTAATACAAATGGCAAACTCGTCACTAAAATCGCAGATACGCCGGCAATAAAACCACTACCTTCAGTCTGACTAAACGCATCATAGGCAGAAATTCCCATCACGATTGAAATGGTTAAACCAATCAAAACGGCAATAATTTCTACCGACCAGGCGAGTTTGACGAGTAAGTCTGAATATTGCTTGGTGAGTTGTTTAGTATACATAGCTTAACTTTTGTATTATTTTTGTTATAAAACTGATAATACACTGTAAGATTTATCTTACAAAGTTTTTTTATTATGGCTATATATGTGTGGGTATATGAATAAATACGTATTAGTCACTCGCTAGCGAAAACTCGGTATTATCGAGCTCCACTAAAACCGGCTTATTAATCAGTTCAATCAACAACATCGCGCGCTGCTCACCTTTAGGCTCTTGATAAATCGCCTGAATATTATTGTAGTTAGCTGAATGCACGGTGACTTTATCACCCGTTTTAGGAAGTTTACTATCGACTTGTGCCACACTTTGTAGCTCACGAAACACACGGATTAATGAGCTTGAGACTTTTTGGTACTCTTTGCCTTGTTTGACAAAACCAATGACACCACGCGTTGAGCGGACAGAAGTAAAATTATGTGTGCCGTGATCGAGCTGGGCAAACACATAATTAGGAAATAAGGGCTCTTCAACGGTTTGTCGCTTGCCGCGCAACACTTTAGTGACCATTACCTTTGGATAAAAGGCTTCGACATGTTGATTCGCTAAATGCATCACGGCTTTGCTTTCTTCTTTGGCTTTGCAATACAACAAATACCAGATGGTGCCTGTCGGCCCTCCAAACGGATCATTTTTGGGTTTTTCTGCCGATGTTTGAGCTTGTGTATTTGGTTGTGTATTTGGTTGTGTATGTGATTGTGTATGTGGGCTTGTCACTGAGATGGAGTCTGACATTATACAAGTCTCCTAAGAAAAACAATGAGTGCAGAATAGCACCGCAAAAAGGAAAAATTTGGCAGGGGCGGAGGGATTCGAACCCCCAACCATCGGTTTTGGAGACCGCTGTTCTACCAATTGGAACTACGCCCCTGCAACAAACGCTTCGCATTATACAAGTCTTATACTAAAGGTAAAGAGAATTCGTCGCTGGTGTTTCTTAGGTGGTATTTGCCCCGATGTTTGTAACAGTGCTATCCGTGCTTATATATTACAATAACAATGCCCACGCTTGGTTAATAATAAGCGCTAAGCGAATATATAACGCAGTTTGTTGTGTTGCCGCATCCACATCGCAATCGGTGTGTTGTGCATATTCTTTAAGCAGCTGAGTTTGTGCAGTAGGGGGAAGTTGATTGATCACAATACACATTGCCACATCAAAATACCTAGGCCCAAGAGCGGCATACTCCCAATCCACACACACATCATTGGCGCGAATATGATCAAGGTTCAAGTCGTTATGACATAACACAAGCGTATCGTCGATATGCTTAAAATCTTGCATATCGTTTATCAAGATGTCGAGCGCTTGGCTTAACGAGCAGGCCGTGCTTGAGTCGTTCGCATCATGACGAGTATGCAAAGCGCTAATTAGGGCTTTACATTGTTTAATCGGATCAAGCTGCCTAAACAATGTATCAGTAGATGTATCGGTAGATTTGTCAGTAGGTGTATCAGTAGGTGCTTGGTGGAGTCGTGCAGATGCTCGCGCTAATGTTTGTGCTCGTGTCTGTATTTGTGCTTGCTCAGTCTCTGCTGGCACAAAAGCCTCAACCCACAATAACCCTTGTTCATTCGGCTTAGCATGAGTACTGCTAGATATAGGCGGACTAAGGTATATCGGCTCTGCTGCTATCCCCATGACAAACAAGCGTTGTTGCAACGCAAACGTCGAAGCAAACGAAAACGCCTGACCTTCATGCTCGTGCAACTGTTTGACAATCACTCGTTCAGTCAAACCATTCACCTCAAATGCACATTCCCACACTTGGTGAGTACCACTAAGAGCGGTACAGCGTAAATCAGAGGCGACAAGGGGTTGCCCAACTCGCTGGCACAGGATTGCAATGAGCGGTTCGCTTAACATGAAGCATTCACCCGAACTAAGCCGCGCCACTCGCGCCATCCATATATGGCAAACAGAATATACACGACAAATAAGCCAGCACTCACGGTCAAACCAGATGCACTATATATAATGACAGCTAAGGCGTTAATCACCATCCAATAAAACCAATTTTCATAGACTTTATGCGCGACCATCACTGTGGTTAACACACTAAATACACTCATCACGATATCTAAGGCGTTTATCCAGTTAGTATTTAGCCAGTTAGTATTAAACCAATCGGCATTAGCCGAATCGGTGCTGGTAAACCCTATCAACACAGCACTGATAATACTTCCGGCGGCGATAACCCATAAATGAAATCGTAATGGTCGTGGTTGCACACTTAACGCCGGTTCGGAACCATCGGTCGTGCCTTGCTGCCACTGCCAATATCCGTAACCGGCCATTACCATATAATAAATATTCAGCGCCATGCTAAATGACAGTGCAGCTTCAAAAAACACAACCGTAAACAGCGCGGTGGACACAAATGCAAAAAACCAGCACACGATATGCTCGCGCGCCACTAAGACCATGTAAGCAAGGGCGCATAGTACCGCCCCCACTTCTAACAGACTAAAAAGCATAACTTACCTGAATGCCCGTTTGACGCTGACCGCCGAACTGCACATAGGCTTTAGGGATTTCGTAGTATTCGCGCGGATCATTACTAAAGCCACCAAATCCGCGCACATAATAGGTTTTATCCAAGACATTATGCACAAATGCACTCAGCTCCCATCCGGCTAACACACCCGACAACGGCATAGTCACCCGTGTATTGACAATCGCATGTCCAGGATTGATTTCGTCATGTCCATCAGAAAAACGATGCGAAGATTTAGCATCTACCGATACATGCCACAATACATCATCATGGAGGTTCATGTTAACAAAGGCATGGGCGGTATATTTGGGTGCTTGTGCTTGACGTTGTTTGTCAATGACTGAGCCATCACTGCGAGTAAACCCACTAAACGTTGCATCCAAATAACCAACATTGACCCCAACATCAACACTTGGATATAATTGCCAGCTTAACTCGGCTTCAACACCTTGGTTGATCCCCGTATCAGCATTATCAACGATATCGATAAACTCAACTGGCTGTGACGCATCGTCGGTATCTTGGGATAATACGGCAAAATCACTAATTTGGGTGTTTTCTCGGGTCATATAAAACACAGCCACACGCACATTGGCAGCGCTGTCTGCAATGCGTGATTTCACCCCTAACTCATAATGCCAGTTGTATTCAGCTTCATAAATACGTTGTTCGTCGGATACACGCTCATCAGGGTTAAAGCCGCCCGCTTTAAATCCGCGCGCCACAAATCCATATAAGGTCGAATTATCTTGCACATAACTCAGCGCAACTTTACCGCCAACGAGTGTCTCATCGTTATTCTCAATAAAGCCATTACTATCTTGATAATCAATTTGGTGTTGCTCAATACGCAAGCCCGCCTCTACCGATACAGTTTCAGTAGCTACCGTGATTGGCAATGTGATTTGTCCATATACCGCTGAACTTGTGGGTTGGTACAGCGAAGTAAAATCACTGTCGGCATAGGTATATTCGCGGGTTAAATTATCTTCGGCTTGTTTATATAACGCGCCGGCTACCCACTGTAATTGGCTATTGGCTTGTGAACGAGCTTGTAATTCTAACGCTTGGCTATCGCGATCACGGAAATAATAATCCGTCGATGCGTATTCCCACGGATGAAAACCCACGAAAGTCCAATCTTCATCATAACCATACACAGTATCAGATTGGGTGTGTGAGGTTTGCATGCGCCATTGCCCCCAATCAGTGGTGTTGACGAGGTTAACACCAACCGCAGTGGCATCAATGGTATCGACACCCGGCTCATCGGAACGGCTAACATTATCATTATCTAATGAAAACGCATCATAACCGTTATCGGTATTGACGTGAATGACTTGGCCGCTCAACGTCATGGCAGCATTAATATCGTACGTCGCAGCTAAACGCGCACTGAGCTCATCTAGATTATTGGTATCATCACGATCTAAATAGGAATTTTCAACAAATCCGTCTGATGTCGTTTGTTTAATTGCACCGCGCAAACCTAAACCATTGTCAAAGGTTAAGCCATACGCAGCGCTGACGTCTAGCGTATCTTGAGTGGCACGACTGATAGCAAAGGAGCCTGAAGTCTCCTCCGTCGGTGCATTACTCACAATATTAATCACACCCGCTAATCCTGAGGTACCAAACACCGTGGCTTGAGGACCGCGCAAGACTTCGACTTGCTGTGTATCTAACAAGGTCGCCATCCCCCCCAAACCGGACACATCCATACCATCTATCACCAAGCCGACTGAAGAATTGAGTGGTTCAGAAAATTGACTGCGCTCACCAATCCCGCGTATTTGAATATACTTACCGCGAGATGCGCCAGAAGAGAAATTCACATTAGGGGCAAGATTTAACACCCCTTCCAAATGGCTAGCACCGCGCTGGTTAAGTTGGTTGGTGGGTATAATGGTCGCTGATTGTGCAATTTGGTCGAGAGATAATTGTGAGTAGTCACCAAAGACATTGATGACTTCGACATGCTTTTCAGTTGCGTTTGCAGAAAAGCTAGCCAATACTGCGATAGCAATGCCAGAAAGAGCGTGTGGTTTTAAATTTAACGTATATTTCAAAAGAAGATCCTTTTTATAAATTGATAAAAAAGATCCGGGATCTGGGCAAAGATGGAGGTTTCCATTCCCTACGCCGGCATTATCCGGATCAGGTAAAAGGGTTTCATTCGATCTCAGCCTGTCTATAACGACAAGCACCCCTTGGACGAGGTGGATAATACGGATAAAAGGGCGATTAGGCAAGTATTAAACAGGGATAGTGACACTCAATGCAACAAACGCATCGTTGCCAAAGTTTAACGATACAGCAGATTTGACGTCGCTGTAATATCCCAATTGTTTGTAAGGCCTATCTCTACTCATGAATAATTATTTCGTTTTATGGTACATTAACGCCATATTTGTGATTACTGCCCTACGACACCAATGACTCAATACATGCGAAATATGTACTTAGTTAAATCAGAACCTAATCTGATGCAATTATGCATACAAATTTTAGCTCAACACTGTAACACGCTTAATCAGTATAGCAGTGGCAACGCTCAATCTCATGACAACACACCACCACCAGCTCACGCTCGGGTGCTTTGGATTAGTGAGACGCCCCCTGAATTTGATGTGAATGATGGTATATCTAGTCAGCGATATATTAACTCTGTATATGTGACTCACATTCAACCCAAACATTATCGGCAAATCTTAGGACAAGAATTCAGCATCATCATTTATGACATTGCAGATGGGATCAGAGCCAACCCTTTGTATGCCGTCATTGGTACATTGCAATTGGGTGGCATTATGCTGTTGTTATCACCAACAACCGACATGGCTAGTCTTCCTAGTGCCCTGCCTAAGTCTTATAGTAAGTCTAGGTCTGTTGTAGATCCCAGTACTTCTTCTATAAAATCTGGTGTCTCACATTTTAATCAGTTATTTGCTGATTTGTTTAAGGAATTTTTTCCTAATCACATTGTGGCAAATGCAAAGCAACTTCATATGCATCTTGATAGTTGGATGGAAATACAAGCTCAACGACTAGGTGAACATTTACCTCCGTTGGTTAATCAGCAATTAGACATGGCAATCAAAGAGCAAACTATCGTATGTAAGCTTCTTGTCAATGATTTGTTGTTCAAGCATGGTGCTATGGATCAAAAGAATATTCATGTCTTACAAGCTGATCGAGGCCGAGGAAAAAGTGACTTATTAGGGCAATTACCGTCTTTGTTACTCCAGGCTAATGAGAATGATTGCCTATTTACGCAAATTATCTATGTAACCCAAAGCAATGAAGCGACTCATACAATCCGAAATGGCCTCTATAGATTTGAAGACCTTTTCAACGGGCATGTAAAAGGACATGTAAAAGGTCTCGAAAATCGTAGAGAAAATATCGGCCCTATCCATCTGCGCTTCTGTTCACCTGATGATCCGAGTTTATTTGCGACCGCAAATGAGCAAGACAATAGACGCACATTGCTGTTAGTAGATGAAGCGGCATCATTACCCGTATATTGGTTACAACAAGCCTTGACATATTATTCATCGATTATATTTGCAACCACCACGCATGGATATGAAAACAATGGAATGGGATTTACATTATCCTTTTTACCGTCACTTGACCATTACACGACACATCGTTTGACACACCCAATTCGGTTTATCGCTCCCTGTCCATTAGAACGTTTTGCTGAAACATTGCTATCCCCTCTGGAAGCTACCAACGCATTACCAACGGAAAAAAACAGACAGGTACGTGATGGTCTACATTTTCTTAACCATACACAATTAATGACCACACCTGCATTGCGACGTGCTGTTATGGCGTGCTTGATGGAGGCTCATTATCAAACAGCACCAGATGATCTCCAGCGCTTACTAGATGCACCTGATATGCAATGTGGGATCTATATGTTTAATGAGGTGTTGATCGGATGTGTTTGGATCGTTCAGGAAGGCAAGTTTAATGACCAACATTTACAGCAACATATCGCTCAAGGCAGTAGACGAGTTAACGGGCATTTATCTGTCCAACAAATGGCCTATACTTATGGAAATGCCGCACTACTCAAACACACTATTTGGCGTATTAATCGTATCGCTGTTTTACCTGAATATCAGGACCGCGGATTTGGAACAAAAATATTATCTGCTTTATCCGAGCAGGCTCAATTAGCCCAAATAGACATAATCACCAGCGCATTTGGTGCGTCAAAGCGATTATTACATTTTTGGCAAAACAATGATTATGAAATTGTAAAGCTAGGTCAAAAAATCAATTCTGTCACTGGGTTAGTGAATGCAATTGTTCTACAGCCTGTATCTGACAAATTTGATTTACAGCAAATACATGAGTGGCATAGCATTGCGCAACAATGGCATTGCCTGATAACAAAACAAAGCAAAGACCACATACCCATCAAATCACAAACAGCTACAGATCATGCAAAACAGATGCTCAATGAGTTCCTAGCTGGCACCCGTAGCTTTGATTACGCAGAAATATATATTTATTGGTATATACAGACTGTTACATCTATGACATCTATGACGTCTATAAATGTTGTAGCTATGCCTTCAGTCAATCTGCCAGCCTTACTCTATGACCGTTATATCGCTGGACATTCGCTCAGCACAGTGATGACTAGCCATGATTTAGTAAACAAAAAAGCCTTCATAACAGAAATAAGATCGCTGTTACGTGCGATGCTATTACGTACGATGCTATAACGTCAGAAATCTACCATTGCAGCCCGTCAACCATCAGGCAAAAAAAAACGACCCAAAGGTCGTTTTTTACTTCTAACTCACAGTTTACAACGCCAGGATACCCTAGATTGTTATACCACGATTTTTTGCTTTTTCTTTTATATATGGCGCCCATGCTTCCGCATTACGACGTAATTGCTTAGACTTCTTAGCTTCAAGCACATACTTATAGGCAGTACGGAACTTATTCTGATAGAAGTTAGCTTCCATTAAAGAAAAGTGAATACGACCAGGCTCTTCAACACCGAGTTCTAACGCTTTTTCAAACGCGACAACTGCACCTTTATAATCTTCAGCAGACATCAATAAGAGACCTTGCTTACGATATAAATCAGCATTGTTTTCAAATTTGGCAGCAATTTCATAATTTAGCGCTGCTTCTTTATGATTTTTAGAGGCATGGTGTGCATTGGCCAGTAACGAATAATTAGATTCGTTCTTTTCAATTAGTCCATTACCAATATACTTTTCTAAGATCTTCGTTGCTTTAAACGGAATATCATTAGTTGAGTATAATTGAGCTAGCGCTTTAAACTCTGATGCTTTAGTCAAATAACCCTGACCATATGCCATTTCAAATGTAGACAATGCTTTCTTGTAATCTTCTACCAGCATGTAGAAGAAACCAAGTTGTGTCCACCAGCGTGGTGTATCCGTGAACTGACGAACTAATTCTTCAGCTACTTTTACCGTTGATGGGTAGTCTTTACGCTCATAATATGAGGTTAACTTTAACACATAAGGGTTTTTGTTTGGTTTGCCTTCTTTGGTGTATAACGCAATGGCTTTATCTGCAGGTACAATGATTTTATCAAGTTGCTTCAACTCATAAAAACCTTGTGCCATACGCGTATAAATTGCGGGATCTTCTTTACAGGTAAAGTCTATCCACTTGTTATACCATTTGATCGCATTGGCATACTCTTTCTCTTGTAGGTTCAAATCACCTAACAAACGAAGTGTATCAGCGTGTTCACGGTCATTCAGTACCTTGGTAGATACCGATGCCGTTAAACGGACTAATGCTTCATCCGCACGATCTTTTTCAGCGGCTAATAAGTTACCAACAAAACGGTCAACATAAGCTTTGTCAAATGTATCAGAAGTTTCAATGTCAATTAGGATCTGAATCGCTTCAGCAATCCTATCTTCATTATATGCTTCAAATGCACGTTGTACTTTTTTACCAGTACGCTCACCGACGATCTGTGTAGTGCCACGCTTATAGCCAGGACACTCAACCGGAAGTACAGGAGCCGGGGCAGCCTTTTTGGCATCGCTATCTTGTGCATGAGCCACATTAGCAAGAACCAAAGAAGACGATAATGTTGCAGCAACCACTGCTACTTTAAATAAATTCTTCATTATGATTTATCCAATTTAAAGTCAAGTTGAACCTTCATACCAAATTGCTTTTCAGGTTTCCCATCTACAATTTTAGGCTTGTATTTCCACTTACGCAAAGCACGCTTTGCTTCTCGGTCGAATATACGCTTAGGTTCAGCTTCAAGTACTTCAACATCATCAACACCGCCAACTTCATTGATAGTAAATGACAGTCTTACCCATCCTTCTTTACCATCACGAGCAGCTTGTACTGGATACTTAGGTTCGATACGTACGATAGGGGTTGCATCACCATCACGGCGCATTGCACCTACACCTCCTAAATTAATACCAACACCGCCTGTATCAATACCAGGGACATTTAAACTAAAGCCATCTGCATCTGGATCCACATCATCAGGCTCAGTAGGCTGCATTTTCGGCGGCTGCTGAGGCGGAGGTGGTGGCGGTGGCGGAACACGGTTACGCGTTTGCGTATCGTCATCCGGTTTACTCATTACAAT
>Ga0233426_10004335_pt1 | contig 10700 bp, 8 predicted proteins | sample SI_118_April2016_6_FD_179875 | JGI IMG/M metagenome (GOLD analysis project Ga0233426, IMG submission 179875) | Seawater microbial communities from Saanich Inlet, British Columbia, Canada - SI_118_April2016_10_MG | ecosystem: Environmental > Aquatic > Marine > Inlet | place: Canada: British... | reverse complement strand
AACGCGTCGCTGAAGCGCATATGAAAGCTCGAGACCCCAAGCCCATCAGCCGCGAGGCTGCCCTGTTCGCCCAGAAGGATCTGGTGCAGCTCGGTATCGGTCGCGCCGCGTTTCGATCGATGGTGACACGCCATATCGGTGACCCAGAATGCGTGGTTAGCTGAAGGCCTGAGTACTGGCCAAGTCTTTGCAGGGAAGGGCAAGTTGAAACGGTCGTATTGGCTGAGGTGTTATCGTTAGCTTGAACTTTTTTTGAGAATAAGTACGACCCGCACCTCGCAGTGATAGCGCATTCTTTTTGGGTCGTTAGCTCAGTCGGTAGAGCAGTTGGCTTTTAACCAATTGGTCGCTGGTTTGAACCCAGCACAACCCACCATTTTTTTCCAAGTCTCACTCAGTTAGCCATGATTTGGCTAGCCGAGTGCTGTCTATAAAGCTCCCTTGCCACGGTTAATAGCATCAAGTGAGGACTTTTTTATCACCTAATTTGAACAGCCCAATTGGTTGGATTTCTCCGTTAACGGTAGAGCAGGGCGATTGGAGCAGCGAGTTCGCAGTTAGGCTACAGCTGATCGATGTAGGCGGCAACCTGCTTCATTGATCCACCAATGGCCGGTACAACCTGATCAATAGTCTGCCAATCATCGGCTTTTGCCGCCGCTTCAATTTGTCGACATTGCTCGCCCAAACCTTCAGCGCCTATGCTAAATGCTGCGGACTTAAGCTTATGGCTTGCCTGCTGCACCGATTCTGATGACCGCGCAGTATGGCCTGCATGAATTTCTTCAATAATTACCCAGGATGGATCGAGGAAGTCTTTCAATATTTCAGTGCAGGTTTCCTCGTCGTCACCGAACATTTCCATCAACACTTGTGGGTTAACAGCCGTGTTGTCGTCCACCGGCGCGGTTTTGGCACTGTGGGGCTCTTCCTGAGTTACGACCAGGCCGACATTGACGTCTTGTGGAATTCCTCCATCGCCCATCCAGCGTTCCAGCTTGGACTGCAAAACGGTCATCTCGACGGGTTTGGTCATAAAGTCGTCCATGCCCTTTTCAATGCAGCGCTCAGCCTCTCCGTGCAGTGCATTTGCCGTAATGGCAATAATCGGTAAGTGGTCAGAAGTCTGGCCCTCATGACTGCGAATGGCGGCTGTTAATTCAAAACCATCCCAGCGCGGCATATGGCAATCGGTGAGCAGAAGAGCATAGGATTTCTCGCTCCACAGTTCAAAGGCTGCCTGGCCGTCATCCGCAATTTCGCAAGCGTACCCCAGACGATTCAATTGCCGCCGTATAACGTTTTGATTGGTTGGATTATCTTCGGCCAAAAGGATCAATTTTCCTTGGGCTAACGCCGCTTCAGGCGACGGAGCAACTTTAGCAGGGATATCGGTTTCAACGGGTTTGGACTGAGTCTCTGTGGCCGCTCTGCCGGTTACAGACGCCAAGGTGCGAAACAAATTGTCTTGGCGTAATGGGTTTATATCAAGGGTGGTTGCGTTGCTGTCTACCGGTAAGGCTGATCCAGCTTGTCTTGGATCTACACCGATGATCAGTTTGGGCAGTACAGCAAGCTGCGCATCTGCGAATACGGTCAGGGCGTTTGGTATATCAGTTTGGTTTTTGACACTGGGAATGATTACGACATCAACAGGCGCCTCCGAGGCTTGGCAATCGATGCAGTACTGAAGCCCATCTTGCGGTGTTTCTAATGCAGCGACCAAAGCCCCCATGGAGCTTAGATAACTGATGCACGTTGCCTGATAGTTCGTGCTGTGGGTTACTACCAATACTCGTAAACCTTCAAGATTATGTCGAGGTTGGGCTTCGTCGTCGGTGATTACCGTAAAAGGAATTTCGCAATAGAAAGTAGACCCTTCTCCAGGGCTACTTGTGACGCCGATAGTGCCCCCCATCAGCTCGGTGAGCCGCTTGGAAATAGCCAGTCCCAGCCCCGTGCCGCCATATTTACGCGTCGTTGATGAATCAGCTTGGCTAAAGTTTTGAAACAAATTACTTTGCGCGGTTTCAGATATACCAATACCTTGGTCAACGACACTGAGGCGCAGGGTGGTTCTAGTGTCGTGTGTTGGTGCTAGGCATTCAGCCTTGATCAGCACCTCCCCTCCATCTGAAAATTTAACGGCGTTACTCACTAGATTAATCAGAATTTGACCGGTTCGAACGGGGTCTAACATCAGTTGTCTGGGAACGTCTGCGTCAACGTGAATGATGATTTGCACGTCTTTCTTTAGTGCGCTGGGTGCCAGAGTTTGGGCAGTCGTCTCAAGAAATGTCACCAAAGTCGTATCGACTTCTTCAATCTCAAGTTTTCCTGCTTCTGACTTAGAAAAATCTAAAATGTCGTTAATGATGGTCAGCAGTGATTGGCCAGAGTCACTGATGGTTTGCAACATTTCATGCTGATCAGCATCGAGTTTGGTCAGGCTAAGCAGTTCTATCATGCCAACGACGCCGTTCATTGGCGTCCTGATTTCGTGGCTCATATTGGCAAGAAATTCGCTTTTGGCTTGTGCTGCCACTTCAGCCTCATCCTTTGCTTCTTGCAACTCTGCCATCAGCTCTTCCTCGCTGAGTTGACGAATGATGGCTTTTTGCGCGCTCAAAAGAGTATCTGTGAGTGGAGGGCTAGCCGGGGGAAAGTGTCTAAACGCATATAAATTGTAACCAGAGATGTTGCCTTCATCTAATCTAACTTCGTCAAAGATGAGCGCATAACCTTCCGTCAAAAGCGCTGAGCTTGAACAATCAAAGTTGAGGGCGAGTCCGAGATGACCGTCAATTTCATCGACCGATATTTTGACCGAGGTCTTAGGGTTTTCGTCTAAAATCTGATGGCATATTTCAGAAGAGGCCGTTGCGACCCGTGTGGCTTGAACGGCACTGAAGCCAAATTCCATAGCCAGAACTCGAATTTTATTCCGGCAATGTAAAATGCCGTTGTCGTTGCGGATTAAAAGTTTACCCAGCTCAACCATGTTGCTTCCTTGGGCTATTCGGCCGTTGTTTTAGCGCGTAGGTCGACATTAAAAATGTCTCATTTTGGTTCACATGATTCGGATAACAAGCGCAGTGGCGTCGTCATTGTGCTTACCAAACTGTTCGATAAGTGTGTTTGCAATTTTATCGGGGTTGTCCCAGGGCAGATTGGGGTAATCACCGAGATCAAAGAATGAGGAAATGCCATCGCTATGCATCACTAATACGTCACCCGCCTGTAACGGTAGGATCTGGGCTTTGGGTGTTCTGATATCGTAGCCCAGCACGCCAGCTGTCAGTACCAACCGCTTTGTCTCAGAACCAAACATGCGCATTTCGATATTACCCACGCCAACGCAACTGAGCTGCGCGTTATTGAGATCAATCCTCCCGATAATGGCTACTCCGCCTCGGCCGCCCTTGAGGTGAGCATGGAGGTCTTGCATCAGTGGCGGTAACTCGAGGCTGCTGTTTTCTTCAAGGAAAGCACAAGCGCTAACGGCGACGTCATTTGCATCTTGACCGTGACCGGCCCCATCGACGATGCCGAAAAAAACCGAATTGTCGCTTCGAGTCAGAAAAGCTTGATCGCCATTGACAGACTCCAGAGGTTTTTCTGCAATGCAGTGATCAATATTTAGAGTGGGGGTTAGCGCCATTTTTTTACAACCACTTCGGTACCCTGGCCGGGAGCGCTATTAATGTGAAAGTCGTCCATGAGTCTCTTGGTGCCCGGCAGGCCAACACCCATTGTTCCCCCGGTGCTAACATTGTCTGTCATGGCGTGGTTAATATTCTCAATGCCAGGCCCCGAGTCCTTTGCCAAGACTTCTATGCCAACATCAGAGCCTTGTTGTATTGTCTTAAAGCTGAGGTGGCCGAAATCGGCGTATTTAACGATGTTTTGTGCAAGCTCACTCACAGCCGTTGCTATGGTGTACTGATCAGCAATCGAGAATCCTAAATCCCGGGCAAAGTCCTTCGCATCTAACGCAGCATACGCAACATCGGTTGCCTCTGAGATTTGGAGTTTTACGGCATTTCTCATCATGATTTTTTCTAATCTCACCAAAGCAACCTGCTGTAAAAATTGATTAAGTCTCTAATGAAGTCAATGATGTAGTCATCGCCGAGGCCGCGTCAGCGTCCAGCTGTTCCCAGGCGCCTGAATCTGCTTCAGTGGCAGCGTGCAGATTTTGAGTGAGTATCTGCAAGGCATCCTCAAGGTGCATTGCCGTGACGATTGCGTCACAGTCCAACTGCAAATCTATGATTGAGGCAACTGCCCCAGGGTTGAGTCCGGTCAAAACCGAAGGCACACCCATCACTTCAATCATTCGGGTCGTGTTAATAAAAATAGTCCACAGTGCGCTATCGATGATCTGCACCCCTGCGAGATCAATCACGACGCCGCGAACCGGCTTTGCCTGAATTCTATTGAGAATTTGCTGCTGAATACTTTGCGCCGCTCCCTGAGACAGTTCCTCTTGAATAGGGACAACCAGGCAGCCTTGTGTTTCATGCATGGTAATTCGATGCGGCTGTGACGAACGGCTCATGATTAAGGTCTTAATTCACAGATCTTCAAGCGTCTACGTTGATCTGATGAAGCTTCATTCCCAAATTAGCTAGGGAGAAACTCACCCCGTCTTTCAGTGTTGCTTGGGTTTGAATATTACCCAGGTCGATACCTAAGTTTACCAGTGCTTGTGATATCTCGGGGGAGATGCCCGTGACAATCGAGGTGCATCCCATAAGCCGGGTTGCTTTGGTTATTTGAATAAGATGGTTGGCAACGGCACTGTCAACAGCGGGTACGCCCTGAATGTCTAGGATGAGCAGCTTTGCCTGATAATCCAAGATCTTTTGTAAGGCGGTTTCCATAATCAACTGAACGCGCTTGGAGTCCACCAAACCCACTACAGGTAACAGAAGTATGTTGTCCCACAGTTGCATGACCGGCGTGGACATTTCCATGATCAGTTTTTGCTGCTTTTCCCGTTCATTTTCCATGCGTCTTTGCGTGGACACGTCATCGGCAATTTTTAGCACCTTAACCGGCTCATCCTTCAGGTTAAAGATGGGGTTGTAGGTGGCGCGTAAAAGAACCTCACGCCCATTTTTCCCAATACGCTTGAACTCCCCGCGCTGGAAACTCCCTGATCGTAAGGCGGCCCAAAAATCTGTGTATTCAGCACTTTCTGACAAAGCATCATCACAGAACATGCGGTGATGCTTGCCCTTAACTTCATCTAATGAATAGCCAATAATATTAAGAAAGGTCTCATTAGCGGTAATAACGGTACCGTCCATGTTAAATTCAATCGTAGCTTGAGACAGCTCAATCGCCTTCACCTTTCCATTGGATTCGGCAGCTTCCAGTTTTAGTGCCGTCACATCGGATGCGATCTTAATAACCTTATAAGGCTGCCCATCCTTGTCAAGAATGGGGTTGTAGGAAGCTCGGATATACACGGCATCACCGTTTTTTCCGAGGCGGACGTATTCACCGATGTCGAATTGACCTTGATTCATCTTGTTCCAAAAAGCCTGATAGTCAGGGCTTTCAGTGTAGGCTTTCGAGCAAAATAGGCGGTGGTGTTTGCCCTGTAGTTCGGACAGTGAGTAACCCATTAGGTTCAGGAAAGTTTCATTGGCAGTGATAATAGTGCCGTCCATATTGAACTCAATGATGCCCTGGGACTTTTGGATGGCAGCAACTAAAGCATTATTTTGATCGCTATTTTCGGGAGTGCTCATAATGAAATTCCTTACGATTTATGTGCAGTTGTCTAGTAGAGGCATTGGCTGAGTTTCATTCAGCCAACAAAGGAAACCCGTCGGTTCGTTAGGTCTTTTTTCGGAAGGCAATGCATTTAATGAGGCCCTGTCCAAGTGTCTAAAAAAGCGAGAAGGTCTTCATTTTCCATGGGCTTTGCGCAATAAAATCCCTGCACAGTATGGACACCCAAAGACGCTAGAAGATCCCAATCCTCGCGATTCTCTGCCCCCTCGGCGACGATATCCATTTTCAAGCTTTTAGCCAGCGTCACACTTGACTCGAGTATGGCTCTCGCACCGGCGTTCTGGGCCGCACCGTAAACAAAGGCGCGATCGATTTTCAGCTCACTGAACGGGATGCGCTTCAGCTGCTCCATCGAGGCATTACCGGTACCAAAGTCGTCGATTGACAGCGCAAACCGTTTCATACGCAGCCGCATCAGCGTTTCCAATATGCCTAGGGCGTTGTCCATAACTTGAGTCTCAGTGACTTCTAGCACTACGTTGGCTAGATCCATGCCTTCGTTCTGTGCAGTTTCAATGAGAAAGTCCGTAAAATCTGGGAGCGTGAAGGAATTGACCGATATGTTGACCGACACTTTCATAGTAATGCCTTGGGCTAGCCAGTCGCCCGCTTGCTGCATTGCCTTTTTGTAAATGGCGCAGGTTAGCGCGTCGATATGTCCGGTTTGCTCGGCGAGGGGAATAAATGTCCCGGGGCCCAAGAGGCCTCTCTCCGGGTGCATCCATCGTGCCAGTGTTTCAACCCCGGTCACCTCACCGGTAGCGATATTGACCTTGGGTTGGTATACCAAAAGAAGCTGGTCTGAATCCATCCCATTAATCAGTTCGGTTTCCGAAATACCTTCCTGATGCCAGTTACTTTGTTTAGCGGCTGTCGCGGGTTGGAATGTGTTGAGAAGGTTACTTAGGGCGTCGGGCTTTAACGGTTTGGGAATTACACCCAAGATGTTTAGGTTGTGGGCTGCGGCCAGATCTTTTGCGGTTTCTAGCATGCGTTCATCTTCACCGCTTAACAAAATCATGCCGGCGCTAACATCTTTATCGGCGGCGTGCCTCATAAAGGCTATACCATCCATTTCGGGCATGTTGAGATCGCAGATTATCACATCAAATGGTAGTGCCGCGTTGTCTATTTCATCCAGTGCAACTAAGCCGTTGCTCGCTGTAACCACGTCATCAAGGCCAAGCTTAGATAATATTCTGACCGTGAGTTTAAGTACAAAAGCCTCGTCATCGACCACCAGTATTTTGAGTGATGAAACATCCATCTTTTTCTTTACCTTATCGTTATTAGGGTTGTGGCGTTGCAGGCTTTGGGGACCGTTATCTGATTGGAGGTCGCCTTATCCGTTTTGGTGACCTTAGAACGTGTGGTGAATCACATTATAAGCCTCGAATTTACCCGCATGCCACCACCGTCATATACTTTCTAGTTCTTTGCCTTGGGCTTTTAGTTCCGAATTGCCTTATCTGTGAGGTTAATCTTTGACTTGTCCTATGTTGGAGGTATTTTCACTAGGCTAATTGAGGTGCCAAAAAAAATACCCTCAAAAATACCCTCAGTTACTACTGGATGTTATCGGACTTTATTAGACGCTAATTTGGTGGAGGTGGCGGGAGTTGAACCCGCGTCCGTCAGTTCTCTGCCTTCGGCTCTACATGCATAGTTTGTCTATTATTTAACCGTTCACTGGCCCGGCAAACAGGGATTAAACGGCGAGCTTGCTTTAAGTTTAACTGCATCAACCACAAGCGGGGTCTGACAGCGGTCCCATGAGTCGTGCCCTCGGTTTGAATACATGGGCACATCCGCCCCGAGGTAAGCTAAATAAAAAGTAACCCGAAGGTTAGGTTTTTAGGCAGCTAGCGCGTAGTTTTCGTCATTGGCAACTATAAAGTTACAGTGATTGTTTTACGAGAGTCACTACCCTCTCGGCATGCACCTTAGGTTTCGTAACCAGCGTCGAAGCCAAGTCACCCCCCTAGGCACCAGTATACGTCTAATTGTTGATGCGACCTAGCTGGCATTTTTGGCCGCAAAAGACAGGTCATCTCATTTCTTCGTATCAATGTTACCGTGTTAACATTTTTCATTTTCTACAGGTGCACACCATTAAAACCGCAATTATTCTTGCAAACCTTGGCACGCCGGATGAACCGACTGCGCCCGCCATCAAGCGCTACTTGGCCGAGTTCCTATCCGACCCCCGCGTCGTCAATCTACCGCGTTCAATTTGGCTGCCCATACTGCACGGGGTGATTCTTAAGACCAGACCCAAGAAACTTACCCACAATTATTCGATGATCTGGGGTACCCATGATGGCCCAATCAGGAATATCACGGCCGCGCTGACTCGGCGCGTCGCCAAATATTTTAAGCGGAAATATCCTGAGCGCGATTTGCACTTTTACACGGCAATGACTTATGGCAATCCTGCAATTAAATCGATCCTGAATCAGGCCCAAGACGACGGCTGCAGCGAGTTTCTCATCATTCCACTCTACCCACAGTACGCAGGCGCAACTACTGGCGCCGTCTTCGACAAGTGGGTAACAGCAACCGATGATCAAATCGTTCCGAATTTCAGATTCATCAGTGAGTACCACACCCATCCAAAATACATTCACGGATTAACAAAATCGATTGAAAAATATAATAAGAAGCTGATAGCGGGCGCTCACTTACTATTTTCTTTTCATGGAATCCCCATGTCACAAAATGATGCAGGTGACCCCTACGCGAGCCAATGTCAGGAAACAGCGCGTCGCGTCGCGCACGCTCTGGGGTTAACCAAAGATCAATGGTCGGTTGCCTTTCAGTCTAAATTTGGCCCCGCGGCCTGGCTTACACCCGCCACAATTGATCAAATGCGCGCCTTCCCCACGGCCGGTAAAAAAGATCTCTTGGTGATCTGCCCAGGGTTTTCGGTCGACTGCCTAGAGACCATTGAAGAGATTAAAGTTGAAAACCAAGACGCCTTTCTGGCCGCAGGCGGCGACGCTTTTCAATATGTTAAGGCGCTCAATGCGACCCAGGATCATGTTGCGCTGATGGTGGCCCTCGTTGAGGAACATTTATTCGATCGCGAGCTTCGTGGTCGAACCCCGCCTCGAGTCAATCTCAACCAGTTTTAAGGACGCCCAATGGAAATTAGAATGGATGGCCGGGTTGCCCTCATCACCGGTGGTAGCAAAGGCTTGGGCTATGCCATGGGATTAAAGTTTGCGGAATCCGGGGCGCAGATCGCGCTCGCCGCTCGAACTAAGGCGGCGGTCACGCAAGCGGCTTTAACCATCGCCCAAACCACGGGCCAAAAGGCCATTGGTTACGTTTGCGACGTCGCCGATGCCGAGGACATCAAACGACTCCACCAAGCGGTTACAACGGACTTCGATCGCATCGATATCCTGGTAAACAATGCCGGCTTCGCAAAAGCCGGCGCCTTTGAGGCCATCACCGATGATGAGTGGCAGTACGATTTAGATCTCAAGCTCATGGCCGCGGTTCGCTTAAGCCGCTTGGTCCTGCCGTCGATGAAAGCCAATCGCTGGGGCAGGATTATTAATATGCTCAATACCCTTGCTAAGACACCCGCCAAAGGCTCGGCCCCGACCTCGGTGACCCGCGCCGCCGGCATGGCGCTCACCAAGGTCTTAGCCGGCGAAGGCGCCGCGCATAACGTTCTGGTGAACGCTTTAAATATCGGGCGGATTGAGTCCGACCAGATGGTGCGCGCACACAAGGCGAGTGGGTCGAACGATTCATTAAAGGCTTTTATAAAGGCGGCTGGCAAATCATTGCCCATGGGGCGTCTGGGCTACGCCGATGAGTGTGCGAGCCTAGCCTGCCTTTTATGCTCGGATGCGGGCGGCTACGTTAGCGGCACCGCCATCAACGTGGATGGTAATTTATCGCCAGCCCTGTAATTCTTATCCAAGACGCAATCTAGGGGCTATACTGCCCGCAAGGGTCGCGCGCCGCCTGACTCAGCCCAATGATTTGAAATCATACATAAGGTGCCTATGACCCTCACCGCGTTTGTCCTGCTTATCCTAAGTCTTGCGCTGACACTGAACCTTTACTTCCCTGTGCTCAGCAATGCCCGCTTCATGGTTTATAGCTTTGCCACTGGCTGGCTAGCTGGCGAACTAGCCCTTCAAATCGCCCTCATCGAAATGCTACTCGCCGCTATACTCCTCATTAATGGCAGTTTTTCCGGCTTGTTTGGTTTTTTTGCAATCCTTGCGCTCTTCGTGAATTGGCTGGCCTTGCTGCACCATCACTATCAGGGGCAAGCGCTCGGGCCTGTCGTTGAAAGCGCGCTGCAGAAGGCTTTGGGCGGAGATTATCGAGCCGCCATCAACCCGGATCTCCGAAGCGCACTCCAACTGGCGCCTGACTTTGCAACCCAACTGCGGCCTTTTAAACGCGATAAAACCGGACTCACCATCACCCGAAACATCCCTTATGATCATCATGACTTGAAGCTCGATATCTATGCGGCGGACACAAGGCCCGCCTCGGCACCGGTCTTGATGCACATCCACGGCGGAGCCTGGATGTACGGGGACAAAGCCGGCCAAGCCGTGCCTTTAATGCAGCACATGGCGCGACTCGGTTGGATCTGCTGCTCGGTGGCTTATCGACTGAGTCCGAGCGCCACCTACCCAGATCACATCATTGATTGCAAAGCGGCGCTGAGTTGGATCAAAGCTAATATCGGTGATTATGGTGGCAATGCTGATTTTATAGCCGTTACCGGCGGGTCCGCAGGTGGGCATCTCTCAGCGCTACTGGCCCTCACCCCCAACGACCCGGCGTTTCAGCCCGGATTCGAAACCAATGACACCAAGGTTCAGGCAGCCGTACCCTTTTATGGCGTTTTTGATTGG
>Ga0233426_10004334_pt1 | contig 10701 bp, 13 predicted proteins | sample SI_118_April2016_6_FD_179875 | JGI IMG/M metagenome (GOLD analysis project Ga0233426, IMG submission 179875) | Seawater microbial communities from Saanich Inlet, British Columbia, Canada - SI_118_April2016_10_MG | ecosystem: Environmental > Aquatic > Marine > Inlet | place: Canada: British... | reverse complement strand
CGCTCCCCCACAGTCACGCCACAGTCACAACTCCACGAGAACTAGGGAGAACTGCGGAACACTTGCGAAGAACGAAAGCCCAGCGTATGAGGCATACAGAGAAACAGAGAGAACCCACCAGTACTGGCTCTTCATAATCCCGCTTATAGGCCAGCTCACCACTGCACACATGCGTTGAGCATGGACGACGAAGCGCTGTTCGACAGCAGCCTGATCGAGCTGACACAGCTCCTCCCAGCGCGATAGCTGCGCCAGCCCGTAAGTCGAAGTCGCCCTGCGGTGCATGCGAGCACTTGGTCACGGCCGTACTGTGGCACGAGCGTGCAGCGATTGACGCCAGACAGTGGTCTCACAGAACGGCCGCCTGAACCTCCCATTCGCCGGGGACCCCCTTGAGCGAATAGACGCCACGATGCTCGAACTGGAGCCCGGAGCCTGTGACTGCCTCCACGACGGTCCGCGATGTCAGGACATCACCTGGACCGGCCAGTCCGGCGATACGAGCACCGATATGTACAGCGATACCACCAAGATCATCACCGCGTACCTCGCACTCCCCGGTGTGAATGCCTGCCCTGACCTCCAGACCAAGATGACGAGCACGGTCGGCCACCATCTGTGCGCAGCGGATGGCGCGGGCCGGGCTATCGAAACAGGCCAGGAACCCGTCGCCTGTCTGCTTGACTTCCCGTCCCCCGAAGTGACCGAGACAATCCCTGACCACCTCGTCGTGTCGCTCCAGAAGGCCACGCCAGACCTGATCGCCCTCGGAAGCCGCTCGTCTCGTTGAGTCGACGATGTCGGTGAACAGAACGGTCGTCAGAATTCGCTCCGCAGCTGGCAGAGCCTTGCCCGTCGCCCGAAGCGCCGAGCGGTAGTCGTTCACATACTCATCGGCATGCTGCAGATAATCCGACTCAAGTCGCCTTCGAAACAGCGGCGTACTGAACACCGTCGCCCAGTCGGCGATGGACAGGACATAGTCGTCAATCTCGCTGGGGTTTGAAGGCCACCGGCGCACGTGCTCTTCCGACCGGAAGAGGTTCATGCGGCCTCAATTAAAGGGGGGCGAACCGGTCCGGGCCCGCGAAAACGGACTCGTCATGTACCCGACCGTCGTGTCGGGGGTGACCTCGATGATTTCTTCGTCTCTCATCCGAAGTCGGATTGGTCGACCGCAATCGAGACACCGGGAATCGACCTGTACGAGTTGACCGGGGAAGAGCCAGCGCACGGCCAGCACCTCCATTCCTCATTGGCCTTACCACTTCTGAACTCCGTCGACGGTGATCAGATAATGAGTGGGCACGTTGCTGAAAGGGGCCCAGGACTCGATGTTGTCCGTGTCGTGCGACAGCCACGAACCACCAACCGGGGAGGCCGTTGTCGCCGTTTCGTGGATCAGTTTCCGCGCAGTGTTGACATCGATGTCCAGCACGTCGGCCAACTCGACATAGTGCGGTGCTCGACCTGTGTCCACGAAGTGCTGAAGGACCGCCGTATACGCACGTTGGATGATCTGGGAATCACTCATGACAGAGCATCGCACAGAATCAACGGCGGTAGAAGCCCCTCATCCTTGGTGGCGACCGGCAGCGTTGACATTCCGCTCCGCCCGGGGGCACTGGCCGAGCGTGCTGTTGACTCGACCGTTCAGGAGTTGGCGGCCCCACCCGAGGTGACCGCATCTTCGAGGTACCCCCGGAGAGTCTGCGTCAGCCGGTCGTAGGCGGCCCGAAGCTGCTCGCCTGGCCAGTCATCGGGAAGCAGCTCATCCGGCAGCATCGGGTCGGTGCGCAGATGCCGCGCTGCTGCGATCAAAAGCAGAAAGCGATCACGCATCTGAGCTGACGTCGGCTGCGAGATCACTTCCGCTGGCTGAGCCTCGATCACCTCATTGAGACGTTGCGCTTTGTCCGCCCATTCGATGAGCCCAAATGTCTGCTCGACATCGGCCGGCATGGCGTCGGCGATCGCGCTCTGGAAGGTCAGGCATTGTCGAGCGATGACTGCACGCGCTCCGGGGTGGCGCTCGCGGTCAAGGTTGGTCGGCCGCGCCCAACACCCATCGCGCAGCGCGCCAAGACGGAGGCGAGTGGCAGCCGCCCGGAGCTCGTGCCGTTGCACGGCGGAGCGCGACCCGGCTCGGACAACAGCCATCTCCCACGTCCCATCCCAGTTGATGTCAGGTGGCCGAGGCCGAACCGCACCGTCGATGTCGTGTCGACGGTCGGCGAGCTTTCCGCTGAGTTCGTACACACCATCAGAAGTGCTGAGTTCACCGTGAGCGACCATGCGCGACAGGCTCGTCCGCACCGCACCGTCGGCGATGCCAAGCAACCGTCCGGCCTGTACCAGATGACTCACAGGGAGACGCCCATTCGGGGCACCGAGCAAGGCCGTGGCGAGCACGGATCGGGCGGTCAGCGGACGCGATGGTTCGAACCCTACGGCTTGTGTTCGTGCTGCGGCCACGCCCTCATGATGGCCGACAACGTCGCGCAGCAACGCGATACTGCGGCTCGCGTCTGTTACACAAACATTGACATCCGTAGGGGGTTTCGTGATACTCGACTCATGGGAATCTCACGATGACGACGTCTTTCGCAACCGATGCCGACGTCGTCGAGCGCGTGCTCATCCACGTCCGCGACTCAACGACAGACCTTGGTGAGCCGTGGTTCGAACCTGTCAGCAACTACAGCGATGCGGCGCGATTCCAAGCCGAACTCACGGCGCTGCGGCGGATGCCGACGGTGTTCGCCCCAGCAGCCTCGGTGGTTGAACCGGGCAACTATCTCGCTCGAGAGACACTCGGGGTCCCGCTGTTCGTCAGCCGGGGACGGGACGGCCGTGCTCGCGTTTTTCGCAACTCCTGTCGCCACCGAGGCGCAGCGATGGTTGACGGCCAAGGCTGCGCGCAGGCGCTCGTCTGCAACTACCACGGCTGGTCATACCGCCTCGACGGTTCGATCGCACACATCCCCCACGCTGACGGATTCCCCGACAACATCGCTGACGAAAGGGCGTTGGTCGAACTCGCCAGTTGCGAGGCCAACGGCCTCATCATCGTCGCCGGACCCGACGGGGACGCGTCAGCGACATCAACCGGCCTCGATGCACCGCAATTGCTGCTCGCCGACACACTCGCCGGGCATCGTCTCGTCACAACGACCCAGGAAGAACTGCCGATCAACTGGAAGGTGCTGATTGAGCAGACCCTTGAGGGTTACCACATCCGTTCGGCGCACCGCTCGACGTTCTACCCCGTGCAGTACGACAACCTGAACGTCATCGAGTTCTCCGGCATGCACAGCCGAGTCACCTACCCCTATCGGAACATCGAGCGCCAAGCGACAGTCAGCCCCGCCGAGCGGAGGCTCCGCGGGTACTCCACCACCGTCACGCACTTGTTCCCCAACACCATCGTGTCCACCTTTCCCGAGCTGACACTCGTCTCGCTGATCGATCCGCTGGCGATCGACAAGAGCCTCATTACAACGTTCATGTTGACCACTGCAGCCCCAAACCCGGACGGTGAGGAGTTTGCGCCCGATGGCCTCTCGCTTGCGGCCGAAGGAGCCGTCGAGGACACCAAGATGTCGCTTGCCGTGCAGAGCGGGTTCCGCTCTGGCGCTAACGACACCATCGTGTTCGGTCGGAACGAGAGCGCAATCGGCCACTTCCACCGCAACCTCGACGACGCGCTGGGCGCCGATGACGTGGACGCATCAACGGCGACACCGGTTCAGCTCACACCCTGACCGCTGAACGAGGGAGCAGCGGTACCCGCTTCGATCAAGATGTGGTCTGGGCTCACCCCTCATCTCCGGGGCGATCCGTCAGTTCAGAGCGTGTCCATCCATGCCACGGCCTCGTCCCAGATGTCGTCGATTGTCGCTGAGTCGAGTGGGTTCTCGTCGAGCAAACCGACCGCCGTACGGAGCTGGCGGTACATGATCGTCATATGGAAGCTCTTGGTCGGCTTCGGCGCTCGGCGAATCGCGGTCAGCCAGCGCCGAGCGATGTCGAACTGGCCGAGTCTCCACGCCAGCGCCGCGGGAGGAATCAGCAGATCCGGGAGGCCATCGTTACCGCTTTGTCGCCTGGCCATGATCTTCGCCTCGGCGACGAGCGAGCGGGTCTCGGTGACGTCTCCGCGGGCAGCAAGCGCAACGAGGTAGATCTCGTTGCGACCGTCCCCACCTCCATTGGGCGCCTTGGCGAACTCGCGGACCAAATACTGCCCTGCGGCACGAGCGGCATCGGGTTCGGTCATGAAGCGGACGGCCATCGTGCCGTAGGCGTAGAGGGTGCCGCCGTAGTCCATCGGCCGACCATCCACACGGACTTTGAGGTCTGCGAGCGTCTGCAACGAATCGTCGATGCGGCCCGCGACGGCGTAGTGAGTGACCAAGTACCCGCTGGCAACATCGGCGAGAACGGGCGCGTCGGCGGCATCGGCGAGGGCTCGTGCCTCGTCGAGCAGCACGAGAGCGGCCTCGCCGTCCTGGAACACGATCATCCACGAGTTAACGATGAGAGCGGCCGCCAGCTCCTCGGGAGTGCCGTGCTCTCGTAGCAGCGGGACGGCGGTGCTGGACCCACGCTCGATCCAGTCGGGCCTCCGCGCCGGTAGCCCGGCGCTGGCAATCACGAGGTTCAGGAGACCACGTTCATGGTCAGACAAATCCAGCCGCTCGAGATGCTGTTCGATGCGGTCGATGGCGGCCGATGCACGAGTGCCCGTGTCATAGGTGTAGGCGAAGGTAAGCGCAGACAGCAACCGGGTGAGCTCGCTGGCTCGGCCGGCGGTGGTGAGGCGGTCCTCCACCGCTCGGTGATCGTCGTAGTGGCTGCTCGCCCAGCGCATGACTTCGAGACTGGTGAACCAGGCCTGCGGTCCGTACGCGTCCAGGCAGGCCAGCACCCAGCGGGTATGTCGTTCGAGGTACTCGTCGGCGTCACCGTTCGCTGCCCACGCCTGACGGGCGAAAAGCTTGACCGTTTCCAGCAAGCGATGCCGTCCGTCAATGCTCCATGCCACCAGTCCAAGATCCACGAGGCCGGCAATCGTGCGAGCAGGCGCCATCGAGCTGAGCTCGCCGGCCACCCCCTCGGCGTCATCCGCCGAGAAGTCGGCCGGAAAAGCGGCCAACTGCAGCAGCATCTGTTCTTCGGTCGCATCGAGCATCGCCAGGTGTCTTCGAGCACCGCCTGCAGGCTGGACTGGCGGCCGCGCTGGCGGCGGCCGCGGGCGAGCAGTTCGAAGCGTTGATCGAGTCGATCCGCGAGCTCTCCGACGCCGAGCTGACGCAATTGCGCGGCAGCGAGCTCAACTGCGAGCGGCAGACCGTCGAGGTGGGCACAGATCTGCGTCACGCTCGCAATCTCTTCGGGTGGCACCTCGGCGCCGACCCGCTCGGCTGCTGTGAGGAACAGTTGGACTGCCGGCGATGCAAGGCCATCGGTGACGTCCAGGGGTGGCACTTGGACCTGCCGCTCATCGGGTAACTGCAAGGGCTCCCGGCTCGTCGCCAGCAATCGCAGCCTCGACGTTCGTTCGAGCAAGGCGTCGACAACGTCGGCGACGTCGTCGGTGATGTGTTCACAGTTGTCGAGCACAACCAGCAGCTCCCGATCGGCCACTAAATTGGCCAGCGCAGCAACGAGATCTGCCCCGGCGAGCTGCAGGCCCATCGCCGTCGCGATCGCCTCTGCGGCCTGGTCGGCGCCTGAGGTCGGCACCAGATCGACGAACCACGCGCCGTCAGCGAAGTCGTGCGCGACATCGGCTGCAACCGCCGAGGCCAAACGGGTCTTACCCGTTCCCCCCATCCCGAGCAGTGTCACCAGACGATGCTGCGCGAGCATTTCGGCAATCTCTGCAACCTCAACATCGCGACCGAGTAGCACCGTGCGTTCCACCGGCAGGTTGTTACTCACCCGGTTCAGTGTTCGGAGCGGCGGGAACTCGCCCACTCCCAGCTGCCACAGCTGCCGGGCGGCTGTGAGGTCCTTCAGTCGATTTTCTCCCAGATCGGACGACTCGGAGGGGTCGAAGATCGACACCACCGCTGCCGAGGCCAGTATCTGCCCGCCGTGACCCGCCGACATGATCCGAGCCGCCGTGTTCACAGCAGGACCGAAGTAATCGCCCTCGCGTTCGTGGGCTTCGCCGACGTGGAGACCCATCCGGACCCGAAGAGTGACCCCGGCCGGCCAGCTCTCGGACGCGAGCGCCGCCTGCGCGGCAAGTGCCCCGCCGACCGCGTCGCCGGCCGAGTGGAACCCTGCAGCGAACGAATCTCCGGCCGTCGAGAACACATACCCATTGAACGAGGCGATCGCCGATCGGAGGAGCTCGTCGTGACGCTCAAGCGCGAGGCGCATCTCATCGGGGTGCTCTTCCCAGAGGCGTGTCGACCCCTCGACATCGGTGAACAAGAACGTCACCGTCCCGGAGGGGTACTCAGCCATCCGCCTAGCTTCGCATGTCTCCTCGGCGACCTGCTCAATGCCATCTCGGCTCAATGGCTGCGGGCGGTCACGGCGACGGCCCTCAGACGATGACCACTTGCTCGCTGTCAGCGAATTGTCGAAGCCTTGTGCCGTGGGGCGAGCGAACCGTGGATGCGCCCAGCGACGGAGGCCGAGCGCGCTCGATGCGGAACGAACTCGTCGGCTCGCATGGGTCGTCGTCAGTCTGGGCGGGCCAAATCGATCGTCGCCGTCTCGTTGAAGGTCGTGAGGATGGGGTTGCCGTTGCGGAACGCAATGCGGCAGACCGAGGCATGATCGAGGTGACAGGTCCACGAAATGCCAATGTCGACACCGAGGGCCCACGCCACGGCGGACTTCATCGGCGACACGTGACTCACCACGACCACGTTGGACTCCGATGCCCGCTCAGCCAGGTCGACACAGGCGCTGCGCACACGTGCATCGAGCGCCGCCAGCGACTCCCCGCCGTCGGGCACGTAGGCGAAGTCCTTGCGCCAATTGGTCCACACTTCTGACGGGACGTCAGCGTGCTTGACGCCTTCGAAGACGCCGTACGACAACTCAAGGAATCGTTCGTCAGTTTTGACCGGCATGCCGAACTGCGCCGCAGTTTGTTGCGCACGCTTGAGCGGACTCGACACCACCTCATCCACAGGTCCCATCGCCTTCACCATGTCCGACACCGCAATTGCCTGCCGCTGACCGACCTCGTCGAGGTCTTGATCAAGACGACCCTGGAGCTGGCCGGCTTTGTTGGCAGCGGTCCGGCCGTGGCGAACGAGAATCAGCACGACTTGAGTGTGTCACAGGTTCATCGCTGCGGCGCAGCGATGAGGACCCCGGTGTGACGGAACGTGGCCCGACGTGTCGCACTACCAAGGCCATTGATTCGCCACAGCCACGCGCAGAGCCCAATCCCGACTGCTTCGAGGGCGACGCTGATCAGTCCACGGTCGGTGATCGGGAACGGATCATCCTCGAACCCGACACCGGTGAACGGCCACCAGAACACGTCGGTGTTGTTCCAGGCACCGTCGAACACGAGGTGGAGGAACATGCCAATCGGGAGACCCAACAACATCTTTCGGATCGGTTTTCGACCAGACGTAGCCAACATCAGCACGGCCAGCAAGCCGATGCTCACCGTGATGCTGTGCAACGCTCGCGCTCCTCCGAACACGCCATCGAGCAACGGGACCACCGACCCGACAATCAGGAGCCGGTAGTCAAAACGTGGATCGCGGAACACAAACCCGACCGCCAAGATCGCGGTACCGATAAACCAGAAGAACACGGATCGTTCAGACGATGAGGAGCCGGCCGCATTGCGGGCAGTCGGTGTAGCCGGCTGCGACCGACTCGTCCTTGGCGGTGTCAACCTCGGCGGCGGAGAGATCGAGATGGCACCCCTCGCACCGGTGGCCCTTCAGCTCTGCGACGGCGACGCCCGCTGACGAGCGCACCGACTCGTAACGGCGCACAATGCTCTCGTCGAGATCGCCGGCAGCGACGACACGTTCTTCGCCGAGCTGTTCGAGTTCGACATCGATGTCGGCACACCTTCGCTTCAGCGCTTCGTCGGCTTGGCCCAGGGCTTCTCGCAATGCCCCTTCGGACGCGAGGTGGGCGACCCGCTCGTCGTCCAGTGCTGACTGCTCCTCGAGCGCCGCCAGCTCGGTGTCATCAAGTTCGTCGCGCTGCACGTTGATGGTCTCGATCTCGTGCATCAACGCTTCGGCTTCGCGTGGCGCAATGACAGTCTTCATCTGCGCCTCAAGACGATCGCGGCTTGAGCTCAGTTCGGCGTTGCGTGCCTCGGCTTGCTCGATCGCTGACGTGAGTTTGTCGAGTCGAGTCGCGACCTGGGCGCTTCGCTGTTCCCAAGCCGTCATCTGCTTCTCCTGAGCGGCCAGTTGTTCTCGTTCCGACAACCGCTCGCGTTTGACACGCAGTTGATCCGCTTGGGTGTCGATGTGCTGCAATGCCAGCAGCCGAGCGGCTACGGACGTCTCAGGATCAGGTTCAGCAGCGTCAGTCATCGCTGCTCAGTGTGCCACCTCAGCGGCACGGCCCGACACTCAAGCCGATCTCCACCGTGGGAAGCGGTGCGTTTGGATCGAGGTTGTCCGGCGCAATCGTGGTGCCAATGTCGACAGCCACGACGATCGGACGACCGGGAGTCGTTTCCGGGGGCACTTCGGGCTCGCCTGGGGCGAGCGTGGTGGCGGGTGCTTCTGGGTCGATCTCCACCTCGATCGGCTCGCCTGGCTCGAAGCCGACCACGCGCACGGCGCACTCGTTGCCGGGCAGGATCAGACGAGCATCTGCCCGCTCAGGGGGTTGGGGGTCATCCCAGTCGAGCAACGGTTCCAAGGTGTGCGCCGGATCCATGAACGCCGACCAGATCTGCTTCGGGAAGAGGCCGCCCTGGACCTTGCTGACTCCCTCGGCTCGAAACTCAGGGATGCCAACCATCGGCGTATACGCGTCGGGGTCGCCCACCCAGACAGCGGTGGCAAGTTGTCGGGTGCCGCCGACAAACCAAGCATTCGTGTTGTCCTGCTGTGTGCCTGTCTTGCCGAATGCGGCGCGGTCGTTGGAGAGTGGATAGCGGCGGCCGGTACCGCTCCGGATCACGCCCTTCAAGATGTCGATCGTTTCGAGCGATGCCTCACGATCGAACACGACCGTGCCCGGGCTGGAGTGCGTGTACGTGCGCTTCCCCTCGGGGTCGGTGATGAACTCGACGTAATAGGGCTCATGATGCACACCCTCGTTGGCCACTGTCTGCACACCCGACGCCATATCGAGCGGGCTGAGTTCGTTCGCACCTGTCGCGAAGCTCAGAAAGGGGTTGATCGCCGCTCGTTCGCTCTCAGGCTGGCCTGCATAGAGATACGGCGACTTCGCAGCTCGGTAGACCGTGTCAACCATGCGGTTGAGGCCGACGATCTGTGAAAGGCGAGCGAACGCACAGTTGACCGACGACCAAGTTTGTTGCGCCAGGTTGGTGACGCTGCCCTGGATACCACCGTTGATCTGGAAGAAGGGTTCCTCACCACCGGGATTGTCGAAGCGACAGCCGCGCACGCCGTCGATGACGTCCCCTGCCTGCGCCCCAGCTTGAACAGCAGCAGCAAGGATGAGGAACTTGATACTCGAACCGGTCTGGCGAGGGGCAAGGGCCATGTTGACCTCGCGCTCGTTCGGAACGAAACCTGAGCCGCCGACCATCGCTCGAATGGCTCCGTTGGTCGCGTCGAGCGACACGATCGCATTCTCAAAACGGCCAGCGGTCGGCGGTAGGACGTCGTGTGCGTTCTCAGCCAGCAGTTGCAAATTCTTGTCGATCGTGGTGTGGATGCGCAGGCCGCCACGGAAAAGTTGGTTGTAACGGTCTTGGTAGGTCGAGCCGAGAATCGTGGACTTGTTGAGGAGGTAATCGCGAAGCGCCTCGGTGTAGTAGCTGCGCTCGCTCGACCGCGTCGGGATGGTCTTGACTCGGGATGGCAGGGCGAACGTCTCTTCGAGAATCTCGGACTCTTCGAGGGTGATGTACTCCTCGCCAACCAAGCGGTCGAGTATCTGAAGCCATCGAGCACGACTGCGCTCTGGTTCGTTGATCGGGTCGAAGCCAGACGGCGAACGAACGAGGCCGGCAAGAAACGTCGACTCGATGAACGTCAGCTCGGCGGCGGTCTTGCCGAAGTAGGTCTCGGCTGCAGCCTGGATTCCGTAGGCGTTGTTGCCGAAGAAAACCGTGTTGAGGTAACGCTCGAGAATCTCTTCCTTGGTGAGTTCCTTCTCGAGCATGCGTGCGTAGTGGGTCTGCAGCAACTTGTAGCGGCCATCGCGTTCCAGACCGGCGAGGAAGTCGTTCTTGACCACCTGCATGGTGATCGTGGAAGCGCCCTGCTGCGGTGCGTCGCTCGCGAAGTTCGACAGCGTGGCGCGGATCAGCGAGCGAACGTTGACGCCGTCGTGGTTGAAGAACTCTTTGTCTTCGACGACGAGGAACGCCTGCACCACTTGCGGGGGCATGTCGGCGTACGAAATCGGCTGCGAGTTCTCCAGCTCGAACACGGCGATTTCTTCGCCATTGCGGTCATACACATAGGTGCGTTGGGCAAGGGCTTCGAACTCGGGGAGCACGACCGGAACTTCTTCGTGCGCGTTCACAATGTGCCACACCCTGGG
>Ga0233426_10004331_pt1 | contig 10704 bp, 12 predicted proteins | sample SI_118_April2016_6_FD_179875 | JGI IMG/M metagenome (GOLD analysis project Ga0233426, IMG submission 179875) | Seawater microbial communities from Saanich Inlet, British Columbia, Canada - SI_118_April2016_10_MG | ecosystem: Environmental > Aquatic > Marine > Inlet | place: Canada: British... | reverse complement strand
TCACATACCTACTTACTTACATACATATATGTATGTAGTATGTATAAACACGCCACTAATAGGGGGCCTTTAGAAAATAACTATGAATTCCCAGGTTTCTATAGGTTTATTCTATTAACCATACTGTAAACACAGGGATTGTCGTAGCACCTAACAGTGTCACTAGGGCTATAAGTGTGAAATCAAGGATCATCTTCTTCCTTTCAGCCTTCTTACGGGCTAATTGCATACGTTTTTCACGTATGATCCTACGGTTTCTCAACATGTCCTGATAGAAGGACTCACCTGCACCGTGGTACATGATGATCTCCCTGAGTTGCTTCTCCTGCTCTTGTAGCTTGTACTTGGCGGCAGTGATCTGCAATGCTTGAGCCTCTACTGAGCCTCCTGCAAGTAGCTTGGCGGCTAGTGAGGGGTTCTTAGCAGCTATCTCTGCCTCTTGTATCTGTTCTTTAGCGTCAAAGAATGCACCGATGCGGTCAGTCAAGTCCATTACATCGTGACCTGCGTTAACCGCCTTGGTGATGAATTGGACACTAGAGTGTGCGGCTTTTATTGCCATTGCTATTTCAATCATAATGTCCTCGTTAGAATGCAGTAAGGGCTGTTGGTCTACCCTTGTTGCCTATATTGAATCCACCAATGAACTTGTCGAGTTCTGCACGTAGGACTTCATCCTTGCGCTCGTTCATCATTAAGTTAACATCAGCGGCCATTTGATCGACAAAGTACTTACAGCCCATAGCGAGTACATCTAACCTATCGTCATGCGCTAGGGAGCCTCTATCTCTAGTGATCCTAGACAGTTGGTAGGTGAGCATGTAGCGTTGGGCTTGTTCTGCTGGGTACTTCTGAACACTATCGTAATCCTGCTGGACAACCTTGGGGTCTATAATGATCCGGTGTTGGTTGAACAGAGGTTCTAGTGTGTCGATGATACGTAATTCTTTCTGCTTGCTGTGGCGTACCTCTTCGATGGTAACAGAGTACGTCTGGTTGAGTATGGGCTTCAGTAGTTCTGTAAACATACCGTCACCAAAGTTACTCTCGATCAGCACCATGTTGACAGAGTGTTCTTTAGCCTTCTTTGCAAGATGCTCTAGTGCGGGGGTGGAGTAACCACCGTCAACGCCAGCACACTCGACAACGTACAAGTAACCGTTAAGCATCTTAATGACTGCATAAGCGGTTTCATCCGAACCTCTACCTGACGGGTCAATGACCAACAGGGAACCTGTGTAGTCAACGTAGTCTCCTACAACAGCTTCTGGGGCGTAGTACTTGTCACCCGCTAGGCCAACATTAGGGAGGTCTTTAATCTCCTTCATAATGCCATACACGAGTTTCTCTGGGGCTTTCTTAGCGTCACATGACATGATCATAAGATCACTTAGCTTCAGTGGGTATTTGTTAAGGTCACTGAGGCTGGTGTCCAGCATAAACTGTAAAGCAAAGCCTGATTTACCGTAGCTGAGTTCCCGTTCTAACAGGTCATCAGCATCAAACCTCTTAGGGTCTACTGGTTGGTCGTCTAACGGCTTGTCACTAAAGGACATCTTATCGTATAGCAGAGGTGCCAAACGACTCCCATACGCCTTCTCAGCGCGTTCTGCGGTGGGGAAACGTGCGGGCCATACTCGCATCTTATAACCACGCTCTGTGAGTGTATTATAAAGACTCATTTCGCACTGTGGTGTGCCAAGGTAAAGTATCTTACCCTCTGGCTTGAGTACTGCATCGAATTCCTTAACAGCTTCTGCAAGACGCTCTCGCATCATGTGGGTCATGCTGTTGTTTGGTACTTCAACGTCATCCGCAATGATAATGTCTGCACGAGAACCTGTAAGCTGTCCGGTGATACCGACAGACTTAACACTAGCGGAACCTGATGCCTTGGCAGGGCCAACATCGAATGCAATCTTAGACCACCGCTGGTGATCTTTAGCGATCAGGTGGCTACACATTGGTAGTTCCATAATCAGACGTTGAGTGAATGTGGAGAAGTCATCTGCACGAGCCTTTGATGCGGAGACAACCATAAACTTAATCTCAGGATCAAGCAGTAGCTTCCACACTACAAAGGCGGCAGTGATGTAACTCTTACCAACTCCACGGAATGCCTCAATGATTGCTCGTCTAGGAGCATTCTGGAGATACTCGGCCATGTCGTATTGTACTTCTGTCGGGTCTGGTAGTGCCAGATGCTTCCATACAATAAACAGGAAGTTCCTGAAGTCGTGTAACTCTTGAGGCAGTTGTGGGTTAGCCATTTCGACTCCTATTTCTTTTCTTAGACATAATGCGTAAGTTACTAGAGGCATTATTCTGTGGGTTACGATCTACGTGATCAACGTCTCTACCTTGTACAGCGGCTGCGCCCATCTTACGGATCACTTTACGCCTTGCACGTTTTCGTGCGGCATTCCGTAAGCGTTGTTCAGGTTGCTTGTGGTAGTTGTCATATTCTTTGCGGTAATCTCTAGCCATCTTTTTGTCCTACTATCTTCGGTTGGAACGGAAGAGCCTCTAACAAGTTACCCATTGCAGTATCTGCTTGGATAATGTCGAGACTAGCGTTGTTGTCCTTGAGGAACTTAGCGGCAACAGCTAACTCTGATGCAGTAGCTTCACCTGACTTAACTCTTACGAGTAGGTCTTTGGCAAGTGCGTCATGCAACGTGTCGATAATTTCACGATCTGTAGACATATTAACCCCTCCATTTTGTTCTGTTAGCCCAGTAAGCGGCTGATGATTTACCTTTAGCAATGTTCTTACCGTGACGGCTTCTAAAAGCCTTACGTTGCTTGGCACTTCTGTTTGTCTCAGCACCTTGCTCACCAAAGCGGATAATCTTTAACTTACCGCCAACTCGTGTCTTAACGACATGAGATTTATTTTTGTGACTGGGGGTGGCTCTAGGTGTGTCTACCTTGAGGCTGTCTTTATTTAACTTAGCCATTATTACTCCTTAGTAACACCAAAGCATTGCTTCGGTATCTCTGATGTCCACATGGACAAATGTTTTAGCTACACCTACGGAGAAACCCAGAGACGTTGCAAACTTAACGATCTTCATACGCTGTGAGCCTCCAGACACTTTAATGTCAGCGGCAATCCCTTTGGTATGTGTACCGCCACCATTGGGTTTATGTCGCTCCGCACTGTGGGTGGGATCACGATAGCCGCTAGTTACGATAAACGGGAAGCCACATACTTCTCTTAGGGTATCTAGTTTATGTATGAACTCGTCTTTGATCTCGTTGTTGCCTGTCTCCATGCAACGGAAGTCATCTTTGTCAAAGTATATGAAGTCTGTCATTTGTCTCTTTGCACTCCTTTAACTTTTTCTGTGGTTCTCATGGCACCTAGACCTAGCATACCAAGCAGTACTGGCATCATTTGACTTAGATCAAGGATTGGGACAGTGATCGCAGACCCAAAAAGAGCCAACGTGAAATTTGCCATTGGTATAACCAAGAAGTTACTCGCCATACCAAGTACAGCCACCCACCCAACAGCGGGTCGCCAGCCAGAAACAAAGAGCGACTTATGTGCCGCCTCCGTCTTATTAACATCAAGTTGAGCCTTCGCAAGTTCCTGCGCGTGTCTCTCAGCCATCGTACTGAGTTCAAATGCAATGGCATTCTTCTTATCTTTATCCTCTATGAATTTGTCAAGAAGGCCCGATACAGGGCCTATTAGTGATTGTAACATTATTGTCTCCTATTCTCGGAACATATAAGCGACTGCCGAAGCTATAGCAGCTACGACTAACCATACGAACCTTTCAAGTACGTTTCTGGATGATGTGTTTTCGTTTACCTTTTCGGTCAAGGCTTCTGTATGCTGCTCTTGATCGTCAAGTCTATACTCATGTCTGTCAACACGCTGGTTAACTGCATCCATTCGTTCTTCCAGACGCGCTAGGGTGGCGACTACCTCCACTAGCTTGTCTATTTTGTTTTCGATTCTATCGAGGCGTTTAAGATCATCCATGTTCATCCTAGACCTCGTTAGGTAAGTTATAACGAGCGTATGCTTTGACAGGGCCGTACTCTAAAGTCTGCCTGTTAAACACAAAGCCCCAACACCAAACTACATCACAGTCAGTATGGGTAGTAGTCGGTAGTGGATAGGCTAAACCTTTATCTTCACAGAACTGTCTAATTAGTTTAGGCGTTCCATAAGCATAATAATCTACTAAGTCATTTAAAGTCCCATCTTGGTGATGCGTCTGAGCGTAGAAGTTACGTGCATTCTGAGGCAGTTCAGGGGTATCGCCATCATAATTCTTGAAAACTACCTTTAACATAACCTCTTCAGTTTCGAGGTCGAACTTTAAACCGTACCATTCGTATAGGTTATCCATTAGATAGGATGTACCAAATCTTAATAGCAACTCTTCACTGGGTTTAACACCAAAATTGTAAAAGCTAATACCAGTGTTGGTATAAGGTTCTCTATAAGCAGTGTAGCGGCCAAGAATATTGTACTCCCATCTCAGCCAATTATCATAGTCTGGGAAGGTTTCTTGTAATTGTTCAACCAAAGCAACAGCTTCAGATATACCAGTTGAGTAATCTTGCCTTACTATTTGTTTATCGCAGTAGACATCATCTCGACACTGGCCTTTAAAAAAGTTAGCCAAACAGGCACTTAAAAGTGCGTCATCTAATGAAAGCTGAATTTCATCTTCACTTAACGCGCCTTTAGGCACTTCAATGTACACACTACCTCTGGTTAAAGTAGCGTATGTCTCAGAGGCATCCAAGTCATTTACTTTAGTTGTATAATCTCTGCTAATCATGTGAACACCACCGATTTTGTTGCGCCTATCGTTGTACCGAAGGGGTTAGTATTTGCACTATACCAATACCATTGAGAAATGCCATTAACAGTGCTGGTTGAGAAAGTAGCAGCACTCCTTGCATAAGCTACTCCGTTAATAGTCATGGTGGTAAACCCGCTGTTTGTTATTGTAGCAGTGCCTGTACGTATTAGAAATCTAACGTTGTTGCTGTAGCTGTCCCAATGTAAGTCACCAATACTAGCGTTATTTTTAATATTAAAAGTACCGTCTGAGATAGAACCTGCGGTATGTGGCCGAATTGTCCCTAATATGTCACCAGCAGTTAGTCCGTATCCTCCGGGGGTATACTGAGAAGATGCTAGGTAACCCACAGTTACAGTTTGAGTTTCTATTGCCGCAGACTTTCCTCGTAAGTGGCCTAAACCAACGCTTACGCTTCCAGTCCGTTGTGCCAATGCTCTAACATTGTTTTGACCAAGGCTTATAGTTGGTGTGTGAACACCTGACGTTCCTAAGAGAAGTTCTTTAGCAACACTACGTCCAGTGGTGTTACCCGCTAGACGTATTAATCCTGATGATTGTAGGGCCATTACGAACCTCCTTTAAGTTGTTCAACCTCTGCTTTAAGTTCCTTAATGGACTCCACTAACAAGGCGATCACTGCGTTGTAATCTACAGTCTTAGTACCATCCTCTGCCTCAGAGACAGCTTCAGGTAGTACAACCTCAACCTCTTGAGCAATGACACCTGCGTAGCGTCTCTCAGGGTCTTTGTCGAGTAAGTCATTACGCTGGTAAGTGTTACCACTAAGGGTGCTTACTTTCTCTAAGGCACCTTCGATTGGTTGGATGTCATCTTTCAATCGTTTGTCAGAATAAGCAGTGACGTTACCTGTCGCTGTGAAGTGACCTGCATCATCAAAGGTAAAGCGGGTTGTACCTCCATCACGGATGTACATATTATTACCGCCAGCTTCTAAGTCGATATAGAAATGACTCCCACTAAAGAACAACTCAACGTCAGAACCATTACCAAAGAATAGTTTCTTACTATCGTTAAACCTGAAGTTACCATCAGCCTGTGCAGACCAACCATTGTGGGTCATAGCGTTACCACGCAAGAGTATCGTATCCCCAGATGTATTACCTAAATAAGTATTAGTAGCATAGATGTAGCAGTTATCTACGCTTGATTGAATATAGAAGTCACCACCTGCATAGGCTGTGCGAGTACCACTGTCATTGAAGAAGTAGCCAGTAGAGCCGTCAGCGGCAGAGTAAAGCCTGTTACCTCTTAGGTAATTAGCTGACAATACCGCAGAGGATGTATCATTTACATCAGAGCGTAAGAATTGTGAACTGTCGATACCATCGAGCGTTCCTGCGTCATAAGACGTTGAACCTGTAGCACCTTGTGGCCCTGCGGCTCCCTGTGGCCCTGTGGCACCAGTAGCACCATCATTACCATCTGCACCTTGCGCTCCGGTAGGGCCTGTTAGCCCTTGGGGGCCTGTTGGCCCTGCGGCTCCAGCGGCTCCTTGCGCTCCAGTGGCTCCGTCATTACCTGCGGGGCCTTGTGACCCTGTAGGCCCTGCGGCTCCGGTAGTACCTTGTGGCCCTGTAGCGCCCGTTGCACCGTCAGAGCCGTCAGCCCCGTCAGCACCGTCTGCGCCTTTAGCGGCTATCTTCTGCCAGTGTGTTGTATTGGTAGGGGCAGTCCCTGCTGTGGTAGCTTGAATACATACATAACTTTCACCACTGAAAAGAACTGTATCTAGCACTGTGTAAGCTGTGCTTGCGCTGTACGTACCTTCAAAGGATTGACGTACTTTACCTATATTAATTGTTCCCATAATTTTTATACCGTTGTTACTGTTAATTCGCCAGAAGAGTTAATGCTAAAATCGTTATCATCAGCATCACCGTAATATTCCATTTGTAGTATTCCTGCACTGGTCACTTGCATTCTACCAAACGCCAAGCCTAAAGGAGTTGCGCCCATGTTACCTTGCGCTCCTGTGGGGCCTTGGTTGCCTGTTGGCCCTTGTGATCCCACTGGCCCTTGAGGGCCTGTATTACCTGTGGGGCCTGTAAGACCTGTAAGACCTTGAGAGCCTGTTGGCCCTTGCGCTCCTACAACACCTTGCAACCCTGTAGGCCCAGCAGGGCCTGTAGCACCATCATCACCTTTCGGGCCTGTTGGCCCAGTGGGGCCTGTTGGCCCTGCGGCTCCTGTGGGGCCTGTAGAACCTATTGAACCTGTAGCACCTGTAGGGCCTGTTGGCCCTTGAGGGCCTTCGGGAATACTGAACGTAGCAATGCCAGTAGCGGCATCGTATGATACCGAACCAGCTACGTTCTGTTGTATACCTACGTAGACAATCGACAGATTAGTTAATTGGTCTTTGATTGTCTGTGCATCTATTACAGCTTGGTTAGCGGCTGCTAAAGTAGAAGCAGCGGCTGTGTTAACCCACTGCTTGTTGGTGGCGTCTGTATTATCAACCGGATCAGCAACATTAATGATGCGCTTGTTTAAAGCATCTAAATTACCTTGATAGTTTTGCTTGAGGGCTAGATCAACATTATCTTTGATCTCTTGAACAGCATTAAAGACTTGCTGTGCAGAGGTGTCTAAGTCTATCTCCCTAATCATCGAACCAGCTTGGAAGTCCACCGCCCGTGTTGCGAGGTCTGTTACCCTAACGATCTTAATGATGTCACCAAATAAAGGGTAGTAACCTACAAAAGCAATATGGACTGTGCTTACAGTCAGTTCCGCTGCTGGTACTTGTACTCCGTTTCTAAAGACAACAATCTCACTGGTAGACAGTACAGGGAATGTAACTGCAAATGATTGTGTTGTGGCATCTGCTGTATATTGTACAAAGCTATTAGCCATTAGTTACCTCCTGTTAAAACTCTATTGAGTTGTAGTTGATTAGATAGTTTCTCGCTGTCAAAGATTGGGTGATCTTCACCTAAAATCCTCCGCACTTGAATACGAGCAGCTTGTCGATAGGCACTTATCACCTGATCTAAAGCAGCGATCCGTTGACCTTCTATTTCTTTTGCGCCTGTGCGTCTGGTTGGATCAGTAAAACTGTTGACATACATATTAGTATTCATTTGTGCCTCTAGGGCCTCAACTAAAGTCTTACCACCTAGCTTCACTGTACCTACAGTTTCCTGAAGTAAATCATACACACTACGATTGGTAACATCATCGACATCAAACTCCGTCAGGACTTGATTACCTAACGTACTTGATTTCTTACTAACATTACCAACGCTCATGCCCAGTCGATCCATTTCTCTAAGCACATTCTTCTCTTGCTCATTACCGTTCACTTCGTGATGTGGTAAACCAGAGACGGCTAAGATCATGTCATCTTTAATTAACGGCTGTCCAAAGATAGCATCACGTTTGACATCAGCACTTTGATGGAACCCACGAGTGAGTAAGCTAAGTGCGTGTGGTCGAGCGTTGATTGCATCTTCAATCTTTTTAATCTCAGGTATCATGTTCTCGTTACCAGAGTAGATTTCCTCATACAGTCTGTAGTAAGGCATGAAAGCCGCTAGAGTTTTAGCAGCGTATGCTTCACCTTTAGTAGCCATCCCTTTAGTATTGGGATCACCTAGCGTATCAAACAGTTGTGAGACACCTGTTAAAGACGGCATGGAGATAAGGCTTCGGGCCGTACCTACGGCTAACTCAGCGTATAACTCTTTTTGAGACTGCTCGTCTTGATACTTAAATGTGTCGTGAACAATACCCATTGTCAGCATAAAGCGACTGAAGGGATCGTAACGTCTGATGGAAGTACTGCTGCCATCTTCGTGAACGATAGAGTGTGGTAACACATCGTTACCCATTGCTACGTTCTTACGTCCTCTGTCTTGCGCTCCTGCACCAGTCAACATACCACCAGCGGCCATACCTGCGGCCATAGCCCACATCGCAGTTCCCATAGCTAATGCTGCTTCGGCAGTTCCCCGTTGTGCGGGAGTACCGTTTAGCATTTCTCTGATCTCTTTAGATGCTACTTGTAATATTGGAGTCCGTTCACCTACAAAAGAAAGTAGGTTAGCGGGAGTACGAATGAAGGGTACAACAATAGTCAACACTGGGAACTTTGAACGGACAGTTGCGGATGCACTGCCGATTGAACCAAACATGTCTGCCTTGTAGTCATTCTGGAAGGTAGCACGTTCTGCATTGTCCATCGCTTCTCTGATGTCCTTGTTACGGCTGAGTTTACGCCCTGCCGCTACATCATCCATGTGTGACTTCACGAGTATATCTGTATCTGCTTTTGCTTTCTTTACTGCGTCAGAGAACGTAGCGCCTTCATCAAGATTTTTCATTATGAATTTAGATTCCATGTGACCACGGAACGCCATTGACTTTACTAACTCATCTGTACCGAACATAACCCTGCGGCCCACTAGACGGTTCATGTTACCAGCGGCATTAGCGACATGATCTAAAAGACCTTCGCCTTCTTTCGCCATACCTGCAAAACCTTCACTCAGTTTGTAATCACGCCCTAAGTGTGTTTCGGAGACATCTTCTAGTGTGTCAGAGAAAGCCCGTTGTGACATTATCGTCTTGGACTCAGCCATAGCGTTCTTAGCATTCTGTAATGCAAAGCCAATGTTAGACCAGCTTTGGTACAGTTCAACCATACCTTCTTTTGCTTGACGAGTGTTTAGACGCATCACACCACCAGCAGATTTTTCTATACTGCGGTAACTCATGTGCATCATCGAGGATACCAAGTTAACCGCCATTGTACTTCCTGCGGTCAGGATGTTGTGTACAAAGTATTCGTTGATCACTTTAGTAACTTTAGTAGCTTTAGACAGAGGACGTTCACTAATGGCTTTCACCAGTTGCCTAACTTCCTCACCGTCTTTTGCTTTCAATACGCCTTCCATCAACTCTAGTTGTTGCTTGGCTGTCATACGGCTACGGTTCTTTTGCATCTGTAGCGTTCTACCCGCTTCAGTTGCGATCTCACCGTTCTTTGTGAATAGTCTATCCCACTGCTTGAATGCTGGAAGGAACTCAGATGAATTATCCTTGTGCAAGTTGATGGCACGTTTTAGGGCTTCATCTTCTACCGCTAGTGAGAAGTTAGTTAGCCTACCTTTGTCTTTACCTTTGTTCAGGTTCTTGACTAACTTTTCAATGACATCATCAAGATCAAAGTCCTCAACATTAATGTCAAAGTCTTTCATTGTCTTGGTAACTTCTGCGTCAGCTATTTCTCTCTGCTGTGCGGTAGAACCTATTTTATTTGCTTTTGCAAAAACCGTGGTTCTAATATTATCGTGGAAATCTTTGAAGTCTTGTCGCCTTGTTTCTCTGATGCGAGTATCATCAGCATTTCTAATAGCAAGTTCCTGTGCGTGTGATATTACATCACCTGCTTCAAGGGCTTCACGCGCTTCTCGCTCTGCCAACATTACTGCATTGACTTCATCAGGAGACAAGTCCTCTTTTAGTGATTTACGTTTAGCTGCTGTCTCTGCCCGAACTTTAGCTTTAGCTTCTGTGTCGAGGTCATCGAGGAGTTTTGCTTTTGTACCACTAAAGGTAGTTACATTGCCATCGGCATCGCCTACTTCCCATTTGTTTTTACCAGCACTTGTAATCTTTACTTGAGTACCATCAGGGTTGGTAACTAGCGTACCGCCTTCAACCTTTTCTTCTTTAATTATTTTAGTAAGTGACTTAGGGTTAAGTGTAGTTCTACCATCAACCATTGTACCGCTAGGGACAACCTTTTCAGGACGAAGCCCTTTTAAACCTCCCGCAGCACCGCCAACAATACCACCTAAGATACCACCAAACAGTAAGCCGCCTCCTGCAAAGGTTGTCCCTA
>Ga0233426_10004330_pt1 | contig 10705 bp, 13 predicted proteins | sample SI_118_April2016_6_FD_179875 | JGI IMG/M metagenome (GOLD analysis project Ga0233426, IMG submission 179875) | Seawater microbial communities from Saanich Inlet, British Columbia, Canada - SI_118_April2016_10_MG | ecosystem: Environmental > Aquatic > Marine > Inlet | place: Canada: British... | reverse complement strand
ATTTTGGACGTTTTCCCCAAAATCGACAGATGTTGTGTTCGGGTTGGCAGTTGTTCCTCCAGATCCATAAACAAAACCTGTGGTTCCATAGGTTCCATTCCCGTCGGCGAAAAAATTCATGCCTGAAGTGGTTACGGTGACGTCGGCATCTTCACCCGATGCGCCATCTGAAACCGTGCTTGTTCCGCCAGTCTGGAAAACCGACCAATCTAATAATGCGGCCATCGTACTCCCCCTAGAGTGGTTAGGCTGTGTCTGATCCTTGATATGATAATTAAGGTTGGCCAAAACAAGGCGATGGTGGAATTATTTGATTAAGATGCTATGTGTTGGGGTGAGATGTGGGTCTGAAATTGATGGGTAGGGTTTTGTATGGCCGTATATCTAACGCTCGCTTCGGTGGCGGCACGATTGGGTGAGAAGGTAACCGAAGCCCAGCGATTGTTGGACCTAAGGGTACTGAAAACATCGGAATTTCAGTTCGAAACGGTGTACACAAAAGAAGAGCTGACAGCGTTTAATTCTGTTCAGGGGCCGTCTGTATTCTTGATTGTGACGGATGATGACAAATTTACGAAATTAATTCCTGAGCGTCAAAATGGTGTGATGAATTATATGCGTTTGAACAATGAAAAAGCGCTCGAACGGGTTTCCGATGTTTTGAAACAGAAATCTTTAAGGAATTAATTCGACGTATCAAATAGAAAAAGGCCGCTAGCAAAGATGCTGCGGCCTTTTTAAATTCCAATGATCGGAACTTAACCCTGACGTGCTTTGAAGCGACGCTGAGTTTTGTTGATCACGTATACGCGGCCCTTACGACGAACCACGCGACAATCCCGGTGGCGCGCTTTGAGCGAGCGGAGCGAGTTTTTGACCTTCATGGGCCTTCTCCTTTTTCGCGGCGCGCGGGGGTGCGCCTGTGTGTTTCAGTTTGATCCATCCCCAGTTGGGAATGGTGGGCGTAACTGGGATTGAACCAGTGACCCCTTCGATGTCAACGAAGTGCTCTCCCGCTGAGCTATACACCCAAATCCAAGCAACTGCCCTTACAGCAGAAAATCGTGTTCGCGTGCTATATGCGGAGTCGCAGGTGGGTTCAAGAGGTTTTGCATCCGTAACGCAGGAATGATATCGTTAAGCAACAAAAAGAGAATATTATGACGCCTGCTGAATACCATTTGCATTTGCCTGACACCATCAGTTGTGGTGCGGTGTTTTCGAGCCCCCATAGTGGGCGCGACTACCCGTCGTCTTTTCTGAAAGACTCGCTTTTGGATGCGGTAACGATTCGCAGCTCGGAAGATGCGTTTGTCGATCAACTGTTCATGTCTGCGATTGATAACGGCGCGCCTTTGTTAGCGGCGTCTGCGCCCCGTGCGTTTGTCGATTTAAACCGCAATGCCGATGAATTAGATCCAGCGGTTGTGGACGGTGTGCATTTGGTTGGCAGTAATCCACGGATTTCGTCGGGTTTGGGTGTTATCCCGCGCGTGGTCTCCGAAGGGCGCGCGGTGATGCAGGGCAAGATATCTGTAGACGACGCCAAAGATCGGCTGGATCGGTTTTATCATCCCTACCACGCCCAATTGCGCGAGCTGATGGACACGTCGCGTGCCGCGTTTGGTAAGGTGTTGCTGATTGATTGCCACTCGATGCCACGAGAGGCGCTGACGAACGTGTCAGGGCGGTTTGGTCGTATGCCAGAGATCGTTTTGGGGGATCGGTTCGGATCATCGTGTGAGGGCGCCTTTGTGGACGAAATAGAGGCTGCACTGGACGATGCTGGGTTTCGTGTTGCCCGAAATACGCCTTTTGCGGGCGCGCACATCACACAGGCCTATGGGCGACCAAGTTTGGGACAAAGTTGTTTGCAGATCGAAGTCGATCGCTCGCTGTATTTGGATGAGAAGAATGTCGTGAAAACGGAGCAGTTCGATGAAATCCGTTTGCGTTTGGCTGGTGTGGTTGCGACGATCTGTGAATTGACGCGCTGGCCTACGCAATTGGCAGCAGAATAACGCTAGCTCGGGCGAGAGCCTTCAAGATACCACAGTTCCATGTCGCCCTTGCCTTTGATGCTGACGGTGCCGCGTTCCTCAAAGTTGAAATCCCCTTCAAGAATGCGTTTGGTTTCTTCGGTCACCTGAATTTTTCCGTTCGTGCCATAGGTTTCAAGCCGCGCGGCGGTGTTCACGGTATCGCCCCAAACATCGTAAAACGGCTTTTTCGTTCCGATCACGCCCGCAACCACGGGTCCTGAATGAATCCCAATGCGCAATTCCAAGCGCTCATTGACTTCGCGTGCGAAAAGTTCGGTTTCGGACAACATATCAAGCGCCATTCGGGCGACCCGCACGGCGTGATCTGGTTGGGGATCGGGCATTCCGCCCGCGACCATAAAGGCGTCGCCCAGCGTTTTGATTTTTTCGAGCCCGTGTTTATTGGCGAGGTCATCAAAACGGGTGAAAAGCATGTTCAGCATTCTGACAACTGAATCGGGTGTCCGTTGTGATGCTAGCGGCGTGAAGCCAACGATATCGGCAAACAGGATGGTTGCCTCGTCGTGGCTGTCGGCAATTGTTTGGCCAGGATTGCGTTTCAGTTGCGCGGCGATGGGCCCCCGGGCAACATGTTGGCGAGCAGGGCTTCGGAATATTCATATTCGCGTTGCAATGCCTCTTCTGCGGTGCTGGCCTGTTTGAAGCCGTAAAAGACCATGCAAAAGATCGCCAGCAGTGTTGTGGGGATCGAGATGAAATACAGGATCGTGAGGAATGTATTTGTCAGATTTAGAAAATCAGCGGGTTCGGCGAAGTTTCGATCGGCGTAAATAAAGGCAGTTAGTCCCAATCCAATTGAAATAATCGACAGCAGATTTTGACGGACGCCAAAGATGGCAATTGCAGTGGTGGCACCTGCCAGCAAATAGAAATGGATGGCCGATTGCGCAGAGAACATCCACGCATTTGTGGTCGCAAAGCCAAGCCAGAGGATAAGATTGTAGAGGCCACCGGCGTAGGGCCACAGGGCATTCAAAATTGGCGTAAGTTGAAAAGCGATTGCGACGAGGGAGATGATGATGATTGGGACGATCAGGCCTTGGGCATCGTAGATCGCGAAAAATATAACGTGGGGCACACATAACACCGAGACCAACATCACAAGGATGTTGGTCATAATGATACGCCGTTTGGACGGGCCTTGGAATTTTTCAGTTCCCAAAGTTACCCAAGCCCAAAGACCAGAAAGAATTGCGTCACGCACAAATTTCACCAAATGGTAAAGAAAAATCCTTACAGCATGCTTGCCGTAAGGGTTCGGGTAATACAAGACAATCGGAAGTAAGTTGTTGAAAAGAGACGGTATTTCACGCCCTTTTCACACCGATTACGTGAAATTACTCAGCCGTGAGTAGCGGCGGCTTAGATTTCGGGATGCGCCGCTTTTCTGGCGGCTCCATCACCAAATCGAGTTTGCCATCTTTCACGGAGACTTTGACCAGCCCACCTTTGGTCAATTTGCCAAACAGAAGCTCCTCGGCCAATGGTTTTTTCACATGTTCTTGGATCACGCGCGACAGGGGACGTGCGCCCATTTTGCTGTCGTAACCTTTGTCACCGAGCCAAGCTGCGGCGGCGGGGGTCAGCTCGAAAATCACGTTACGATCCATCAGCTGTGCCTCGAGTTGTAGGATGAATTTATCCACAACTTTGGCGATGGTTTTCTTGCCCAGCGGCGCGAATGAAATCACAGCATCCAAACGGTTGCGGAATTCCGGTGTGAACAGTTTTTCGATTGCTGCGGTGTCTTCGCCTTCACGGCGCGAACGACCAAAGCCGATGGCCTCTTTTGCGGCTTCTGATGCGCCCGCGTTCGAGGTCATGATCAGCACAACATTGCGGAAATCTGTAGTCCGTCCATTGTGGTCCGTCAGTTTGCCGTGATCCATAACCTGCAACAAGATGTTGAACACATCAGGGTGGGCTTTTTCGACTTCGTCCAACAACAGTACACAGTGCGGATTTTGATCGACGCCATCTGTAAGCAGGCCGCCTTGATCAAACCCGACATAGCCAGGAGGCGCACCGATCAAACGGCTGATCGCGTGTTTTTCCATGTATTCGGACATATCAAAGCGTAACAATTCAACGCCAAGCGTATCGGAAAGCTGTTTTGCGACCTCTGTTTTACCAACACCCGTTGGGCCTGCGAACAAGTAGTTGCCGATGGGTTTTTCTGGCTCGCGCAGACCTGCACGTGACAGTTTAATGGCGGAAGTGAGCGCATCGATCGCTGCATCTTGGCCAAAGACCACCCGTTTCAGGTTTGCATCCAGATCGCGTAGAACCTCTGCATCGTCTTTGGACACAGTTTTGGCTGGTATACGCGCAATCTTTGCAACGACCTCTTCGATTTGGGGCACGTCGATGATTTTTACCCGGCGATTTTCTGCGATAACTCGTTGGTGCGCGCCTGCTTCGTCGATCACGTCGATGGCTTTGTCTGGCAGCTTACGGTCATGAATGTAACGCGCGGCCAATTCCACCGATGTGCGGATCGCTTCTGGGGTGTAGGTGATCTGGTGATGCTCTTCGAAGTTTGGCTTGAGGCCCTGAAGGATTTTCACCGCGTCTTCTACGGATGGTTCTTTCACGTCGATCTTTTGGAAGCGACGCGACAAGGCGCGGTCTTTTTCAAAATGCTGACGGTATTCTTTGTAGGTGGTTGACCCCATGCACCGCAGTTTGCCGCCCTGCAGAGCAGGTTTCAGCAGGTTTGATGCGTCCATTGCGCCGCCAGATGTGGCACCTGCGCCGATAACAGTGTGGATTTCGTCGATGAACAGAACCGCATCTTCGTGGTCTTCCATTTCGGTCATCACGGCCTTGAGGCGTTCTTCAAAATCACCGCGATAGCGTGTGCCTGCCAGCAATGCGCCCATGTCGAGCGAATAGATTGTGGCGCCAAGCAAGACGTCGGGCGTTTCGCCTTGGACGATTTTGTTGGCGAGCCCTTCGGCGATGGCGGTTTTGCCGACACCGGGATCACCCACAAGGATTGGGTTGTTTTTGCGACGACGACACAGCACCTGGATACAGCGTTCAACTTCGTGATCGCGCCCGATGAGGGGGTCAATGTCGCCTTCGGCCGCTTTTGCGTTTAGATCGACACAATATTTTTGCAGGGCGGTTTCTTCTTTGGTGGCTTCGTCAGCCTCAAAGTTAAGGTCTTCGATGTCATCAGACCCTGTCAGGGGGCGATCTTCGCCAAAGCTGGGGTCTTTGGCGACCCCGTGCGAGATGAAATTCACCGCGTCGTAACGGGTCATATCCTGTTCTTGCAGGAAAAATGCAGCGTGGCTTTCGCGTTCGGCAAAGATTGCAACAAGGACGTTTGCGCCTGTTACATCGTTGCGACCAGACGATTGCACATGAATTGCAGCGCGTTGAATGACCCGTTGAAAGGCCGTGGTTGGCTGCGCTTCGGGGTTTTCTGTTTCGGACACAAGGCTGTCGAGCTCGGAATCGAGGAATTGGACGATAGTCTTGCGCAGGCTTTCGCGATCAACTTCGCAGGCGCGCATAACCTGTGCGGCGTCTGGTTCGTCGATCAACGAAAGAAGCAAATGTTCCAACGTCGCAAGTTCGTGATTGCGTTCGTTTGCATGGGCAAGCGCCGCGTGGATGGCGTTTTCAAGGCTGCTCGAAAAAGATGGCATGTTTGACTCGCACTTTCATTTTAACACGTTCCCTACAAACGCTGGGTTTTCCCTTTCCCCTAGACTTCGGCGAGAATGGAAAACCTTCAAGGCCTTTTTAGCAAATTAGGTGTAAAAACTTTGTAACAGAGTCCAATTTGTTGTGATTGGCCGGCAAGAAAAACTCTGAATTGGTTGACAATTGGGTGGTTATTGAATTAATTATCGCAAAACATGAATTTTTCGCATTTCGGAGATTTTGATGCCATCAACCTACATCAGACGGTTTTCAAGCGCTATTTTGGCGGCAATGGGTGTTTTTCTGATTTACTATTCATACCGCGCAATCGGTTTTTTGGTTGAGTTTTCCTTCCTCGATCACAGTCTGTGGGAAAAACATTATTTGGTTCGCGGCGATGTTGTGATCCCGACGTGGTTGCGTGTTTCGTATTTTATGGCTTGGATGTTTCCTATTTCGGCAACGGCTATCATGCTGTTGGTTACGATGTATCTGACAAATTTGATCCGCTCGGGTGGGCATTTCAGCATTCAGATGATCCGCGCGCTGCAACGGGTTGGCGTGTTTGCGGTGATCGCTGGGGCTACCCTTATGGGTGCAACGTCGGTTTGGGCTTGGATGATCACCTATCAAAACACCGCTGAACGACGCAATCCGTATTTGTACTACGATTCAGCGCAAGTCGGGATTATCCTGTTGGGTGTTGGCATTTTTATGTTGGGTTGGGTTCTGAAAACTGCGCTGTTGATGCGCCAAGAAAATGAGGAGTTCGTGTAATGACGCCGCAAGTTTTCAAAGCGCGTGTTCAAGGATTTTCGGCGGCGTTGATGTGCGCGACGATCCTGTTTCTTGTTTATTATATGTACAGCTCATTCCAGCGCGCCTACCGATTTTGTTTTGGCGAGCCCGAACTTTGGGCTGACCATTGGCGTGTCGAAGACGCCGCGATCATCGAGAACAGCTCTCGGGTGTCGTATTTCCTAATCTGGAGCGTTGTTATTTTGCTGTCGGCCATTGCAACCGTTGCTGCGATCCATTTGTTGAACAGGTGTCGCAAAGGTTTGATCTTTGATGCAGGCACGGCGCGCAGTATTCAAGTTTTGGGTGGCATACTGGTTGTCGCGATGATCGGGGATCAGGTGTTTGGCGCGTTAGAATTGTATCTGGTAACGCAGCATAATCCCGTTCATGTGGAGCTGATCCGGTGGCAGTATGACCCGACAGATTTCAAAACGGCGGCGCTTGCAGTGGTGCTCTTTATGTTTGGCTGGGTTATGCGAGACGCCATTGAAGTGGAACAAACGAACAAGGGGTTTGTCTGATGGCGATAATTGTTCGACTGGATGTGATGCTGGCGATGCGAAAGATGCGTTCTAAGGAATTGGCAGAACGCATTGGCATTACCGAACAGAACCTGTCCCTGTTGAAATCAGGCAAGGTGCGCGGTGTTCGGTTTGAAACCCTCAGCGCGATATGCCGTGAATTGGACTGCCAGCCTGCTGATCTGTTGGAATTCACGCCAGACGAACCCGCTTAGCGTTTTACGGGAACGAGCAAAGTTTCTGGGCGGGAACGTTCAGCGTCTTTGAACAGGCTGAATGATTGGTTCACGTAATTCACTGCTGCTGACGTGTGGTTCATAAATTTTTCCAAATCAGGCGTTAACTCTGCCTCAACAACGGAAACGGAACGGTCCTGTGGCAGCGTTTCAAAGGTCACGTAAAACCAAGGTTGGCCCCGTTTCAGGATCAGGTCTTGCGTTGCATCATGCCATTCAAATGCCCACATCAACGGGCGGGGCCAATTGTTGATCGCAAATCGCCCACCAAAGATTGTGCCCGGCATTTGAACCTTGGAATAGTGCATAAACGCGGACAGTTGTGTCATGTAGACGGGCTCATCCGCGATGAAAGTATAGGGTAGGGATACTTGCACCGTGGGGCGATCTGGATAGCGCCATTCGTGTTCGGCGGTTAGGTGCAGTTTCTTGCTGAGGACGTTGTTGCGCACCGGGCTAGCGTCTCCTGCCATGTTCTTTAGCCCAGCTTTGCCCTTGGCATCGCGCACAAGTCGCAGGTGCAAATCATAGGGCGCGCGGATCATGAAATACCGGCTTTCCATATTGATGATCGCTGGGCAACGAGACGCAGATTTGGCGTGGTTTTTGTTCATTTCCACAGAACGGATGCGCTCTGGTGGGGAATACACGACGCCAGAACGCGGCTCGTTCAACAGCCAGCCGACCCGGACGGGGCCAGATTTCAGGGCTGGGCCTGTGTCTTGGGGTTCGAACCAGTCTTTGAGTGCCATGATTTAGTGTCCGTAAATATGCCCGGTTTGAAAACCGTCGATGCTGGTTGTGTTCTTTTCACGCCGATAGTCAACCAACTCGTCATCCGATTTGGCATCCGCTCAGCGGGTCAGGTTAGGGCGATCTGATTGATATTCGAACAATGGAACCCCGTATCCGCACGACGTTTGCACCATATCGATATCAAGCACGACAATTTGGCGCGCATTTCTGGGCGCATCATTGTCATAATGTTGTTTCAGAAGTGTTGCGTATTCAGGCGTACCCGTTTGGTGCGTCGCAGCAGTGCCATATAGGCGCATTATCCGTGGCGGGCCCTCGAACGCTCAGGTCATGATCGTCATACGCGGGAGTAGGCGTGTGTGAGCCGCCGTTTCACTGCCAGACCCGATATAATCAAGGTAGGAGACGCGGTTCGCATCAATGATACGGAACACATCTGTTGGACGCGGTGAAATATTCACACGGCCAGTTGGCGCAGCAGACCCCGCAAAAAAGATCTTTTGGCGGGACAGGAAATCTTGGTGTTGATCAGACAAGCTGTCAAAGATGTCGGCCATTGGGATCTCGTTGCGTTAGAAGTTGTCTTTGCGGGTGCGGATTTCTGCAAACACGTCTGCGTCTGTGGCATCTTCCATGCCAATAGCCGCTTTAAGTTTTGGATGATTGGCCCGCAGGAATGGGTTGGTGGCAAGTTCCAGCCCGAGGTTGGACGGAACGGTAGGTTCGCCTTTGGCACGCGCCTCTTCGGTTTCGGCCATCCGTTTTTGATAGCTTTCGTTATCGGGTTCAATCGTCATGGCGAATTTGCCGTTTGATGTGGTGTACTCGTGGCCAGAATAAATGGTCATGGCCCGGGGCAGGTCTTGGAATTTCTGCATGGTAGCCCACTGCATATCCATCGTGCCTTCAAACACGCGACCACAGCCCCAAGCCATTAGGCTGTCAGCGGTAAACGCGGCGAGGGCTTCGTCAAAGATGAACGCGATGTGGCCAAGCGTGTGGCCAGAAACGTCGATCACGCGGCAGGTTTCGCCGCCGAGTTGGAATGTGTCACCGTCTGAAAGCTGGGTATCAAGTGGGGGTATGCGGTAGGCGTCTGGCGCGCCGCCGTGAACGGATGCGCCAGTTGCCGCGCGGACCTCCTCTAATCCCATGATGTGATCATCGTGGTGATGGGTGATCAAGATGTGATCAAGCGACCAGCCCAAATCGGCCAGCGCTGCAAGGATTGGCTTTGCTTCTGGCACATCAACGACCGCAGTTTGGCCGCTTTCAGTTTCGTGCAGGATGAAAGCATAATTATCGGAGAGGCAGGGAACTGTTATGACTTGGAGAGGCATGGTGTTTTGATCCAACTCGTGGTTATTTGAATTTCAGTCTGGCTGAACTTATGGACCGATGCAATGCACTTGGATGTGGTTGACCTTCATTCCTTTTATTATCGCACCAAATTGGGGCGGATCGCGCAGCGTGCTTTGCGCGAGCGGATCGTGGGGATGTGGCCCAACACCAAAGGGCAAACTGTTGCAGGGTTTGGGTTTGCGGGGCCGATGTTGCGCCCATTTTTGACGGAAAGTCGTCGGGTGATGAATTTGATGCCCGGGCAGCAGGGTGTTATGCCTTGGCCCGATGGGCTGCCCAATCATTCGGTGATGGTGGAAGAAACGCTTTGGCCTGTAGCCACGGGAACGGTGGATCGTTTGATCGTGCTGCATGGTTTGGAAACCTGTGAACGGCAATCTGATTTATTAAACGAGATATGGCGTGTGCTTGGGCCTGGGGGGCGGGCGCTGTTTGTGGTGCCGAACCGTTCTGGGCTGTGGGCGCGGCGCGATAAAACGCCGTTTGGATTCGGGCGGCCCTACAGTTTAGGGCAGTTGGAATCGCAGTTGCGAAAGCATCAGTTTGTGCCGCTGCGTCAGGTTTCCGCACTGTTCGCGCCGCCAAGCCACCGCGCGTGGGTGGTTCGATCTGCAAACTGGTTTGAAAAGTTTGGTGGCAAACTGTCGTACATCCTGCCTGCGGGTGCGGTGATGGTTGAAGTGACAAAACAGGTTCACGCCCCCAAACGACCTGGGCTGACGGAAGCTGTTCGCAAACCGCTCAAGGCACTGGGCGGTGTTGCCAAACCCGTTACGGGATCGGTGCAGGGCAGCGAAGCCATTCTTGACAAATAAACAGATCAGCTAACACTGAATTTGACACGGCGACGGCGAAGATTCGACGAAATCTTGCGTTTAGCGACGTAAAGCCTGTGGATAAGTCCCAAAAAAATGCACGAAACGTGGCGCAGATTGTCGCGTTTTGACGCAAGTCTATGGAAATAAAGAAAAACCCTCTGTTTGGGGCTCACAATGAATTGTTGCGCCGCAGCAATTGCTTTGCTAATACCGCGCTGATTTAACTTGGTAGGCAAACGCTTGCCCGCCAAGTGTGCAAGTCCAAAGTTACCGATGAGCGGTAACGGTTGAGAAATTCGGAAGGGTTTTCGTGTCAGATACTGGTTCGATATCATCAGGAATTGCTGCGCGTTATGCGACAGCTGTTTTTGAACTGGCGAAAGAAGCCAAAAAACTCCCCGCTTTGGAAAAAGATCTTGATGCGTTGAGCGTTGCGTTGGAAGAGAGCACCGATTTCGGTGAACTGATTACCAACCCCGTTTATACACGCG
>Ga0233426_10004328_pt1 | contig 10710 bp, 13 predicted proteins | sample SI_118_April2016_6_FD_179875 | JGI IMG/M metagenome (GOLD analysis project Ga0233426, IMG submission 179875) | Seawater microbial communities from Saanich Inlet, British Columbia, Canada - SI_118_April2016_10_MG | ecosystem: Environmental > Aquatic > Marine > Inlet | place: Canada: British... | reverse complement strand
ACCATCAACGAAGCAGAACCAGAGAACAGGCTGTTGCCAGTTCCTCGAACGCCAGCGTTACGGACGTTAGCTAGGAAGTCAGAATCTAACTTCAGAGCAGCCATCTGCTGTGGAGTAACGAACATGTGGAAAGTTTCTTGGTTACCAGCACCACGAATACCACGGATGTAGTTGTCTTTGGCATAAGCCTTCAACTCTACAATTGTGCGATATCCAATGTTGTCAGCATCAGCGACAGCAGTAGTGTCACCAGCAACTAGACCGCTAGTAGCATCCCAACGACGGTGACGATCACCAGTTGGGGCAGAAACGTCTGAAGCGAACTCTAGATCAACAAGGTCGTGTCCAGCAGAAGATGAAGCAGTACGCAGACCACCGTTGTTTTTGTGAGTGTAAGCAACACCTGACAGAGTCAAGAATGCCAACTGGTCACAACGGTCAGCAATTGCATAAGCAAGTGCATCACGAGATTGCTCACGGAAGTTAACAACAGTCTTCTGGTCGGTCATACGTCCAGCGATGCGGTTAGCAAAACGTAGCTGATCCAGCTCAATGGAGATGTCATACGCGCGGAGGGCTTCTTCGTTGCCTTCCAGAGTATTGTCACCAGTGATACCGTCGCCAGTCATGTCAGCGAGCAAAGTGATGTTAGCTTTGGTGCCTTTCTGGTTCTTAGTAAGTTCAGTTACTCGCTGAACCATAGCGTTAGAACCTGAGCCAGCGAACTGGTTGATGAAAGATTGGTTGCGAGCTACTTTCCAGAAGTCGCGGCTCCAAGTTTGGAGTTGGTCGCCTGAAAGCGTACCGAAATTTGTTAAAGCCATGATGGCCTCCTATTAAATTGACGAAATAATTTATGCGGCACATGCCACCTTATCAGCCGACTTAAAGGAGCGGCTAATCCGTATCTACGTATCGTGTAGCAACGAACTAGCGCTTATTTACGAGGTGCGACCTCGGCAGGTTTAACGCCTGTGCAGGCGAGGGATACGTTTTTTACGGCTACGGGCCGACCAGTTATCGTACTGATAGACGTATAGATCATATTAGTACAGCTAATATTACAATGCAACCACTATCTATGGCGGGCTGTTTTTTTAGCTATCGGATCACCACTTAGCGCGGTTAGCCCAATAGGCCGCGCTCATTTTGCCCTTGGATATGTTCTTTGCGTGCCGTGCTTTGAAGCTAGCGCGCTTCTTTTTCATCTTTTCAGACTCGCCAGCCTTCGGTTTGCCTGCTGTAGACGCGCCTTGCTCGCCAAAACGGATGGTTTTGATCTTGTCACCCTCTTTTGCCACAACAATGTGCGACTTTTTCGGGTGGCTAGGCGTCCTTTTTGGCTTGTTAAAGCCCGACACTCCTGCTCGGGCTAATCGCGGGTCTTTTTTGACTGGCATTTGTCACCTCGTTATAAAACATCGCCTCGTAAGCGCCTTAGAGTCGCTTCAGGTAGTGCATCGAACTCTTCTTCGCTCATATTTGAGAGGTCTAGAGCCTTTTCGCCTCTAGTAGCAGTGCCTTCGCCCTGCAATTCGGGGGGTTGCGCGTCTGCTGCTTTTAATTTCTGACTTACTTGCGCACGTTTTTTTGCTAACTCGTCGCTTTTTGGGGTTTTACCGGCCAAAGATGGCGTGTTGTCTACTAAATCGTTGTCACTAATAACGAATTTCGCTGCTTTTGAGAGTGCCGCAACTGGGTTTTCGCCTTTTATGATGAAAGCGTCACGTAGCTCAACCACTTCGTTAGTAAGTTCTTCACTAAAATGCTCTGACGCGCGGTTAAACACGGGGAACTCTGACTCTAGCGCGTCCGCAGCCTGTTGGAGGGCATTGGCTTGCTGGTTATACGACACTGTCTCCGTCATTTTCTGCGACATTTCGTGCTCTATCTGAGCTCGTTCGGCCTTTCGGATCTCTGTGCGTAGCTCAGCAGCTTTTTCAGCTTCACCATCGAGTAAGAGGTTCTGATACTCCATCTCTTTCTCAACAAAAGCGTATTCATCAGGCGCATCTTCGGCAGGCTTTTGAGCTTCCCGCATATCGTCGACTTGTTTTTGCAGTGCCTTCTGTTTTTGTAGTACTTCGTCGAGTCGGGCTTTAGGCACCATAGGTTTCTTAGCAGGTTTTTCTTCAGCTACCTCGGGTTTTGTTTCTTCTTCTGTACTTGATTCATCTTCAGAAACAATTTCCTCGGGTTCTTCGGCAAGAGTTTCCTCTTCTGCATCCTCTGCCACAACTTCTTCTGCAACTTCTTCGTACTCCTCTTCTTCTAATGCTTCTTCAGCGATTTCTTCAAAACTTAAATCCAACTGAGGCACATCGTCCTCATCTAGCCGATCTGCTCCAGGCATTACGTCGAACTCAATTGCTTTTTCTTCTACTACTTCATCTTTCTTACTCATATCAAAGTCCTATTGTGGTTTACTGCGTGTTTTAGCCGCTGACTGCATAGCCGTTGCTGCTATGCGTGTTGCGGCATTGGTTTCGGATTGACTGGTTCTAGTCTTGTTAGTTAGGTCAGAAAGTTCTCTACGTAGCTGTAACTCCTGCTCCTTCATAGACAGTTTCGCTTGTAACTCTTGCTGACGAAGCTGCGGCTCTATATCTGCAACATCTTGTGTCTTCGCTATGTTTACGGCGGCCTCTGACTGGAGCTTACGAACTTCCGCTTCCAACTTGGCCAACGTAAGCTGCTCTGCCTGCATCTGCATTTGAGCTTTCTGCTGGTTTGCTTCCATCTGCTCTGGAGACTGTTCTACGCCTGTCATCATGCGGATACGCTTGGCGAGTTCTCCTTTTCTCGTGAGGTGCGAGTACTCGATGATCGCGTCGTCTGGAATTGCTACGCCTGCTTGACGTAACCCAAGCGCTTCTGCGAACTGAATCTCGTCGAATGTGTCTCGGGCCGGTGCTGTAGTAATAACAACGTCGTACTCACCAATTGTAAGGTCATTAATAATGTCGCCTTCGGGGGTGACTTGGTTAATGACCATCTCTTCGCGGGGCTTTAGTGGGTCATCTTCATTAGTGATTTGTATGATGCGCTGTTCGGTGTAGAAGGCCTGGATCAGATTTAGTGTCTTCTCAGCTAAGTACTGACGTGCTTTTCGCAGGTTATCTAGAGGCACCTGAATCATTACAGCCCCACGGTTCTGCTTTGCGCGAATAGCAATACCTGATACTTCGGCGCTGTCAGACCCAAGCATAGAATCGTTGATGCCTGAGATGGCCTTGATATTCGCCTGGGCTTTCATCGCTATTCGATCAAGGCCTGTGGGGATACTGTTGGGGGTAATCTTAGTCGGAGGCGTGGTACCGCGAGCATACTCAAGCACCAACCCTGTTTCCGCACCATGCTCCTCGAGGTCGTCGGCGGTCATGCCAACCAACGAACCACTCTCAACCATCCAGCCACTATTAGCTGTAGTATTAACTATGTGCAGCTCTTGGGATGCAATTTTATTCAACTGCTCCTGTGGAGACAGTAAATTACGCACAACACCGAACGGGTTACCCCTACGGAAGTACGCGAAGAACGGGACGATGGTGAAGTCATTGTATGGCGACCAGTCATCGTGCAATACGACTTGATCACAAGTTACAGTCCAACGGACTTTACGCTTCATCTTACTGATCAGGCTCAGGTTGTACTGTTTGGCAAACTTCTTAGCCTTCGAATCTGACCACGCGTCAGGGCATTCACGCTGGTCACCCGTATCTGGATCAACGAATGACTTTACCCGTGACATGATTTTGTACTGCCGCTCAACTACTCGTAGGGCGCGGATATTTCCGTACTCTTCTTCTTCAGGAGATATGGTGGAACCGAATAAATCGTCACCTGGATCTAGGTCACCATAACGTTGCTCTTCAAACTCTATTGAGTCGCGACCAAAACTATTACCGTTTTCAGCTATAAACTGAAGCTGGTCAGCCTTCTTCGCGCCATAGGATTCTTCGATCTCATCAAGAGTCATCCACTTGGTTTCAAACACTTCGTTCCAGGTCTTAGGGTCTGCTTCTTTTGCATCGGGATCGATGAGGATGTCCAGAGGATCTTTGGCGGTTATTCGGATCTCACCTTCAACGTGATCGCTGAAGTCCATGCGGACATCAAAGTACCCACGGCCGTCCATGATTAAACCGTCAGAGAACACTTGCTGCTCGACCCAGTCCAACTTGTTGTTGTCGGAAATTTGCATGAAGACCTTGGTCAAGGTATCGGCTAACGCCTGATCGCCGCCTCTTCGTGGTTTGAAGCGGATATCAGCTCGGCGGCTGGACTGCTCACCTAATATAGTGTTAACAGTAGGTAGAACTGTATTGATCGTAAGAGCAGGGCGACCTTCGGCTTCTAGCGCATCTTGATCTTCCATATCCCATTGATCACCACGGTAAAAATCATCGCACTTCTTCGCCATGTGGATGTACTCGAGATGACCGTGGTCACGAGCTCGTACGTAGCGGTCCCACTGCAACGACGCTTTATGCTGCTCTTCGGCGGGGGTCAGTCTTACTTTCTGCTTCTTCATAGTTATGCGCTCATAGCTGATTTACTTCTCAGTTCTTTACCGAGATAGGGTAGTCGATCGCGCCACGAGGGCTCGTGAAAAACAGGAGCTTGGTATGTAGAGAATTCAGTCATCATTAAACCTAACCAAGATAATGCGTCGACCTGATCGTCATGTACGCCGTTTGGAAACCGCAGTAACTCTGCGACCAAAGGGCCTGTAAACTGTTCGTCCTTGGGCAGGAATACCATGCCCTGTTGCATCCGACCTTGGATTGCTCTGGCACGCGCTTCTTTATCCCTGCGGCCAGTCTTGAGATCTTTGAAGTACGCTTCGTAGAGCCCGCGCTCACGAACGCGCTTCTCAAGGAACGGGCCTAGCGCCATTTCGATGTGCCCTTTCTCAATGCCAATAATCGAGGGCTTCCACTCTTCATAGAGGTCAAGTATCCGCTCTACAATCTCGAAACCGTCGAACCTTCCTCGTACTACATCGACAACGAACAGCTGATCGTACTCATCTACCCCGATCACCATACCTACGGTGTAGTCATTTCGATCCTTCTTACCAATCGCTAAATCCCACGCGCAGTAGTAACGCATAGCTCCGTAGTCAACTTCGTCCTGTTCGTAATACTGCACCATGTCTCTGGTGAAATAGTCGCCGTCATCGGCAACTGGGTTTTGCTGGTAGAGCGCTGACCAATCACGGGGGCCAACTGCCTTTTCAATTCGCGCTAGTGCTTCTTCGTTGTAGCGTTCACGGTGGAGTGCTTCTCCGGCCTTTCTAAATTGTTCGTCGACCTCTGCCCGTGCTGGGTAGTTAACAACTTCCCACTGTTCGCCATTTGCATCTGCTGCTTTAAGTAATCTCCCCGCAAGGTCATCGTCGTGCCAACGAGTAAGAATAACCAACACACCGCCACCAGGGGCAAGACGGGTGTACGCTGTAGACGTATACCAGTCCCAGGTACTTTCACGGGCGTTCGCTGACTCGGCATCATCTCGGTTCTTTACTGGATCGTCGATGACGAGGATATGAGCACCCTTACCAGTAATACCGCCGCCAACACCAGCAGCAACAAAGCCCCCGCCATCAGTAGTGAGCCATGCTTCAGCAGACTGGCTATCTGGGTCCAAACGAGTTTTAAACGCGGTTTTATAGGTTGGCTCACGAAGTAGCTGACGTACTTTACGGCTGAACCCCATAGCGAGCGAGCCCGAATAGGAACAGCTGATAAATTCGTGCTGAGGATGCCTACCCAAATGCCAAGCTGGGAACGCCACTGACGCAAGTGTGCTCTTACCGTGTCGAGGGGGCATAAAGAGCATAAGTCTTGGAGATTTTTTTTCAGCAACGTCTTTAGAGAATTGCTCGAGTCGATTACATATGTCTTTATGGACCCAGCCAGCTGTGTAATCTGGATTAAAACGTTCGACAAACGGGAGGAGCCGCTTCCTTGTGAGGAAACGGAGGGCGAGTTCTGCTTTTGCTTTTTCTTCAAGAGATATCTCCTCTGCTTGGAGGACAGAATCGGTAACAGTTGTTGGTTCTGGGAGCGCATCAACGTCATCTGCTTTACAGTAAACGCAAAGACCACTTCCCTCTGAATAAAGGGTTTCTGGAAGTGATTTCTTACACCTTGTGCATGTCTGCTTCTCTATGTCTTGGATCAAGAGGCATCTGGCTCCAAGTAATTAGTTTGTTTCCCAGCAATCTCTAGGAGCTCCTCATCAGTGAGTCTCTCAAGCTGCTTGGATGTAGCATTCATATTCACGTTTACCTGGACGGCTGTCTCCGGTTGGGATAAACCGTGTAGCTTTACTAACGAGTCCACCGTATTCTTCATTTCGGTAGCTGTTGCCGACGCTTGATACGCGTCCATATACATTAGATGAGCGTTTTGTCGCTCGAACTTCACTTCCTCTCGCATCTGCTCACGGAAGTACTGCAGCGCTTGTTGCACCGCAGGTCTAAGTGATGCCTCTCTGGCAGATTGTGGGCTTGCATAACCAGCGCCCCGCCCTGCAGCGGCGATAGTCATGCCGCTAGCAATTAACGTAACTAGCTTTTCTTGCTGCACTGTAAGAGCATTCAGTGACAGGCCCATATAGGGCATGTGCGACTGGAACTCTGTATGCCCACTTATCACTTCAGTGGACGGTTGCTCCTGGGGGTGCGCTTGATCCATAGAATTCTTGTTCGTCGTCAAAATACACAAACGCAGGAGCGCCATCGAACTCTTTCGATGCCACATCTGCGATCCATTCTTCGGCGTACTCCGATGAGTAACCGTTGGCAATTATGATTGCGACGGCTTTGTCGTAGTTGTAAGCAAGTACTTCACGGCCATTTCGTACCGTGGAGCCAATAATTGCGGCATCTAAGCCATCAATTGCTACTACCTCAATGTCGCTCATAACGTATATTAGCTGTACTAATAATTAATCACAAGAAAAATCGTTAATTGTCTTGATCCACCAGTAAAAAAGATCTTCAGACAGCGTGTGTTTCATTAAATTGATGCGGAAACAAACTAATTGAGTGTTTTGGTAGGTGTAGCCTTCTTCACCTGATATACGGTCTATAGATGCGTTGTGGTCTTTGTAGCCAGAGCCATCTTTGTGGTGGGTTAGATATACACCTGACAACGCACACCTGCCACCCTGCTTTTCCCATAGACTTATAACGTCTTCCGCTGTTATGTCCCAAACGATATCTTTATTGCGCTTGCCAGTTTTGACGGCTGACATGCTGCAAGAATACAAATTGCGGAGGAAAGACTCGTAGGACGCAGAAATTCTAGTCCGGTCGAGCTTTTGTTTACATGCCAGGCACATCGTTCGTCCTTGTCGAAACGCTGAAACATCCTGTTCCTTGTTACACGACCTACACACTTTAGTTGAAGTCATGGTTGGGCATATTAGCATAGCTAATTGTTATTGATAAAAAATTTGAAAAAAAAATTTGAAAAAGTGGATCTGAATCGCTCATCCATTATCTTCCCCTTGGCTCATATGGCGACCCCTATCCCCCGATTCCGGTTTTGGAACCTTGTATCGTGTTGGATTGTTGGAACCTTGTTTGCCAGTAACCCCTTTGGATTTGGCCGTGAGCAAATGGCAGAGGTGCATGGCCACAGAACAACTAACAATTGACCGTTGTCCATTAACATCGTGGGTAGCTCGCATTAGCAATAGACCTACGGGACAAAGGTCATATGACATAGGTCAGTGGTTACTAACATAGGTCAACGGCCACTCGCCAGAGGCTCGCGTCCCTTGCCCGACGGGGGTGTGTGTCGGTGTGTCGTGTTGTAGTTTTGCCTGCACACATAACTGCACACATTATTCTCTATACATATCAATGACTTAACATACATGTGTGTCGGTGTGTCGTGTGTGTAGGCATTTTCCTACTTACATATTATTACCTTTACTATTATTGACTTTTAAAATACCAATAAGACTAAATTAGCCTGCACACACTGCACACATTGACTCTAGCCCACGTCATTGCTGACTTTCTTGTACTTTATTTGCCTGCACACAGCCTGCACACAGCCTGCACACATCTGTTTTGCCTGCACACATTTCACTCCGTTGTTAACCAAAACCACGGACAAAGGTTAACTGTCCGTTCATAACTGTCCATGTTCATGGCCAGTTTGTCTGTTGTCTTCTTGATATGGGGCAATTCTGTCCCATCAACATCGGAGTATTTAACATGAAATGTCCAATTTGCAATTCGGATATGTTGGGTGATGGATTCACATCACCCTTGCACTGCGAATTTACAAGCGTTGATCCTTGGGTTGAAGCTGATGCAGATCCTATCTTCTGCGATGCAGTTCCAACCCCTCCACCAGCTGGCTATAAAGTCACCATTCAAGACCTGCTGAGACACCAATACTCAGACGACTACGGCACATACCCAGACTCAATCATGCGCCTACTCGAGTTCCACTCAAACTACGACTTGCTCCTGCGAAATTCTAGTGTAGAGGATGAACATCGTATTGGCCTCGCCATACATGACCTAATCGAATCGGCCATGTATGACTACAACCTCGAGATGGGTTGGAAGCGATCCATAGCCAACTCATGGAGAGTCGCTAGGCAAACTTATGACTGCCACTGGAAGGTTGATCTGATATGAGCGAATTAGCAGAGAACGTAGTTCTAACTATCATCTTCTGTCTTGTCTTGCCGACAGTTCCGTTCGCAACTATCTACCTGCTGGAGTGGTTGAGGCTCTAATCATATCCCTCCAATTCATGGAGGGATTGTCTGTTGTCTTCTTGATATAGGGGAATCCTCCTCTATTCAATATGGGAGTAAACGTTATGGCACTTACCGATAAGATGTTCGGTTCTTGGGCTCGTAAGGGCTCAGTCAGATCAGATATTCGTAACTGGTCACATGAGAAGCGCGTTCAGCACTTCATCAACCAAGGCCTCGATAAGTGGATGGCCGACAAACTAGCACAGTCATATGGCCGTGCTTCATCATATAATATTAGTGGAGGTACTAATCATGAGTAAACGTAAAGCGCCAAACGCGCAAGAGCGTCTCGAGTTATTTGCCAGCAAGCATTGGGGCAAGCGTCAGCAGTACGCCAACACAGTTGCAGACACTGGCAAAGCTATAGCAAGTGCCACCAGACAGTTCACAGAGAACAACAAAGGTTCTCTCGCACTGGCAGGTGGAGCTTTTCTAGGACTCGAAATAGTAGAGGACGTGTCTGAAGCCGCAACCGCAATGTCTGAAGCAGAGATTGCTCAAACTCAAACCTTTGCCGAAGCAATGGCAAACCGGAGGTAATATGGATTCGCTCAACTTTCACAGCCTTTCGTGGGACGCTTTCGATGAGCACCGTCAGGCTTTAAATCTAGACACTGGCAATACCCTGTCTCTGTCTACCACCCCAGACTTCGCGGCAATGTGTGACTTGTTGTCAGAAGATGGTGATCTTAATTTAATTCTTTCCGAGGATGTATAACATGACTAAAGCAACTAAATCCGTAGCCAACAACTCACTCATTCCCTTAGCTATCGAGGCTTGTTCAGAGAAGCACAAGGATTACATCATGGCAATTGGCAAAGGTATTGAAGCAATCAACGACCCTATACCACGGAACCGTATAGCCTTGTTCGCTCGACAATGCCACGATGCTCGAAGCGCAGTAGGTTCCAAAGATTATACTGGCATCAAGCCCGAGCCAGTACTAGGGTTCATCCAAGAGGTGAGCAACAAGATGGTTCAGTACGTATCTCAACTGCACTCAGCTTCTAAAAATGCAGACGCTTGGGATGATGTAGCGGCCGGTGGTACTGGCACTGACAAGTTCGCCGACCTATGCGACACGCTCAACATCGAGGTACTCAGCATGGATAAAATACACGCTATGGTATTGGCCGACTTTGACGAGTTAAACGATCTGCATTCTAAAATGCGCGTTGCAATGTCGTACATCGACCCTGAACCGTTGTTCCTATTCGCATCTGATCAAGAGGTAGATGGTGTTTGGGAGCCACGTTTCCGCATCGACAGCCCCGACCTTGACTCAGCTCTATCAGCTTCAGAAGAACTCTGGGCAGAGATTCAGGCTCGCAAGAACAGTGCAGTATGGGATGACATGCTAGTAGCCGCGTAAGTTTTACTCCCCTACCCCGCATCATGGCTCCGGCTGTGGTGCGGGTTTTTTATTGCGGCAGATTGCCAGCCCTTGCGGTCTGGTGCTTCGCCCCGCTCCGATCACCAACGGTCTCGCCATATGAGCCAAGGGGCTGACAGTGTGCTGGTCTCTAACTCACTCACTATCATCACTCTTTGTGTGATCTGTGTGCTCCTCACTATCATCGCGAGCGGAGCGAGCGAGGCAGTGGCACCGGACAACGAACCAATGACAAAGGACATATGCCCATGCACGAAGAATTATTCCCCAACGTTTCTTTTAACGACAAAGTAGCGATCCACTTTAAAGACGGATCAATTCTTGAACTGAAGCATTTGTACCACGACGACTCGGGACTAAATACAGTCTTCTGGGAAAACGTAGTCGATTGCCACGAAATCTAATCGAGGAATACATATAATTTTGACTTGTAATATTAGTACTACTATTATTAGCCACGGTACTACACGAGGAGCGTGAACCATGAACCGCGAACAACTGCTACTTAACACCAAGCTGT
>Ga0233426_10004327_pt1 | contig 10712 bp, 10 predicted proteins | sample SI_118_April2016_6_FD_179875 | JGI IMG/M metagenome (GOLD analysis project Ga0233426, IMG submission 179875) | Seawater microbial communities from Saanich Inlet, British Columbia, Canada - SI_118_April2016_10_MG | ecosystem: Environmental > Aquatic > Marine > Inlet | place: Canada: British... | reverse complement strand
AGATATATTTTTAATACCACATACCTAATATCAGAGAACAATAAATACCTAGTACAAGATCAGGGTGATATTTGCACGGTGCGTAGCACAAGGCGGGATATAAAAGCCCTAGAGAGGTGTGTTGATTTGCGGGAGAGGGGAGCATGAGTTATTCGATGAAGGCATTTTTACTCAGCGTGATTTTAATAATCTTATTCACGAATGATATCCTTATGCAGGAATATACCAAGGCATTAGAAGAAGTTGATGGGATGGTCAGCTTTGCTCAGATTTTTTGTTTAGTATTTGTACCTGCGCTAAAAGCGGGGGTGTCTATACATATATTTGGTATGTTAGTTTTGTACTATATACCACAGAAGAAATTTTCTATGCAAATTATAGCTACGGATAGAGAGAAAACATTGGTTGCTACTTTGTTGATTGTAGTAACAGCATTTTGGCTAGTCATTAATCAATGGTTTGAAGTGGTATATCCTAATTCTCTAATCAAAATGTTAATACTGTCTCTAATTATAGCAGTTACCACTAGACCACAAACCATACCACAATCAATGAAAGACAAAAAATTGATATGATGAAAAATTTATATTCAGGAGATTCTTTGATAAGGCGCACAGATAAGAGCGCAAGGATGCACGAAATAATAGGAGCAAATAAAGAGTACCAAGGGGTATTAACTCCCGCATCAATGTTAAATTTAGATGCAGCTATTGCCTCAAATGATATAGAAAGTAATGCAACAACAAAAACAACAATGACAGATTCAAGGTCTTTCGTAATATTTGCTGGCTGGATTATATTGTCATTGCAAATATTACTATCTACAAATGCAAGTGCAACAGATTTAGGAACTCATGGTGCGAGTTTTAAAATAACAGAAGAGCCATTTATCCAGATGATGAAAAATCGTATGGAAAAAGTAGATATTGAATCAGAAAAAGACAAAATACAAAAAAGAGCTAAGTACAAGGTTGAGAATCCAACTCCTGTAAAAGGCATCCAGCCAGCTACTAAAGATAGAACATTCTACTTCGACCCAAGCTACACGCTTGATAAAGATGCTGCGCTACCTTGCGGAAAAATACTACATAAAGCAGGAGCTACAGTTAATCCCCTAGAGCATATGGACTTAAATAGAAGAATGTTTTTTGTAGATGGCAGAAATCACGATCAAATAGAATGGCTAAAAGAGAGACTAAAGACCCCAAGCCCTAAAGTAAAGAATCAAATAATAGAAGATAGAGTGATCCTTATTGGAGGTAGCGTATTCAAGCTAAAAGAAGAGCTGAGTGATACCCATGCTGATAAAGTGTATTTCGATCAAAGCGGAGAGCTAACTACAAAGTTCGGCATTAAAGCAAGCCCCGCTATAGTGGTTCAAGAGGGGTTAGCCCTCAAAATAGAAGAGGTTGAGATACCAAGATGATGAATTTAATTAAAATTATATGTGAGCGTTATAGTTTTTATACATTACTGCTCCTTGGCTGTTTTTGTACTACTTTTGCTTTAAATTTAAGTGCAGATTTTTGCACAAACGAACCTATTGTAAAATGCACTATCTTTAGTTTAGCTCTCGGATTAATTTTTGCTGGCAAACTAGCGACCGCTTTACATTTTGTAAATTTACTAGCCACTATATTTTTTAAAGATATACCTAAATATTGTGAGCTTCCTACATACAAAGAAATGAAAGTCACTAGCGCATTAATTGCGTTTTCAATAATGCTGTTTTACATGTTGAGTGTTCACTATCAGGGAGATTTTGACGCAGAGTGTGTGTATGTAGCGATAAAATACTTAATTGTTTCCATCAGTATTATGTTACATAACAAATTTAAAAAAGAGGTAGTTTAATATGGACACTAAAAACACATCACAAGCAAAAACATTTGTAAGCAAGATAGTTATTTGCATATTTCTGATAGGGATATTTACATCTGTATCTTCTTTTGCCAATTTGGCTGATCCAGCAAGTCCTAATACTAAAGAGCGTATAGATAAGGTAATAAGGATATTACAACAAGACCCAAATAACATGATAACTCTGGGGATGGTGCATGCAGAATTAAAAAACAGAATTGAACAAGAGCAGTCCGCTATGGCAGAGGACGAGAGGAAACGTAAAACCGCACAAGATAAATTAAAATCTCAATTAAAGGAAATTATTGATAATTCAATTCTAAACAAAAATACACTGTTTATTGAAACCGCAATAATAGAAAAACACAAGGTAACTCCAGAACTGGCTCACAAAATGGTAATGAACCATGACATTAAGGCGTATGAGGTTTTGCAAGATATGATAGTTAAAGGTAAAAAATGAAACATCAGCATTCGCTGGTAGGTAGTCTCGTATCTTGGAGGATCAGAACTACCAGCCAGCTACAACACTTATATCGGTACATAATCATGCTGTGTTTAGCGATTATTATACCCACATCAGCGGTAGCTAGCGTAACTTGCAAGGGGCATTTTGTCAATCCGATAACAGATGTCTGCTGGAGTTGCATTATGCCTATTTCTATTGGCGGATTCTCTATCGGTAAAGGGATGTCACCTAAAAAGCGTGATAGAGCCAATCCTAAATCTCCTTTATGTCTATGCAACAAAGCAAACGTACCAATACCTGGAGTATCTATTGGATTCTGGGAGCCAGCACGTCTTGTTGACGTCACTAGAACACCATATTGTATGGTAAATCTCGGGGGCATAGAGTTTGGTAGTGATAAGAAGAAAATATCTACAGCAGAGCGTGGTGGAGACAGAAGAAACACCCACACAAGCTTCTATCATGTTCATTATTACGTATACCCGCTTATTTACTGGCTTGAGCTACTTACTGACTTTGTTTGCCTAGAGGGCGGAACTGTCGATGTTGCCTATATGAGTGAGTTTGATATTAGCTGGAATGATCCAAAGCTTCAGTCGCTGATGAATCCAGAGGCTATATTGTTTGGTAATCCAATAGCACAAGTATCATGTGGTTTAGACTGTGCTGCAAGCACATTTAATATGCCACTTGAGCCAATGTTTTGGTGTGCTGGATGCTGGGGTAATATTTATCCCTTTAGCGGAGCAAACTCTGACCATATTGGCGGAGTGCAAAATAGCAGCCTCCTTACCTACAGAATAATTGCCAAAATGCACCGCATGGGGATGTCCATGCGAACAGCAACAGATAGCGATGAAATAAACGGTGATATCTGCAGAAAAAACCGAGCATTTAAAATCAAAAAGAAACAATACAAGCTGCAAATGGTCAACCCAAAATCCACTAAAGGATCTATGGGATGCTTTCCACTTGGCATGTCTGACATGCTCTACAGTAATTTTAAAGAATATCCGTATGACGGACAAGATTGGGGGTACTTGATATGGCGCAAAAAAAACTGCTGCTTCTTTTAGTTTTAATGCTGTTTTGCGGTAATGCGATTGCTACGCCAAGCAAGGAGCAAGATGAGACGTGTTGCAATGCAAGGTTTGAATTTAAAAAAGAAGATCTTGAATATGCCAAAGATATTAGAAAAAGATCAATGCAGATGAACATGCCTACAGTTAAAAAGAAATGGTATGAATTACAAGAGATGCTAGGGCTTGATGTTAATCAAGCTAGAGATGGCATCGAATCAGCCTCAAGCGATGACTTAGATGATCTAACATCAAATACATCTCTTCGTATATTCGTAAGTAGTTCTATGAGCATGAACTTGCTTAAATCCTATGCAAAAACTGCCAAGAAATACAATGCTATATTGGTATTACAAGGATTGCCTGATGGCTCATGGCGCAAATTATCAGATTTGGTATCTGAGATATCAGGAAATGATAATAACGCCATTGCAATGCAAATAGATGATGAAGCATTCAAGAAGTTTGGTATTACAAGCGTTCCAAGTTTTGTTCTCGCAAAGGAAGAAGATGTATTTAGCGAAAATCCAAAAGTAACTTTTGATAAAGTAACAGGCTCTATCGGAATAAAAAAAGCACTTGAGTTTTTTAAAGACCATGGAGAGTTAGCTGAAATTGCACAAAATAAGCTAATTGAGGCAGAAGGAGAGGATCAATGAATAAACTCTTTCTCCTTATTATTATCCCGCTTCTTGTATTCTGGCTATGTATGGGATTCTACTTATTTACATCAATAGCTAAGGCGGATCGTCTTGAGGTGGAAATCCCAACTCAAAAAAACAAGCAAACAGATTTGTTTGATAGCTCAATTGATAATTTTGCAGATTTCACCAATAAATTAGAGCATGGCAAGCAAGGCGGTATTGACTCCATGGGAGGAGAGGGAGGAAGCCCACAAGGACTCAAATATATTACTAAGAAAAGCAAAAGCGAACTTGAGGGTGAAAGTAGCAAGTTAGAGTCCATCAATGAAAATGATTTAGCCTCAAAGGGCAGGGAGGAGCTAATCAAAGATGATACTTTAAACAAAATCTATAGAGACCCTAAAAGACCAGGCGAAAAGCAACATTTAAAAGACGCCAAAACCATAGCAGAGGCGCAAGATAAATTGCTCGATAGTATTTTAGCTCAGTTAAAAGATTTAGGCGTTGATTGCAAAACCGTCAAAGGAGATAAGAAAGTAGAGCCTGAATATTTCCTGCAAACAAGAACATCTAATCACAAGGATACAATCTATAATCAAACATTCTGCGAGGAGCTACGAAATAGTTACAATTGCAGAGACACTCTAACTGCAAAATGCATACGCACTGGAACACGATATAAAGATCCAGTTCCAAGAACAATAAGATTTAATGGTCACTGGCTGCATCATAACAAAATGAACTGGGGCTGGGCTGTTAAGTGGAAAAAGAAACGTTGGGGATGGCATATAACTTCGCATCATCCAGGCGGATGGGAAGGAGGAGAGGATTATCAAATAGATTCTCCGTGGAGGCAAAACCCTGCTGCAATAATCGCAGATGCAAGGGCGCATATTGCAAGCCATCTCGGGCTACCTCTTGAGCAGATAGGCGAGCATGTAGATTTTCCAGGTAGAGGAATAGGTAATATTAACTCAGTAGGATGTAGATGGCGTGTTGCATGGGATGAATATGAATTTGGTTATACCTATAGAGAGCCGTATCAAGTATGCGAGCAGTGGAGTGAAGACTGGACTGAGAGGTGTGGTATCAAATGATGAATCACATAGTCAAATATATCGCCACGCTAAATAATATAAGATCCCTCCTTATATTATTGTGCTACATCCTGATTACCAGCAACTCTTTTGCTGGTAATCGCTTTGCTTCAAACTATCCATGCCATGATCAGGGCAGGGTATGTACAAGTGGTGCAGCTACAAGAAAAGTAGATGGATTTGATGTGTATAAGCCATGCTGGGAATACTCATATGTAAAGACGTGCAATTACCCGAGTAAGAATGATTGTAGGCTATATGCTCATTGTTACGCTGTCGCTAACAAGGAATGCCTGCTTAAAGACTCTATGGGTAATTGCGTTAATCTAAAGCGTGAGTTTTCTTGCGAGTCTTGGATTGCAAGCCAGAAACAAAATAAAGAAGCAAGAGTTGATCTTGTCGAGAAAGAAGGAGAGGAAAAAGTCGTATGCAAAGGAGTGCCTTGCATAGACGGTAACTGCGTTGATAAATCATACCTTACAAATGGTGAGATGATGGATGCAGTATCTAAGCTGCATTCAAGTAGTCACATGAAGCCTGATAAAGATCATAATTTCAGCCTATTTGCAGGGTTTAGTAATCACTGCTCAAGAAAGCCAATAGGCTACAGTAATTGCTGTCCAGACACAAAGGTAGGATGGGGTAAGATGGTAGGCGCAAAATGCACCAAAGATGAAATCAGCCTAATAAACCTGCGAGATAAGAAATTATGTGTACCCGTTGGAAAAACTACTACTAAGAAAGCAGGAATCCCAACTGTTATGAAAGAGCATTTCTGTTGTTTTGGCAACACTTTAGAGCGAGTAATACAAGAAGAAGGTCGCAAGCAGCTAAATATTGACTTTGGAACTGGTGGTAGTCCTAATTGCAGAGGGCTAACCATAGAAGAAATTACAGGCTACGACAAACATGGCAATAAGGTTGGAAATGGTCTTGATTTTAGCAAGATGGATTTCAGTGACTTTGTTAATGAACTGATGGTCAAATTCACAGGCACATACAAAACACCTAACCCCGAAGAAATAGCAGCAACCATCAAATCTCACATGAACATCCAGGAATATGATGGTGATGAGAATAACCCAGATAACAGGTTCGCTGGGCTAAATAAAAACATTGAAGATGATTCATGGGAGGCTCAGGAGGAAAGACGCATTGAGGCGGAGCGTTTAGAGCGCGTAAAAAAAGAAGAGCTTGAGCGAAAGCAAAGAGAAGAAGAGAGATTGAGGCAGGAAAAAATACAGAGTGAGAAGGTAGAGCGTGAAAGGTTGGAACGCCAAAGACTCGATAGAATTGCACTTGAGGCAAAAAGGCAAAAAGATCTAGCAGATGCCAGAGAAAGAGAACGCAAGGTACGTCTTGCCCAAGAAGAAGCAATGCAAAAAGAGGCTAGAAGAAAATGGGAGCAGAAGCAGCAATTAGAGTCAGGCTATCGCAACCAGCTTCAGCACCTTGAGAGTAGCTATGAACAAGCAAGGGCAAATCACACTAGCTGCACGAACCCCAATTATGCTGCAATAGCAATAAAAGAGCAGATTAGGGCTTTAAAGGAGCAGGCAAGAAGCCAAGAAATTTACTTGCAATCAAAATACTAATTATGAAAACGATTTTGACATTTTTAATAATCACATTTGTACATTCAGGCTTTTGCCAAAACGGAAGATTTTTCGAAGAGCGTTATCGTGGCTGGTTATGGTTTGAAGAAAAGGAGAGGGGTGAGACCGTAGATCAGAAATTAGAACAAGAACCGCAAGACCCAAATCACATTCCAACAAAAGAGGAGATGGAGAAGGCAAAGCATGAGAATGAGGAGTTTAAGGAAGAGCTTGAGAATTTGCGTCACATGATGATCCGTTACCCAGATAACATAAATTACATCAGACTCTACAAAGAAAAGGAGCAAGAGATGCTAAACGCATCAATGACATTAGCCCGCAACTTTGCTATGGCAAATTTCCTAAATCCAAATCTAGCAGATAATTTAAATGCTCCACAAAATATTTACGGGCGCAATGTCAAGAAATCAGAGAAGCAGGCAAGAGATAAGCAGACCATTAAATCACTAATTCCCAAAATAGAGTTATTTGTATTTAGAGAGGAGAATTGCTCTCACTGCCCGCTACTAGAGAAGCACCTTAATTCCTTTGCCAATAAATACGGATTTAAAGTAGAGGCAGTCTCAGCTGATAACAGTAAAAGCAAATATTTTAAAACTCACAATAACCCAGCAATTACAAAAGCATTAAACCTAAATGTTATGCCAACTGTAATAGCAGTTACCAAGGATAGCAGTATGCGCTTTGAACTAGCAAGGGGAGCTGTATCTATTCCTGACTTAGAGGATAAAGCGTTGTTACTTGCTGATTACCTGGAAAAACACAAGAACACAAGTAAAGACGAGGCAAAAAAATAATGAGCCAGATATCAAACCTTAATAGCAAAATAAAACAGCATCTAAGACAAGCTACCTTGGTATTGCTGCTATCTCTATCGCTTGTGCCAAATAACGCACTTGCAGGACTTGATACTTTAGTTAAAAACGTATTTCCAAGCGGAACTATGAGTAATGTCACTAAAGGCGCAATAACAAAAGAACAAGAAGGAGGTCACCTTACTGGAGGCTCTGTTGTTATAAAAACACCAGCAAACCCTGGCTTACAATTATTACATGTAAGAGCGCCATCATGCAAGATGGGTGGTCTGCCATGCGGAGCGCAGCTTGAGATACTAGGAGGAGGTATAAGCGCAGTATCATCAGCAGAGCTTATGAACCACTTAAAAGGACTTGTAGAAAACGCAGTAACTTATGGCGGAATGATGGCAATTAAGACTCTATGCCCCCAATGTCAGGATTTAATGGAGTGGCTCGATGCTAAAGCCGACTGGATTAATGGCATGGCAAAAACTGATTGTGAGGATATGACAAAGTTAGTAGATGGAATGGCATCTAAAATGGCAGCCTCCTCAAGAGCAACCAGACAAGCAGATATGGTGCTAAACGGGGAGGGTAAGGATGCTGCCGACTATACTACAAGATCAAAGGAAGACGATGGTCGTGATGCTACCAAGAACCCAGAACTAGAATCGCAGCTTGGTGATAATTTCAATCTAGTTTGGAAGGCTCTTGCTAAAAAAACCACTTCTGACGCTGGTGGCAGAGAACTCAAAGAATTACTGATGAGCATATCAGGCACTATCATTGGCACTAAAGACAATGATGGCAAGCCATCTGTAGTTCATAAGAAGTCACTTATCAATAAGGATTTAATCAAAGACTTTATGGGAGTAGGCGGAACTGGCTTAAACAAAGTAAAGCTCTATACCTGCGATGAAACTGAAAAATGCCTCAAGCCAACTATTAACGAGGCTGCAATTGATAAAGACTCAGTTCTATTTACCAAGATATCAAAATTAATAGAGCAGATAGTGGAAAAAGTATATGTCAATCAAGGTGATTTAACAGGCGAGGAAGAAACTCTAGTTTCTCTGTCTAGTATGCCACTTATTACCAAGATTGAAATGGATTTAGGTATTTATTCGAACAAAGCAAATGTCGCCCTTAATCAATCAGAGTTCATAGAAGCTCTATGCTTTGATGTAGTTACCAGCTACTTGGCACTCCTATTACAGGAAGTACAAGAAGCAGTCGGAGAACTAGCATTTGCCCAAATTGCAGACGGTGAGGCTTTTAAAGCATTTGAGGCGGAAGCCAGAGCAACAATGAGGTTACTTGCAGAACATAAGAATGCTGCGTTTAAGAGATATGACACTATAGCCCAAAGTAAAGCAAGGTTACATCAAGATAGAAGATTCTTTAATCAGAAGTTCGAGGATTTCTTCAATAACCATAGTCAGGATTAAGCAAAAATAGATATTAAAAAATAGATAACAAAACAAAAAACAAAAAAAGAATAATAGATATGCTAGATTTTACAATATACTCATACGGCTATAGCGAGCTGATCTACCACACATTGCAAGCTATCGCTATGTTTAGAAACTCTAATTTCTACACAAGTGTAATCACCACAGTCTCACTTCTAGCGGGACTTACCTACGCCATACAGATGGCAGCAGCAAGTAGTGATGATCAATGGAGATCGGCTATTAGAAGAGTAATGGCTATGGGGATATTCATTCAAGCATTACTTCTTCCAACTGCAACAATGGCAATTAAGGACAATGTAGAAAAGCATTACTGGCAAGTAGACAACATACCACTAGCATTTGCACTTCCAATCGGAGTAATAGAGAACTTCGGACATATATTAGCTGCTGGCTTTGATCAAGTATATAGCCTAGTAGATGGAGCGTCCGCTCATAGCTATTATCATTACGGTACTGTCTTTGGCGCAAGACTGCAAAAGGAAGTATTACAAGCAAAAGTACGTGACCCTGAATTTATCAGCAACATGTCAAACTTCATAGAACGCTGCGTTATTCTGCCATCTATGATTGGCAAGCAGTTTACAAAAGAAGAGCTTGTTGAAAGTGAGGATATGTGGGGGCTAATATCAAGCACAGCTGGTACATTTACAAGAACGCCAATGACAGTAAATGGAACAAGAGTTGACCCACATCCAAAATGCAAAGATGCAGTACCATATTTTGAGAAGAAGTTTACCGATGCCATAGGCTCTAATGTAACATCATGGTCTTGGAAGTTCCAAGGAGCTGGCAAGGATGCAAATTACAATCCAGCATCAAGGGCATTAAACCAAAACATCAAGGCACAAATTGGAGTTCTATATAAAAACAACAGTAGCGTTGATGCTCTTCTTAAGCACAATATGATGATAAATGCAGTAAACAGCTATAGAAGCGGTAAGTATCCAGCAGCTAAAGCCCAGCTTCATAATGAAGCAGGTGGTTTAATCTCAGGAGATTTAGCAGAAAAAACACTAACAGGCTCACTGGCTATTATGAAGATCATAGTATATGGATCATTCATCTTTTTGTTTCCAATGCTTATCTTAACTGGAGGCATCGCAAAATATAAAGCATGGATAACAGCAGCATTCTCCCTTGCCTTATGGTCACCATTATTTTCAATGATCAACATGGTTATAGATTTTGCCTACCAACCAGCAACAATAGTTAGTTACAGTAGCTGGTCTACGGAGCTTAAGAAGTTTGACTCAATTGCATCTACCGCTGCAAACCTAAGCCTTATGATACCATTTCTAGCATTCTGGCTTACCCGTATGGCAGAAGGAGGCTTTATGCATTTAGCTGGCTCTGTTATGGCAAACGCTAATAGCGCAGCATCTGCAATGGCTGGTGAGAAATCCAGCGGAACAAGAAACTGGGATAACGAATCCATCAGAAATAAGAATAATGACAACGTCTCAAGCAACAAGCATGACAGTAGCATGCAATATGTCAGCGGGGCAGCACGATCTATGATGTCAGACGGTAGCATGGAAATGATTAGACCAGATGGCAAGGCTGTTTACTTTGGCGGGGCAGGGCAGAGTACATCCAGCGGGGAGACCAGATACACAGAAGGTTCTGGTTTTAACATGCATAGCGAAGAAGGTATCAGGCGTGAGACTCAGGAGAT
>Ga0233426_10004321_pt1 | contig 10724 bp, 11 predicted proteins | sample SI_118_April2016_6_FD_179875 | JGI IMG/M metagenome (GOLD analysis project Ga0233426, IMG submission 179875) | Seawater microbial communities from Saanich Inlet, British Columbia, Canada - SI_118_April2016_10_MG | ecosystem: Environmental > Aquatic > Marine > Inlet | place: Canada: British... | reverse complement strand
GCCAACAATGTATATAAAAAATAGGCGAAATAGTGCTAAAATCAAGGCTTTTGGCTCGATTCAAACTTTGAGCATAACCAAAAGTTTGGTGCTTCGTAATCGCCTACTTTTCATATACTAACCGTTGGCAGTAATATGACCTAATCCCAATCCGAATCTTCTAAAGTAAAAATTTCGCTTATTTCAACTTCAAAAATTTGAGCTAATCTCAAAGCTAAAACTGTTGATGGAACATATTTTCCTAATTCCATTGCATTAATTGTTTGTCTGCTAACTTTTGCCAATTTAGCTAATTCTGCTTGGGTAATATTCTTTTTTGCTCTTTCTACCTTGATGCTATTCTTCATAAGAAGCTGATTTTTTTAATTTAGAAATTTGCCAATTAAATCTAACTATAAAAAATAGTAAGACCGTAAACATATTGAACACCATAACCCATAAAAAAGCGAAATCATAAATAAATAAAACTGTTAATATAAGAATAGCATAATTAAAATAAACTGCCCAAGCCAAAGAATCAAATCTAATTTTAGATATGTATTCATCTTCTGACTTTTCTTTTGAAAAAGCAACAAAAAATGTACTAATAATAATCAAAACACCTAGAATTTCATTTAGAATATTATTAGTAACCATTCTGAAAGTTTTCTTATTGACAGAAAACAATTCATCAACAAAAATTGCAGGGACATTAAAATCTAAAAAACTTGGCTCGTATTCATAAATAAGTGTTGACAGACCAATAATTGCAGATGGAATTAGAGTAAACCACCCAATTCTTTTAAACTTATTCGGAAATAAAAAATTTAACTTCATATTATACACATTTAATTTTTGAACAAATGTAAATTAAATAATACTAAATGACAAATAAACTTTACATTTAGTAAAATAAACACTACCAAATAAGATTCTAATTTATTACTATCTTCTTAGTAGTTTATGAAAATCCTTTCGATCTTTATATCTAAAATTTATTTACTAAATTTAGTCCTTAACCTTGCAACTAACCCTACACAAACACGTTATGTGTCCTTAAAAAAGTATCGTTGATAAAAACTAAATTCCATATAGAACCAGATTTAGCGCCACTGTGCAAGCTGTTGAAGAAGCAATTATTAATGCAATGGTAGCAGTTGAAACAATGGAAGGAATAAATGGAAATACAGCATATGCACTTCCTCATGATTTACTTATAAAAATACTTAAAAAATATAATTGAATTAAAAAATAATTTGGTACATCTGTGAGCAGTAATTGTTTATCAATAAAGTGAGCTAAAGGTGTTGAATTTATTGCTATTCTTAAAACGATTAAAAAAACTAACAAAAAGGTCCAAATGAAATTTAAAGCAGATTTAGTAAAGGAATTGAATAAAACCAGTTGAAGAATTACATTAAATAAGTGTTTCAAATGATTAATTTCTTTTCTATATTAGTAGCTTTAAACAACTAAAATGTAGAGATGAAAAAATTATTATTGCTGTTATTCGTGGTGGTTATCTATTCCTGCCAAAGCCCAAATGGAACTGTTACCACAAACGATGAGCGTTCCGAAATTATTAAAACCCTTTTTAAAAACGTAAGTGAAGAAAATATAGACTACCTAAAAGAGGTATTCTCTGATGACATGACTTTTGTTGACTCTAGAAATAATACAAAAGACAAAGCCGGTTTTATTGCTGGTGTTGAAGGACTATTTGAAATGTTTGATGAGATTAGTTTTGAAGATGTAGACGGAGATGCTACGGGTTCTGAAATTGAAACAACTACTTACAGTAATGGAATTGTGTGGACCAATATCTGGAATACCTTTAGTGCCACAGGTAAATATACTGGGCAAAAAATAAGTTTCCCTTTTCACATATCGTATCAATGGGACGGACTAAAAATAAGCAGAGAAGTACAATTTTTTGACAATGCTGTTTTTGATAAAGAACTCAATGCCATGCAAGCGGCCAACAATGTTTCTGAGAAATTAGTGATTTTACTAGAACTAAAAGTAACCAATGGAAACTCTAAAGAAGATGTACAAACATTGGTTAAAAAGTTAAATGATTTTGTAAGAGCTAATGAACCCAATACCTATGACTATACCTACTTTATTTCTGAAAACGGGAAACGTGTATTTTTAGTAGAAAAATATCTAAGCTCTGCAGACATGGTGTTACATGCAAATAACTTTGAAGGTGGGCCAAACTTTGCTCCTTTTATGAAGATGTTTGAAATAGATAAATTTATTATTGCCGGAAATGCAACAGATGAATTAAAAGAGCTATTAAAGGCCTATCCAATTGAATACAGAACCGCTGTTGGTGGTTGGATTTATTAATTAAAAAAACCTTCTAAAAACATAAAAACAAGTATTAATTAAATTATTAAAAAAATGAAAAATCTATTTAAAGTATCCTTAATCACATTGCTAATATTTATAGCTTCATGTGCCCCTGAAAAAGAAAACAATCCAAAATATGAAGCTAATTTAGAGATTGCTAAGAGTTTTATGTTGGCACACTCAACTGAAGACATAGCTGCTCAGTCTGCAATGATTCATGATGATCTAGAATGGCATATGCCAGTCTATGGTTCTGATATGGCCGATGCACAAGGCTTAAAAGACGCTCTTGCTTTTTATCAAAAAGAATTTGATAATTTGAATTTTACGGCAGACTACTGGTTACCTGGCGTAGATGAAACTACTGGATTATTTGATGGTAGCACACGAGTATATGGTACTTGGACAGCAGATCATGTAGCCTCTGGGAAGTCTGTTAAATTAACCTCATACCATGCTTTTGCATTTACAGATGGTAAAATATCTGGCGGTGGAGATTGGTTCGATTTTGGAGGAATGATGAATTCTTTGGCAGCCGATACTGAAGCAGCCACAGAAGAGTAATCTTACTGTTTACAACTACATAAAAGCCTTCTTTTAGAAGGCTTTTTTTTGGTGTATATTTAAAAAATCTATGAAGATCATTAGAACAGATTATCTAAACCCTGCTTTTCAAGAGCTTGTAGCAGAATTAAATACAGACCTTGCCAATAGAGATGGCAAAGACCACCCCTTATCTCAATTTAATGAAATTACACATCTAAAGCATGTTGTGGTGGTGTATCTTAAAAATAAAGCTGTTGGTTGTGGTGCCATTGCTAAGTACGATCTTTCTGCTACAGAAATAAAACGAATGTATGTAACTCCATCACATAGAGGCCAACAACTAGGAGAAAAAATACTCTCCGAATTAGAAAATTGGACCAAAGAATTAGGACTTAGCAAATGTATTTTGTTTATGGGAGTAAATCAACCGGAAGCCATGAAACTCTATCTAAGAAACAACTTTTCTGTGATAGAAAACTATGGCAAATTAAAAGATATTCCGGATAGTATTTGTCTTGCTAAAAAGTTACTCTAACCCAAATAGATAGAAACGCTTGATAGTAATACCTTATATTTGTTTTCTAATTACTAAAAAAACCATCATGAAAAAAATTGTACTCTTTAGTTTTGTAGCAATCTTACTTATGGGCTGTGACGAAAATTCAGAAAATCTTCCTGCACCAAATTATACTATAGAAGGTAAGTGGTTAATAGAAGGGACTATTCCTGCTGGAAATACGATGTATCTCTATGAAGATGGTGTCCGTTACACCTATTATTGTGTAGCAGACGATTGTAATGCTTTATACAATTCATACGAGGCTGCTGATGGAAATCATCTTCCATTAACGAATCCTTACACATTTGAAAATGACACACTTACTGTTGATATACACTTTGGCAATGAATTAATTACCCCAATTACATTTGAATGTGATGGTGGAGAGGCTATTTTTGAAACACCTGGATATAGTTTATTCCGGTTAAATTCTGGTTGCAATTAAACAGCACTTTGAGTAAAGCTTGGAATCATATCTCAAATAACTTCTACAGGCCTTTTGACAAAGATAACATCCCAAAACCAGCGGTTGTTGCTATTACAGGTGATTTGATAGAGAAAATGAATAGGCTTCATCTTCTTTAAAAATAACATACATGAGTCTTAAAAAAAACACTTAATTTAGATTCATTTATCTTTAAGAGTCTATACATGAAAACAAATCATTGGTACGAACGAATCCCGCATGCAGTAACCATGCTGTTTATGATTATTGTTTTTGTAACCCTATTAACCTATATCATTCCTGCAGGCGAATTTAAACGTGTATTAATAGAGGGAAGAAATCGAGTTATTCCTGGATCTTACAGTATTATTCCTAGTACGCCTATCGGTTTTTTACAAATGTTTAAAGCCATTCCTTTAGGATTTAAAGCGGCCATAGAAGTAATGTTTGTGGTGTTTTCTGGTGGAATTATGTTTGGTGTGATGGAAGAAACCAAGGCCATAGAAAATGCTGTAGGTACTTTTGTCCATACAATTGGACGAGAAAAAAAATACTTAGCAGTTGTTCTCATGACATTCATATACGGTGCTTTAGGTGTTTTTGTTGGATATGAACACAACATCGCTTTAATCCCTATTGCAGCTGTAGTAAGTTTAGCTCTAGGAGGAGACTTGGTTTTGGCTGCAGGAATTTCTGTTGGTGCGGTAACCCTTGGTTTTGGTCTTTCTCCCATAAATCCATATACAGTAGGTATAGGACATAAAATTGGAGAATTACCATTATTTTCTGGAGCTTTATTACGAAGTATCTTGTGCTTTTCTGCCTTAAGTTTTTTAGCTTTTTACAATGTTAGATACTTAAAGAGAATTTCTAAGAATCCTGAGAGCAGACTAGGAAAAGGGTTAAATGAAGATGGAATTGTACTTTCTAAACCTTTAACAGAGTATTCAATTTCAATAAATAATTGGTTGGTTATAAGTACTTTTATTATTGGTTTAGGGGCTATTTTGTATGGTGTTTTTAATCTAAATTGGTATATCAACGAAATATCTGCCATCTTTTTAATGGTTACCATAGCTACTGGGATTATAGCAGGAATGAAAGGAACTAGAATAAGTGAAACCGTTTTAAAATCTGTTGCCTACGTAGCACCTGGAGCGTTTATGGTTGGTTTTGCTACCACCATTAAAGTATTGATGGAAATGGGCCACATTAGCGATACCATTTCTTTTCATTTATCTGAGGTGTTAAAAACATTGCCCCTGTATTTATCTGCTGTTGGAATGTCTATTTCTCAAAGTATCATCAACTTTTTTATTCCTTCTGGAAGTGGCCAGGCTTTAGCTACCCTCCCTGTGATGTTGCCTCTTGGAGAAGTGATTGGACTTACAAGGCAAACCACTATTTTAGCGTTTCAAATTGGTGATGGAATTTCTAACCTTATAAACCCAACTCTTGGTGGATTAATTGCCATGTTAAGTATGTGTCGTGTGCCATTAGATAAATGGTTGCGATTTATTTTTCCTGTTGCAATAATTGTATTTTTGCTCTCAGCCATCTCTTTAATTGTAGCAGTAACTATTGGCTATCAATAATATGAAAGTAGAAGATATTTTAGCGAAATTGGTTAGTTTCCCAGTTTTAGGGGGAGATAGTAATCTTGAAATTATTCATTGGATAAAAGAATATATTGAAGGCTTTGGAGTAGCAACTACCTTAGTTCCAAACAAAGAGGAAACTAAAGCTTCTTTACATTGTAGAATTGGTCCGGGGGTAGATGGTGGGATTATATTATCTGGTCACACAGATGTTGTTCCAGTTAAAGGACAAGTCTGGGATTCTGATCCATTCACACTCACAAAAAAGGATGGTAAATTATTTGGAAGAGGAAGTGCAGATATGAAAGGTTTTATTGCCTGTTGCTTAGCTTCACTACCTATACTTATTAAGGCAGATTTAAAACAGCCTATTTACTTTGCTTTTAGTTATGATGAAGAAATTGGGTGTTTAGCAGCTCCAGAACTCATAGAACATATTAAAAAAACCTATTCTGAAAATGCCAAATATGCCATTATTGGTGAACCTTCTTCATTGGTTCCTGTCATTGGAAAAAAAGGAGTATGCTATGTACTAACCGAAGTAAATGGTTCTGCGGGTCACAGTAGTGGAATCCATAAAGAAATTAGTGCCATTCATGAAAGTACACGTCTAATTATGTGGTTAGAAAACAAAATGAAAGAATTATCTCATGCTACCCAGGATCATCGATTTGAGCCACCACATTCTACTTTGCATGTAGGTCAAATTAGTGGTGGTGTAGCAACAAATATTGTTGCTGACTATACGCGTTTTGAATGGGACGTACGCGTAATTCCAAAAGATGATATTGAGGCCATTTTTAATGATTATTTTTTATTTTGTAAAGAACGTGAGTTAGAGGTAAGAAAACTATTTCCCGGTTTTACCATTTCAAATACATTTGTTCACCCACCAGTGCCAGCACTAGATACTAAAGAAACTGATGCTATTGTTGCATTAACTCAAAAGATTTCAGAACAAAATTCATGGAAAACCGTTGCTTATGCTGCTGAAGCTGGGCAATTTCATGAGGCTGGCTACCAAAGTATTATTTGTGGGCCTGGATCTATAGAACAGGCACATAGAGCCAATGAATATACGACACAAGAACAACTTGACAACTGCGTTAAAATGTTGCAAAAATTAGTAATTGAATTTTCAATTTAAATTAGTAATGTTTATTTTTATAAGGATTTATAAAAAAACAATGAAAAAAATACTTTTAAATTTTACTCTTCTAATATTAGTTATCAGTAGTTGTAAGAATGATGACGGCAAGGGTGGTGATTATAATACAGATGAGTGCTATTTAAATACAAATGCACAAACTTTAGTTCATGATGGTATTAATAGAGAATATATTTTATACATCCCAAATTCATATGATGGAACGTCTGCAGTTCCTATCTTATTAAATTTTCATGGTTTTGGAGGTAGTGCAAGTGAATTTATAAATGATGCAGACATGAGGGCAGAAGCTGAATCAAACACTTTTATTTTAGCCTATCCTCAGGGCAGTTGCTTGGATGGTGCTTCCCACTGGAACCCTTGCCCCATAGGTGGAGACAATAAAAGTACTGCTGATGATCTAGGGTTTGTTGAAGCTATGGTTAATGAGATTTCATCTCAGTATAATCTGGATATGGAAAGAATTTATGCTGCTGGATACTCCAACGGAGCTATGATGGCTTATGGTCTTGCAAATTATAAAAGTGATTTAATTGCTGCAGTGGCCTCTGTTTCTGGGTCTATGCTTGATTGTTTAGGGAGTACAAGCCATCCTATGCCGGTATTACATCTTCATGGAACCTCTGATGGTGTTATCGCCTATGAGGATGGTAATGATTATAACCCTGTGCAAAGCACATTAGACTATTGGATAAATTTCAATAATACGGTTTCTACACCTACCATAAATAGTGATAATACTAGTGGAATGACCATTGAACATTATGTATATGACCAAGGAGATAATTCGGTTTCTGTTGAACATTATAAATATATTGGTGGAGACCATGTCTGGTTTAATGAACTATATCAAGGGCAAAATGCTTCTGAATTAGTTTGGAATTTTATGTCTAGATATGACATTAATGGGTTGAGGTAAAACTAATCTCTAAAAAGAGATAAGGACATGCTATTTTAATTTCTTCACAAAACCAGAGTATGGTAATGGTTATACCTCCTCTTTATAAACAACATTATACTTCCTTGAAATAAATTTTCTTGATAAACCTTTATAAAGTGTTTGAAAAGAAAAAATTCATAACCAATTAAGCCCCATTCATATTACCATTTCTGCCTTTCTGTAGTTTCTTAACTAGTCTTAACTTTTTTAACGCTATAAATGCCCATATTTGATTATTGAAAGTGTCAATAAAACCTGTATCAAGTTTTCAGTTTGATATGGTTTTGTTAAATTAGATTTTGTAATATTATCCTCAGTTAATTTATATTTCAGAAGCATTAATCAATTATCTTATTTATGGGCTTTATAAACAATCCAATATATGTTTTAACTGTATTAAGCCTTGTGGTTATTTTAGGTGTTTATGTTGGTAAAACTAAACTTGGTAAACATCTTGGAGCAGCGTTACTAATTATCATTTTTACAGCCCTACTTGCCAACTTGAAAGTGATTCCGTCTGCATCAACAAGCATTCCATTGTATGATGGTATTTTTACCTATGTTGCTCCGATTTCTATTTTTTACTTATTACTAAATATCCATTTATCGTCTATAAAAAGAGCAGGAATACCAATGATAGGCTTATTCATCTTAGGGTCTTTTGCAACCGCATTAGGCATTCTTGTCTCATGGTATTTATTATCCCCTGAGAACACCCTAGGTGAAGATGGTAAAATTATTGCGGGAATGCTCACAGGAACATATACTGGTGGCAGTGTAAATTTTAATGCGATTGCTTTAGAATATGGATTTCAAAAAAAAGGCGCTTTGTATGCAGGGACTATAGCCGTAGATAATGTAATTACCACTCTGTGGATCATTGTAACTCTGGCATTTCCTATATTTCTTTCTCGTTTTTGGCCAAGTAAAACAAAAATTAAAAAAAACCCAGAAAATGAAGAATTTATTGAAGATGAAAGCATCAATTTAACATCACTTATGTGGTTGGTTTTTTTAGGTTTAGGTGCTTACTTTGTATCTGATGAATTAAAAAGGCATGTCCCTCAAGTTCCTTCTATTATAACCATTTCAACCCTAGGAATCTTATTAGCTCAAACAACATTTGTTTCTAAATTAAAAGGAAGCCATAATTTAGGATTGTATTTAGTATTTCTATTTTTGGCGGTCATTGGTGCATATTGTGAACTTACTGCTGTAATAGATCTTAAAGACCTTGGTCTTACCCTGTTTTTGTTTGCAGGTTTTTCAGTAATCTTTCACGGTGTAATTACTATCTTAGTTGGTGGGTTTATATATCGTGATTGGGAAATGATTGCTATTGTAAGTCAAGCCAATGTGGGAGGTAGTTCTACAGCCATTGCTTTAGCAGAATCTTTTAACAGAAAAGAATTAATATTACCCGCAATTTTAGTAGGATCTTTAGGAAATGCTTTAGGTACCTATTTAGGTTTTTTAGTAATTTATATACTTTAAAATTAAAAAAATCGAATGTCAAATAAACAAGACTACAGAAGTAATGAATTAATTGATAGACTGCCAAAACACTTAAAACAGTTCATCAAGCCTCAAAAGTATGAAGAATACTCTACTATAAACCAAGCAGTTTGGAGGTATGCAATGAAACGTTTATTAAATTATTTAACAAACGTTGCTCATAATTCCTATTTATCAGGTTTAAAAAAAACTGGGGTAAGTATTGAAGAAATCCCAAACATGTATGGGATGAATAGAATTCTAAAGGAAATAGGCTGGGCTGCGGTAGCTGTAGATGGGTTTATACCCCCAAATGCATTTATGGAATTTCAAGCTTATAAAGTATTGGTTATCGCTTCAGATATTAGGCAGCTTGAAAATATTGAATACACTCCAGCACCAGATATTATTCACGAATCTGCAGGTCATGCACCTATAATTGCAAACCCTGATTATGCAGAATATTTAAGAAGATTAGGAGATATTGGCTCAAAGGCAATTCTATCTAAACATGATATGGATTTGTATGAAGCTGTCAGAAAATTATCAATCTTAAAGGAGGCTGAAGGCTCTAATGATAAAGAAATTAAGACTATAGAGCTCGAGATTCATAAGCTGCAAAACATGAAGGTAGAACTTTCAGAAATGGCACAAATGAGAAACTTACAATGGTGGACTGTTGAATACGGGTTAATTGGAGATCTTAACAAACCTAAAATATATGGTGCAGGGCTATTGTCTTCAATTGGAGAGAGTATTTCTTGTTTAAAAAGTGATGTGAAAAAAATTCCTTACACAATAGCTGCTGCTCAACAACCATTTGATGTTACTAAGCCACAACCCCAATTATATGTTGCTTCAAGTTTTCCTCATTTAATGGAAGTTCTTGAGGAATTTGCAGATACTTTAAGCTTACGAAAAGGAGGAAAAGAAGGAATTCAAAAACTGATAGAGTCTCAAATGGTTGGAAGTATAGAGTTAACAACCGGGCTTCAGGTATCTGGTAAGTTTTCTAGGATACTATTAGATGAAAATAATAAGGTTGTCTTCTATCAAACCAAAGGGTCATCAGCTCTAGCCTACAGAGAAAAAGAATTAATAGGCCATGGAATAAGTTATCATAAAAATGGGATTAGTTCTCCTTTAGGAAAGTTAAAAAACATTAAGCTTGCCATAGAAGATATGGGTCCTAATGATTTAAAAATCTATAATTTTCATGACGGGAAATGGCTTTCCTTTGAATTTGAAAGTGGTATAAAAGTAGAGGGGTTAAATATTACTGGTATTAGAAATGCTCAAGGAAAACTAATTTTAATACGATTAAAAGACTGTACTATTACTTACAAAGGTGAGTATTTGTTTTTACCTGAAGACGGAATTTATGATATGATTGTTGGAAAGGATATTGTCTCTGCTTTTGCTGGTGCCGCAGATAGTAATTCATTCCCAAATTTGTATGGTGAATCTTCAACCTTAACAATTAAGCCCACAAAAAATAAGGCTGTAATAAAACTAGAAAAATATTACGGTAGTATACGAAAGTACAGAAACGAAAGTACCGATGATCCTGAATTTCTAGAAGATTTATTTAAAAAACTAACAGTCCAATATCCTGCAGAATGGCTGCTACTTCTAGAAAT
>Ga0233426_10004320_pt1 | contig 10728 bp, 9 predicted proteins | sample SI_118_April2016_6_FD_179875 | JGI IMG/M metagenome (GOLD analysis project Ga0233426, IMG submission 179875) | Seawater microbial communities from Saanich Inlet, British Columbia, Canada - SI_118_April2016_10_MG | ecosystem: Environmental > Aquatic > Marine > Inlet | place: Canada: British... | reverse complement strand
AGAAATCAGCCGCGATAAAGTGGAAGATGCGCGTACTGTATTGACAGAAGGTTCTGAGATCGAAGTTAAGCTCGTTAGTGTTGATCGCAAGAATCGCATGCTTAGCCTCTCGGTTAAGGCGATTGAGATCGATGATGAGAAGAGCGCGATTAAAGACCATAAGACCGAAGTCGCTGATGTTTCTCCTGGTACTATTGGCGATCTGATCAAGGCTGAGATGGATAAGAACTAGCAACAGTTGTTTTATCCTGCGTCGCGATCAGCAGCGTTTGATTACGATGCAGGAGAACATGCTAGATTTATCAGTACTTTGCGTTACTTCCTGATTCAAACTGGCTAGATATTTGTGTTAGGCTAGGATACCCGAAGGCAAAACGGCAATACGAACCGTCGGTCGTACTAGGACAGGGGACAACCATGACTAAATCTGAACTGATAGATCGCATCACTGCAAAGCAAACGCAACTTTCTTCGAAAGACGTAGAGCTCGCGGTAAAGGCAGTTATTGAATACATGTCTCAGGTCTTATCTGAAGGCGAAAGAATAGAAATCAGAGGTTTTGGTAGTTTCTCATTGCACTACCGTGTTCCACGTATTGGGCGAAACCCAAAAACTGGAACGCCAGTAGCGTTGAGCGGAAAGTACGTTCCCCACTTCAAACCGGGTAAGGAGCTGCGCGATCGTGTTAATACCAGCATGCTGGTAGAATCACACAGTTAGATAGAAACTTTCGGCTTTTGTAAATCACGCGGCATGGCCATTGAGGTTATGCCGTTTTTGGTTGTACGAGGCGAAATTCAGTCATTACTACGAGTTCGATACGTTTTCGAACTTAATACAACGTTTCAAGCCTGAATGGTATTTTCGATGCGCCAGCTTACTCAATTGCTTTCTGGCTTTTTCCTGTTACTCGTGTTCGCAGTTAGCGTTACTTTTACCTATTATAATTCAGTCCCCGTGACCATCGGTGTCGGCTCATGGCAGTTCCAGCCACAGCCGGTGTCCGTGTGGATAATTGGTGCGTTTGTATCAGGCGGCTTATTGGGATTGCTCCTCGGTTTAGGACTGTTTAGGAATGTAAAGTCGCGAGTTGAGATTCGTAGGTTAACGAAAGCGCTCATCGAGGCAGAAGAGAAAGTCTCGAATCTTCACTCACCGTCGCTGCAGGATACGAAGAAGTAGCTAGTAGATTGCTATGGAAAGCTTGATGTTCTACTTACAGTTACTAATAGCCACTATAGCAGGGTGGCTGTTAGCTAGACTCGGCTCGTCGAAACCTGCTCGGGTCAAAGCTTCAAACTCAGGCTCGTCTCAAGATTACTTCGTAGGGCTAAATTATCTGCTTAACGACGAGCCCGATGAGGCAATAGATGCATTCATCACAGCCCTGGAAATAAATAGCCAAACAATCGAATCACATCTGGCGCTTGGGGCTCTTCTGAGAAGGCGAGGCAAGGTCGATAAGGCCATCAATGTTCACCAAGCGTTGCTCGCCAGACCGAATCTAGAGCGCGACCTTTCTAACTTGATTCGCTTGCAACTAGCACTCAACTATATTGCAGCCGGAATGCTCGATAGAGCGGAGCGTCTGTTAAAAGAGGTTTTGAACGAAGGAGGGGACGCCAAATGGGATGCGCTTCGACAGCTGATCACCATCTACCAGACAGAAAAGGAATGGGAAAACGCCATAGCTTGCTCATCGCAATTGTTAAAAAATGTGCGCTTTACAAAAGACCCAATATTGTTAGGTGCAGCGGCGCACTATTGCTGCGAAATGGCAGAACAATATCACCATAATAATCAATCGACTCAAGCCCGGGCGAAAATAAAGCGCGCGTTTACATTCCAGCGCAAGAGCATTCGGGCAATGCTCCTGCTAGCGGATATCGAGCAGCGTGAAGGGAATTATAAGGCGGCCATAAAAGAATTGCTGCGTGTTCGAGCGGCAAAGCCGGTATTTATCTCCCAATTACTTGAGCCATTGGAGTTCTGTCATGTGCGCCTCGGATCTAGAGCTGAGTTTGAAATACTACTCAGGGAAATGGTGCTAGAAGACTCAAGCACCGAAGCAGCGCTGATGCTGGTCAAGGCGTCAGATAGCGTCGAGGCGATTGCTCTGCTCAGAGAGCATCTTGAGCACTCGCCATCGCAGAAAGCCTTGCTTGAACTCTTAGGATTGCAATTACAGGCAGTGGATGAGAACGTTGCTAGTAGCCTAGAATCATTGTTAAATCGCGTGAAACAACAGGCTAAGGGAAGCTTGGAGTACTGCTGTCATCACTGCGGCTTTGAGACCAAGAATCTCTTTTGGATGTGCCCCAGTTGTAAACAATGGGACAATTGTCAGCCTATTGGTGAGTTGTCGAATCGGCAAGTAAGTAGTGCTTCTAAGCAGTAGTTTCAAACTACAATGTTAAAAACAGTGAGTAGTAGCGGAGTACCTGTGAAAAAAAGAATAATAGTGGCTTTAGACTTTAATTCGGCCAAGGCTGCCCTCAATCTAATTGATGGCTTAGATCCCAAGCTTTGCCGCCTTAAGATTGGCAAGGAATTGTATACGGCCTGTGGCCCCGAATTGCTTAAACAAATACAGGACCGCGGTTTCGAAGTATTTCTCGATTTAAAGTTCCACGATATCCCGAATACCGTGGCTAAGGCTGTGAACGTGGCCGGAAACATGGGGGTCTGGATGCTGAATGTTCATGCTTTTGGCGGTCGGGCTATGATGGAAGCGGCGCGAGAGGCTTTGCTCGAATTTGGAAGTCAGCGACCAAAGCTAATAGCGGTTACCGTATTGACTAGCTTGGCGCAGATTGACCTGAAACAGGTAGGTATCGACTGTAGCCCAGAAGAACAGGTGAGTAAGTTGGCATTCCTTACCCGCGATTCTGGTTTAGACGGTGTTGTCTGTTCTGCTGCAGAGACGCGCCTACTGAGGGCGCAATTGCCTGAGGAATTCTGCCTAGTTACGCCCGGGATACGTCGCGCAAGCGATGCTACAGGTGATCAGAAGCGTGTTCTCGGTCCTGCAGAAGCGATGCGCAGCGGAAGTAACTATCTCGTTGTTGGCCGACCCATTACTGAAGCTGATTCACCCCTTGAGGCTCTATTGGAATTTAATTCTGTCATAGCTAGCGTTAGCTAATTTCTTTACTAAGCTATAGGAAACAGTCAAGGCTGTTTTCACTTAACTTTTGTTTGTTAATTTTAGCGATGAGGAAATTACTATGAATAGACTAGCCATTCCTAGACTAGCGATGGTCGCTGTCCTGTTGGCATTCTCAACAGTTGGCCTAGCGGTTGAAGCCCGGCCCGATAGCACACAACAAATTCAAATGTTGGATATTAATAGCGCCGATGCAGCGGCAATAGCCGCAGCCTTGGATGGCGTGGGTTTGACTAAGGCGCAGGAAATTGTCGCCTACCGTGAAATGTTTGGCAGCTTTCATTCAGTAGAAGAGCTGGCCGATGTAAAAGGCATCGGTGTAGCAACCGTAGAGAAGAATAGGCAGCGTATAATAGTAGTTAATAAGTAGCTGTTATTTACTCGTTGTTATGGACTATAAGGCACTTTCATTATGTTTTGAAAGTGCCTGATTTTATTACTGAATATTTCTAGAAGCTTGTTATAATCGGGTTCCATACTGATTGCTGACAGGCTTGAATTTAATGCCGTTATTGCTACTATGCATTCTTCTGTTTCTCGGTTCTGCAATCCTAACGGGCCTGTTTCGCTGGATAGCGCTGCGAATTCAACTCATAGCTGTCCCTGTCTCCAGAAGTGCTCATTCGAGGCCCGTGCCAGTCGCAGGAGGGGTTTCGATAGTTACCTTGATTCTGTTAGTTGTTACCTACAGTTATTTTACTGACCGAATTCCTGCAAATGAATTTGCCGCCTTAATGGCTGGGTTAGTGATCGCGTTTATCGGCATCGTGGATGATATTAAGCAGTTGGATGTGCGTTGGCGCATTCCAGCGCAGTTCCTAGTCTCAATCTATGTTGTGTATTGCCTAGGCGATGTCCCTGCAATAGATTTTGGACTCTTCAGCTTACCAGAGTCGATAGTGCTGAATGTAATGGCAGTATTTGCATTAGTTTGGCTGCTAAATCTTTATAATTTCATGGACGGGATAGATGGTATCGCAGCGACGCAATTGATTGCTGTAAACCTAGTGTCATTAGTAATTGTTATCAACAGTGATGCTGTTTTAACGCTGCTATCTGCGAGCTTTGCTGCTGCCGCAGGAGGGTTTCTACTTTGGAACTGGGCGCCAGCCAAGATTTTTATGGGCGATGTGGGTAGCAATTTTATTGGATTTACCTTAGGGGTGATGGCGCTGTTGTCGCTGTTCCATGGCAGTATGACTATCTGGACCTGGCTCTTGTTATTAGGCGTATTTATCGTAGACGCTACCCTGACCTTGTTTATGCGGGTCATGAGCAAGCAGCGCTGGCACGAAGGGCATGCCTCTCACGCCTATCAAAATGCAGCGAGGCGCTACAAGAGTCACGCAAAAGTGACGCTAACCGTTGTATTGATAAACCTTTTTTGGCTGGGACCGCTAGCTTGGCTGTCCCTACAGTATCCCAAAATGGGCCTGGTCATAACGGTAATAGGCTTGTTGCCGTTATTGTTACTCGCGAAGCGTTTCGGTGCGGGAAAAGAGAATTTCTCAATCTAACCGGTTAAGCACTCAACAATTAACTAGATAACAGCTTTAACGATAGAACTATTGAAGGATTAAAAGGAACGAGATGAAGCTCTATACGATTCCATTATCACGCTCTATAAAACAGATTTTACTGATGGTTGTGGATGCGATAATGATAGTAACAGCCGTGGCGTTCTCTTTCGCGCTGCTTGGGAAGGACTTCTTTGGTCAAGACCAAGGTTTCTATTTTTACCTTTCTTTGGCAACCACAGTCAGCATTCTAGTCTTTATTCGTATTGGCCTTTACAGGGCGCTGATCCTGTATATGGGTCTGCAAAGTGGTTTTCTGATTTTGCAAGGAGTTACAACTGCTAGTTGTCTGCTTGCCGCCGCTTATTTTTTCGCGAGAACTCCTGATTCTTCAGATTTATCCATCTTGCCAATTTTTTGGATGATTGGTTTATTACTAATCGGTGGCACGAGATTTATTGCCAAGATTTTGCTGCAAAGTCTCATTCAAAATTTTAGGCCGAAGGAGCCTGTAATCATCTACGGTGCAGGGAGTTCTGGGATGCAACTGCTCGTCGCATTGCAGAACGGTGATCAATACCTCCCGGTAGCATTCGTTGATGACAGTCATAATATGATCGGAAATACCGTGCACGGTATTCGAGTATATAGCCCTAATTCCTTGTATGAGCTGGTTGAGGGCTTCTTGGTCCGGCAGATATTTTTGGCAATTCCATCCGCAACCCATGTCGAGCGAAAGGAAATCCTAAATCGCTTGGAGCATCTCCCCGTGCATGTGAAAACAGTGCCCGACTTGTTCGATATGGTTTCTGGGAAGATGGGTGTCGATGATATAAAAGACATCGATATCGAGGATCTTCTGGGGCGCGATACCGTTCCCCCGAATTCGGAATTGCTGGGTGCTTGTATAACAGGTCAATCAGTTATGGTAACCGGGGCGGGGGGCTCAATTGGTTCGGAATTATGTCGTCAAATTGTAGCGATTAGTCCATCGAGGTTAATCCTATTGGATTCTTTCGAATTCGGACTTTACAAATTAGAGGCGGAGCTTCTAGAGGCGTTAGAGAACATCGAAGGCGGCAGTTGTATCGAGATCGTCTCTTTGCTGGGTTCAGTTGGTAATAGACTGCAGATGGAAAACGCGATCAGGCATTTCAAGGTTGATACCATTTATCACGTAGCGGCCTATAAACAAGTGCCGATGGTTGAGAAGAATGTCGTCGAGGGTGTGCAGAACAATATATTCGGCACCCTAATCTCCGCACAGGCGGCCGAAAAGTTTAAGGTTAAAAACTTTGTTCTCATCTCAACAGATAAAGCCGTGCGGCCGACGAATTTTATGGGAGCTACCAAGCGCTTTGCTGAGCAGGTATTACAGGCATTAGCGGAGCGGGGAAGTGCTACAAAATTCAGCATGGTACGTTTTGGTAACGTACTAGGGTCCTCAGGTTCTGTAGTGCCATTGTTTCGGCGACAAATTGGCAGGGGCGGGCCGGTGACAGTTACGCACCCAGAAGTAACTCGCTATTTTATGACGGTGCAAGAGGCAGCGCAGCTTGTTATTCAGTCCGGTTCGATGGCGACCGGTGGCGATGTATTTGTTCTGGATATGCATGAACCGATAAAAATTATCGACCTGGCGAAGAAGATGATTCACCTGATGGGCTGTGAGGTAAAAGACGAAAACTCCTACCGAGGTGACATAGCCATCGAATATACCGGCCTACGACCAGGTGAGAAACTCTACGAAGAGTTGTTGATCGGCGAGTCGGTTACTGGCACCGAACACCCCAAAATTATGCGTGCAAAAGAAGAGACCTTGTCTTGGGATGAATTGGAAGTTCTGCTAGGTAAGCTAGAGTTTGCCTGCAAGCAGATTGATTTGAAAGAAATAAGCAAGTTACTCATGGAAGCGGTAGTTGGGTTCGAACCCAAAGATGAAGTCAGCGATCCGCAGTGGGAAGGGCCAGAAGAGCAATCATTATCAACTCATGACCAGAGTCCGAAAATCACACCTCTGTTTAGAGGATAAAAGACTTGGCTATTAGCTAAGGTAAGGCTAGCAAGAATGTTAAATAGTTAGATACGAAAAAGTCCGAATTCAACTCTCTTGCATGAGGTTTAAATTCGGACTTTTTTATAAGCGGTAAAAAGTCTTACTGGCGTTTTGCTGAAGTGATAACTACTGGCTCAGTTGGTACATTCTGAAAGCCTTTAGTTGTGGCAGTCTCTACTTTTGCAATCGTATCAACTACGTCCATTCCTTCTATGACTTCGCCGAATACGGCATATCCGAAACCGCGTTGTGTCTCATCAGTGTGGTTTAAGAAATCATTGTCCACTAGATTCACAAAGAATTGGGCAGTGGCGCTATCGACTACATTCGTTCTCGCCATTGCTAGCGTGCCACGATCATTCGGCACAGAGGCAGAGGCTTCATTCTTAATAGCGTCATAGGTAGACTTTTGCACCATGTCAGGGCTAAAGCCACCACCTTGAATCATAAAGCCAGGTATAACGCGATGAAAGACCATGCCATCGAAGAAGCTGTTGTCTGTATAGCGTAAAAAGTTCTCTACAGAGATCGGTGCCTTGTCTGCCCAAAGTTCTACCGTGATAGCGCCTTTGTTGGTCTGAATAACAACGATCGGGTTGTCTTGAGCCAGGGAGAGCGAACTCACCAGTAGAGGGATGGTAAGGAGAATTGATAGTAGGGTTTTTCGCATAAGGTGCCTCCAATATAGCGGATATGCCTGAATTTCTAAGCAGCTAACTATACATTAATTTACCTAGGCTTAACCATAGGTGAATCGCTGTAGCAGTGAAGTGGCTGTTATTGTCTAGTTTGCGGGAAATTTGCACCACAGTGCTGCTCTAAACCTTTCTTCTTTTATGCAGGCCCTATTTTCATTGCTTGCTATCTACTGGCCATTTACCGGCTGTCTTTGGGTATTCGAGCACAACTGTCGGGGATTAGAAGGGAGTAGTGAGAAGGCTTCAGTAAAAGAAAACCCGCATAGCTGTTGGGCTATGCGGGTTTTTGTTTGGCTGCCCAACCAAGACTCGAACTTGGAACCAAGTGATTAACAGTCACCTACTCTACCATTGAGCTATTGGGCATCATCTATTTTCGCACTATCTCTGTTGAGTCGAGTATAGCTACGAACCGCGCGTATACTAATGAGAAAAATCGACTTGGTCAATACTCACGGACAGCCAAGTCAATATCTGTCTTAAATGGAGGCGCTGTTGTAGTCTTAGGGGTTTAGCTTCAATCGGGACACTCAGATGGCAAGCCAGTTTAAACTTCACTCAAAATTCAAGCCTGCAGGCCACCAGCCAGAGGCCATCGCCGGCCTAATCGAGGGCTTGAAAGACGGCTTGCATGCTCAGACCCTGCTCGGGGTAACGGGTTCTGGAAAGACCTTTACCGTCGCCAATGTCATCGAGCACATGCAACGCCCAACTTTGGTTATGGCACCCAACAAGACACTTGCCGCGCAGCTTTATGGGGAGTTTAAAGAATTCTTTCCAAAAAATGCAGTCGAGTACTTCGTGTCCTACTACGACTACTATCAGCCAGAGGCCTACGTGCCCTCATCGGATGTCTACATAGAGAAAGATGCCTCGATCAACGACCATATCGAGCAGATGAGGCTCTCCGCGACCAAGGCGTTGCTAGAGAGAGAGGATGTAGTGGTGGTGGCCACAGTCTCGGCAATCTACGGTCTAGGTGACCCAGATTCCTATCTAAAAATGGTGGTTCATCTCGATCGGGGTGACAAAATAGATCAGCGTAATCTATTGAGTCGACTTACAGATTTGCAGTACACACGAAACGACATGGAGCTGAGGCGTGCGACTTACCGAGTTCGAGGTGATGTGATCGATATCTATCCGGCGGAATCCGAGCGCCACGCGATTCGTATAGAGCTGTTCGATGATGAGGTAGAAAAACTTTCGTTCTTCGACCCCTTGACTGGGAAGCAAATCAAAGAGGTGCCACGATTAACTGTCTTTCCGAAGTCTCATTATGTGACACCTAGGGAAACGTTGTTGGGTACGCTCGATGATATTAAGATTGAGCTAAAGGAGCGCTTGCAACAACTGCGCAGCAACAACCGCCTTGTAGAGGCGCAAAGGTTAGAGCAGCGCACGAAGTTTGATCTGGAGATGATTCAGGAGTTGGGGTACTGCACGGGTATTGAAAACTATTCCCGTTATTTGTCCGGAAGAGGCGAGGGTGCACCACCGCCGACGCTCTACGACTACCTGCCCAGTGACTCATTGGTCATCGCTGATGAGTCCCATGTCTCGATTCCGCAGTTAGGCGCAATGTACAAGGGCGATAGATCAAGAAAAGAGACTCTCGTGGAATACGGTTTCCGCCTGCCGTCGGCTCTCGATAACCGACCGCTACGCTTCGAAGAATGGGAGCAGCTGACGCCACAGATCATCTATGTCTCTGCGACACCCGGCGTCTACGAAGAGCAGCACGAAGGAAACAGGGTAGAGCAGGTTGTAAGGCCCACCGGTTTAATCGACCCCGAGTTAGAAGTTCGCCCGGCAGTCACTCAAGTAGATGATTTACTCGGTGAGGTGCGTCAGGTCGCAGCGCTTGAGGAGCGCGCGCTCGTCACTGTGTTGACCAAGCGGATGGCGGAGGATCTCACAGACTATCTCGCCGAACACGGCGTGCGAGTCAGGTATTTGCATTCAGATATAGAAACCGTTGAGCGCTCAGAGATATTGCGCGATCTTCGCCTAGGTCACTTTGACGTGCTGGTAGGGATCAATTTACTGCGCGAGGGCCTAGATATTCCTGAAGTCTCGCTGGTAGCGATCCTCGATGCTGACAAGGAGGGTTTTCTTCGTTCGGAGCGGTCCCTCATTCAAACCATAGGCAGAGCCGCTCGAAACCTCCACGGCAGGGCAATTTTTTATGCCGATCGAGTGACCGGTTCGATGGAGCGCGCAATGAGAGAATCGGAGCGACGTCGCAACGTGCAACTGGCATACAACAAGGAACACAACATCACTCCCGTGGGTGTTAAGACCAAAGTGTTAGATATCATGGAGGGGGCCTATGCTAGCCCGACGAACAGGGTGCGAAGGCGAGATAAGGGACCGGCGGAGAAGGGCGGCGCCTTTTCGCGTATTGATTTCAATGACCCGGTAGCCGTTACCAAGGAAATTAGCCTGCTAGAATCGAAAATGTATGATTTAGCAAAGAATCTTGAATTCGAGGAAGCGGCTGATACTAGAGATAAGATTGCGCAGCTGAAGAATCAACTGTTAAAGCAATAACTTAAATGCGGTATTTGGCACAATAGTGACACAAAGCCATCGACACATTGCCCCGTAATTCCGTATAATCGCCAGTCCTTTCTATCGAGTAAAATAGGCGCGTAGCTCAGCTGGTTAGAGCGCTGTCATGACATGGCAGATGTCGACGGTTCGAATCCGTCCGTGCCTACCATTCGTTAGAAGTTAGTTAATACAAATAATTGAATAGCAGATTTTGGTAGATTGGACGATAGGCTTTGATCTAACCAAGAGTCATGGTGACGCGGGAGATTTCCTCTCCTCTGATCTAGCTAGTGGTTATGGGGATTTTAAAGGTTTTCTTTAATCTAACCAATGGTCACTGTGACGCGGGAGATTTCCTCTCCTCTAATCTAACCAAGGATTGCGGGGGTTCTGAAGATCTCCTCTAATCAAACCAAGGATTGCGGAGATTCTGAAAGTCTCCTCTGAAGTAAGATGCCCAAAATCACCCTACCAGATGGCAGTGCACGGGAATACGAGAATCCGGTTACCGTAATGGACGTTGCTGAATCGATCGGTCCCGGTCTGGCAAAGGCGGCCTTGGCGGGCCGCGTGGACGGAGAGCTTGTCGATTCCTCCTGTCTTATATACACCGATGCTGACTTAGCGATCATCACTGAGCGAGATACCGATGGCCTAGAAATAATTCGCCACTCCTGTGCGCATTTGATGGCTCAGGCCGTGCAACGGCTCTTTCCAAAAGCTCAAGTGACTATT
>Ga0233426_10004318_pt1 | contig 10729 bp, 15 predicted proteins | sample SI_118_April2016_6_FD_179875 | JGI IMG/M metagenome (GOLD analysis project Ga0233426, IMG submission 179875) | Seawater microbial communities from Saanich Inlet, British Columbia, Canada - SI_118_April2016_10_MG | ecosystem: Environmental > Aquatic > Marine > Inlet | place: Canada: British... | reverse complement strand
TTTTTAGGGCTTGTTTTCATAAATATCCCTTACCGCTAACAGTTTATAACGTCATGCTGGACGGTAAGCTCTTGCAAGAATCGAACTTGCATTACCGGTGAGTATATAGTACCGGCGTGTTACCATTACACTAAAGAGCTTGGTTCCTCGTACGGGACTCGAACCCGTGCCGCTCGCGTGAAAGGCGAGTATCCTAACCATCTAGACTAACGAGGAAGTGGAACACGTTGAACTTGGAGAATGCCATCTGTGGGGATCGAACCCACGGCCACGCGCTTAAAAGGCGCGCGCTCTACCGACTGAGCTAAGATGGCGAGGCCGGATTATATAATCCAGACCAAATGATGTAGAATCGCATTCTGGTGCGATTGGTAGGCCTCTTTAAGGCCAGCGAGGCCTCTTTAAGGCCAGCGAGGATACCTTGATAATGTTTAAGACTGCACGTTTAAGACTGCACGTATAATTTTCATGTTCTAAATGTTCTAAATGTTCTAAATGTTCTAAATGTTCTAAACAATGGGGGGAAAACAATTGCTTTCAAACCCTCCGAGACTTAATTTATTCTGCTAATATTCACCATGACATTCTAAAAAAAAAATATAATCATAAATAATGCGACAAACTGGTTTAAAATATATCAAATAACAAAACAAACATTCACAAAAACAAAACAACTTCAAGAGTTAGAGCAACAGAGATCGTCATTTTTTCCTGTCAATATTCACTATCACATTTTAAAAACAACATATTCGTTAAACAAATTGTTTTATACTGGCTTTTATACTGGCTTTTTTTTTAAGTCTCTAACGCCCAACTGGATTTATACCGGGGTTTCTAAAAGTTTAGCCAGTGGGTTTTCTACGAGACCCCACAGAGGAAAAATAGAAGGGATACAGGTAAATTTTAGACATAAAATTTAGACGTAACATTTTAGAAACATGTCCACTAAAAAACGCAAGTTCGAAGGGGGGTTTTTCAACTATGTCTCCGGCAAGACCGCCACCGACGCAAAAAATCTTCTAAACTCCATTGATTCGCTTCAGAATGCCAGAAAAACTCTTTCTGCCAAAGTTTCGGAGCAAGAACATGACATTTTAACCCTGAAAAGCGCTGTGGCCACATATCATAAAAACGAGATTGTTTTAAAAAATGACATTCGTCATCTCTCTACACAGGACGAGAAACAACGCGCCGAACTCGCAAAATGCCGCACAACGATTCAAAAACACATTAAATGTCGAAACAGTGCCTTTGATCAAACAAAAGAGGCCACGGTGGATATTACAAACGCGATCGAAACATATATTCGCGAAGGCGGCGAAGTCAAGCGCCTAAATGCACTTCACCAAACTATTATGGCTTCAATGACTAACATGATGATCCAGATGATTAAACTGGAGCGCATTCAAAAACTATCTGTGACTTCAGACCAACACCGCCAGTCATTGCTCCAAGACGTCGCTCGAATCACTGCTGAAAACAATCTCCTAAAAAAAGAAAACAACAAGTTCAAGGCTGTATACCGCGCGCAAGCCGAAGCAGTCGCACTCGCCCATAACAATGCCCATTTTCTCGAAAACGTAGATTAAACATAAATTAGGAATATGTGATATATAACTTAACATCTTTTTATTAAATAAACAACATGTTGTGGATTATTTGTGTATTTATTTTTATTTTATGGGTTCATTCCCAAAACAAATCCCGAAAGGAGGAATACCAAGAAGATTCTGAAGAAGAACAAGAAGATTCAGATTCTGAAGAAGAGCCAAGTTCTGACGAGGATGACACCCTTGATGAACTTGTTCAATGGCAGGATATTCCATTCAAAATGGGTTGGAAACGTGGCACACTTATTATGGTCAAATATTCGCCCGAAGTTATCGAGGAAACCGATCGCACAGAGGACGACTATTACATGGGGAAAGTTTTGCGCAAATCTGGATCCAACTGGGAAGTCTTTTTTGAGCAAACCGGAAATAAGGATATTATTTCACCCTTTGAAATGGATTGGTACTATGATGCTGATATTCCAATGGTCGAGTGGCCCGAACCTCCAAAAATTACACTTGAATATAAAACGATGAAACCATTTCGTTATCGAACAGAAAGACAGGGAAATTGGCGAGGAGCAAAGACATGCCAAACCACCTTACAAGAAATGCCCGTATGGTCTATTCACGGAACGCCTTATGTTTATGTTGGCCATTTGGGTGTCTTCGAATGTGTATCTGTGTCGGCGGAGGGTATTATCGAACCGGTATATGGCATTCCAGATAATAATTATTATATTGGCAAACGCAAAAAAGGAACAACGCACTTCCGCGATTTTAAACCGCTGTACATCGAAAGACAGATTGTCCAAGAGTTTGACCTTCAAAGGTCAACCATTGACCCCATTTATGATATTCCGACGCGTGACGAGTTAGGTTAAGTCCTAAAATACAGTACGCGCGGACAAGACCATTCACACGCATGTTGAACACAATATGGTGAAACAATAAAGTCTCTAAACGCACCCCTGGACGAGGTACATCCGGCTACTACGCAATATCTTTGGTATATATTGTGAAAAAGTCCGTGTAATTTCGTTGCTCGGTGGCGGCGTACTTCAAAACATGTTTTGTTTCGTAATAGTTGTTCTACTTTATTTGGCCAACAAAATTCCTTAATATTTAAAAAACTGTGAATATGAGCCCAACAAACATCTGGTAAAAACATTTATACAAAAGAATTTATATATATATACATTTTCACTACTTTTTATAATTCATCGACTGCCTTTTGTCCCGCCGGTGTTTTTGATTGTATTTATTCGAATATTTCACGTGGGTCTTGTTTGTATATTTTTTGTTTCTTTTAACTTTTGGTTGGGGAAGATTGTCCTTTTCGTCCAGATTGTTTACTAACATGTAGGTGAAAACTGCCATAAGTGTACTCATCGATGTTATGGACTCTCCGTCCGGGTTGTCTTGAACTTTTTTTTTTAAAGACATATTCATTTTGCCACACGGCTTAAATAATATTTATTCATAAACGTTTGCATATTTATATATAAGGACACGTTAATGATTAAATGCTTGTTTTTGGATGGGTTGCCACGATTTTGTCTCTTTTATATAAATTGCCACAGATTGTGTATTTGATCAGGGTTAAGGATGCTTCTGGGTTAAGTTTGGTGTCTATGCTTTTCCAGACGGTAAGCTATGCATTTTACATTGCTCACGGGGCTACTATTGACGACATGCCAATTATAACCATGGGGGTGGTCTCGTGTATACAATCTATTATTTTGATAGTGTTGTATTTTCATTACAAGCGTCCTAAAAAAAAAGTGCCCGTGCAAGAAATAACTGCTTAAATCGTATTTAAAACGTGTTTCTTAGACATGCGTGATTTATGTAGATAAAAATAATTTAAACCAATTAAAAATTTATATGGTCGTAATATTTGTCATATTCACTATGGTTCCAATGCTGGTTTATATATATTTTATCCGTTTTTTTATCGGACTCGTCCTCTTCCGAGTCCGGCGGTTCACTTTTCGCCAACTCATTATCAATCATATTTTTTTTCAATTTCCCGATGTAACGAATGCAACACGTTGAACAATCTTTAACGTGTTGCATATTACTGCATTTGGCGCCACAACAGTAATATTTGTCGGGGTGCCTTATACCTGTACCTTTCCAGCAGCACAAACAGAAACAGGGACTATACGAAAAACACGTAGAAATATTATACCAAACCAGCCATAAAACTGCAAACGCAACTGAAATTATACTCCCAACTATACCAAAAGTAAGGTAAACAAACAGAAACATTAAGACCAACCGGCTATATCGGCCCGATACTTTGTAAGATAACTTTGGTGGCTGTTCCACGTTTTCGGCAGTAATATGTTGTTTCATAAAGTCAGTGCGCGCTTCCAAAGAGGTGACCACGTGTCGTGTCGTGTTGTCCACCATAAACTTGGCTATTTTATTATTATCGGCTCTCCACTCTTGAGATGCGCGGCGAATAATACTCGTCAATTTCCCACATCCATGTGACAATGTTAAAATAGATATGTCGAAAGCAGACACATAAAAATCTTTTTCTTTCTCTACTTCATCCCAGACAAGTTCCCCCATGGTTTTGTCTTCGGCATTTGATAATTTTTTTTTCATTTTCTTCTGGTATTCGATTGCTTCCTGATTTCTTTTCTTCTTGTATATTCTTATCTTTTCGGTCCATTTTTTCTTTTTATTATTATTGATTAGATCAAGTGTAAACTCGGGGTTCAGCTTAAGCAAATTGCCATGCTTAGATTTAAGCAACTTAAATTTTTTTCTTTGATCAGAAAGGAAATTTTTCATTGAGACTGTCCCGTGTTCCTCTTGAAAATTCAAGATACTCACCGTGCATTCTATGGTGGAATGAAACCACTGTTCTGTCAATTCCCCTATTCGGTGTTGTAGATCATTGAAACGCGTTGCCGCAGCCGTCATTGGAGTTTTTAAACTGGTTGAACCGGTTGGATCAATACAACTGCACAGTAATAAAAACCGCAGAAGCCGTCTACCGTGAATTTGCTTGACATATGAAGATAAAAACCGATAAACAATAAGTGCGTAAGTTGTGATTACAATGAAAGTTAGCACGACCGCCGCCGCCACATACGTGGGTTCAAATACAGACATCGATACGTTTTTTGTATTCGTGTCCCATCTGGTGTCATTTTGAAATAATTGCCCCTCCACATTGATTATGCGCAAATCTTCGGCAAAGACATTGTTTGATAACCCCAAACCGATATAAACCGTCCCTAATATGGTCGTAGAAAATATCAAGAACGAAATGAAAAATGTAAGTATAATGAAATTAAGATTTGAATTCAAATCTTCCAATTCTTCCATAGCAAAGGACCGTCTCTTATCTTTGGTTATATGTGGATATACGCCACCAACAAACCGTGCTTCCACTTGATTGATATGAATGGCTAAGAAAAAAGATTCAATCACAGACATAACAGAAAAAGATATTGTTAACACACAAGAATACGTAAACAATACAATTTTCCATTCTGGTTGGTCATCAACGTTCCCCAACAGCGATCCGAAAGCCCCAAGCCCCATACCAAGAGCCAATGTCGAAACAATAGAGACCTGATTGATCATTTGTGTATAATCGGATAAAATAGACGTAATTCTACTCTCCAATTCTTGACGGAGACCAATCATATCACTGATATTTTCAAACAACTGTTGCTGCGTTCCATATTGTAACATTGCGCCTGCCAGTGAAGCATCGACAAGTTTGGCCTTTGAATCCATCGCAGTAAAAATACCAGAGGTCAGTATTGAAAATGGGTCCATGCGCCTGTCCATTTTTTAAAATACTATTTATAGTGTAAAATCCACAAACAAGAAAACCTCTAAAAATTATAATCCTCTAAAAAACTTCTAAAAAACTTCTAAAAAACTTCTAAAAAATTTCTAAAAAACTTCTATCCTCTGAAAATAACATGTCCATGTCAAACACACCCGAGTTTCATGCCGCCGCCATCCTTATGGACATGTCCAATGCCTCTCCGCGTGGTAACAAGCTCACTATACAGCTTAACAAGACTTCTACGGTGGCTACGCGCTCCCCCAATGCCCGAGAAATCAAAACGGGCATACCTTGCGGTTTTTCTGTAAAGGAGACATTCCGTAACAATGGTCGTGTCGACAAAGAATATTTTTCACCGACTGGTCAGCGTTTCAGATCAATGGTTCAGGTTCGTAAAGCACAGGGAACTATTTAACCACTTTTGTCTACACAAATGCTAAATCGCGTCATTAGCAAAATGAGACGTGTTCCAGCTTCGCAACGTACCAGTATATTCTTAAATTACAGGGGAAACGACTGGACAACAATACCATCTCGTCCTATATATGATGGGTGGGAATTGAGGGTTCTTACAGCTGAATCCGATGATTTTTTAATTTGCCATGCCCGTTGGGCGGTCGGTGCTACAACAGCCGAAAAAACCACACATTTGACTTTGTGTGGAGATCTTATTAATACACAAGAAAATAATCTTATTTGTTTGACACCGTATATTACGCGGTCGTTGCATTTATTAAAACCGGAACAGTTTAATAAATGTTTTAGGTTGTAAGCAACTGTGCTGAGTTTTTTCAAAATAACTTTTGTATTTTAATCATTTTAGAAATATTAAGAGGAGTGGCGTAACAAAGAATTGTGGAAACAATATATTTTGAAAGTCTTTGAAATGTCTGGATGATTTAAATTCATCCAGTATATTTATAACAAAGGGTAATATCATTAATTTTTGTTCCCACAAAATTGCCAATAACATTAACTGTGAAATGGTCAGTTAAATAAGTATTTTCAGATGCATACTGTGGGTATATATGTTTTTAAAGACCAGCGATACAGTCCACGGATTCTACCATGGGTTTCATTGTTTATATAGCCATAATATAATGTTGCGAGCCCACAAATATACGGACCCAACAAATCGGCAGTTATATGTGCTTTATCCATTGTATCGTCTATAATAAGTAAACAGTGGCCATTTTTAAACAATCTGTAGTCAGAGTGCCACCCCGGGAATTGAAAGTTTTTAGGGCGTGGCCACCAACCCGAAGATGCCAATTCGTCTAACAAGTTTTTGTTCATAGTGACAGTGGGTTTAATTACATAAATAGTTAATATAGTTTTTTTTACAGTTGTCGTCCCTGTACTCGTTTTAAAGTGTTGTATTTTGTAATTTCTCCCAGGACCTCTACTTCAAATCGTAACTTGCAATGCCCCATGCGATAAAAGCGGAGTTCTCTAACTATTCTGGCCGGCACCCCCCATCTTTTAGCTTTTGCTAAAGCACTGGATGTAGATATCATGTAGCAATTTTTCTTTTTTAGTGGATATGGAATCCCGCGACACAGTGGGCAAATATGCGTTCCAAAAACACTCGTTATTGTTATTTTACCACACCCCTGACAACGATCGCGTGACATATGAGATATAACTGCCTCTTTCCAACTCAAAACACCTGCCACATTTCTTTTGCGGCGTTTAATTTGGAGTTGTTTTTTCGCAAATGCAACCCATGTCAACCAAGTACGAGTAACAGTTCCGTACATCATTATATAAGTAAATACAAGGCGTTTCGATTTCCAAGAGTGTAACTGCATACCCTTTCTTAGTATATGGTATTTTACCAACTGTTTGGATATCGGTGCTATTCTATCATAAAAACACATAAATTCGCCAATATAAAAAATAACGTCTAAATTTAAAGCAATTGTCATATATTATCCTATATTGTCGATGTATTCTATATTTATTAATCCTTAATAGTTGGGGTTTTGTGGTGGTCCACTAAAAAATTAGACATGATCTAAACTTTCGTATTTTTTTTGAGAGACAACATACCCACCATCAACATTATAACGGCCTATAGGATGTTGATATCGATCCGCCCCTGGTACTTTTTTAGAATGGTCGGGCGGCCAAACAAATGCGGGTTGATCTTCAATAACTTTCCATCGGGCAAACCAAACAATACCGTCTAAAAGAACATGGTGCAATAGAAAATAGGCCGAAGCAACAATCAATAATATATTTTCTGTTCCACACGCTTTCGCAAACAGCCCTATAGAGCCACTTGCAGCCAACCAAAGAACAATCAATACCGAAATAGATTTAGTTTGACGATGGATAGAATCGATGGCCATGGGGGCCCATAAAATAGCACCCGAGAAAAACAACGCGTACATGCCCAAAACAGTGGCATCGGGGTCTTGGTACCATATCCACTGTATAGACATATATATAAATGAAAGTGTAGTCACAAACATAGACGTGAAAAATACTAATAATGGTATTGGATCCAATAGACTTTTTGTGGAAATCGCCTGTGTCATATGGAAATAACTAAATAAAACACCGACGCCAAATATTAAAACAATCCATAATAATTCAGTATACATTTATTTTGTCTGTTTGATTACATTTATACTACTTTAATTAAGAAGAATAGGTTTCTCTCTCAAAAAGTCTTCGTGTTTTTTTTTCAGAACTTCGCGGCGTTGGCTTTCCAAATTTTTCATACTGACCCGCCGCGCTTTCAATTCGTTTTCAAATGCGTTGTGTCTGCGAAGTTGTACCTGTTCTTGGCTTTCCAGTTTTTTGACGAGTTCACGTTGTGCTCGCATCCGCCATTCAAAAGGTGGTCCGATATCGGTGGAAGAACTCGAATAGTACTGGCCGTTATTAATCACATCTTCCCACGTCCAGTCCTTTTCATTGTCTTTCCAACAGTATGGAATAGCATATTTAGGTCGTTTAATGGTAAATGGCACAAAACGTATGAGTACATCTTTGGAAGAAAACTTTTCACTACCGCAAATGACTTGAATATCCGGGCGACTGAATTTTAATAAAAGCTGTTCTTGTATATATTCATATACGGAGTAATCGCCTTCGAATTGTGGTACGATCATTCTTATCTCGCCGTATTTCGCCAGTCTCCTGTGCACAATCTCTTCGATAAAGAATATGGCAGTGTTTATAGCGTCTTTCGCCGATGCTTGGCCCCATTCTGGCACGTAACATGGGTTTATCGCTTCGTCGAGTTTAACATTTCTATGTCGAGTAAACATATTTCTTAAATAAAACGAATTAAATACTTCTTAATTTTAGAATGTCTTAATCAAAATAATACATATAACAAAACAATAGTATATAAATTTGGTCTACTTCAAAGAGAATGTCATCTTTGACTACCACTGTACAAACTCAGATGGAATCTTTTATACCAGTGTATCAGCACGAATCTATATTTGCCACGGGCGATCGTTTTGTTGGCTCAAAACACGCCAAAACATGTGTTATTTTAGCACTGAGACACGAAAATAAAGTAGTGCTGGCACACATTGACGCGATGTGTGTCAATAGTGTCCACGACATGGTGAAAAGACTTCCAGAGTACGATGAAGTCCACGTGGCGTGTCCAAAAGTTTCTACGGCAGAGTATAATGTTTGGGCCCACGTTAAAAAGGATTTGAAACCAGATGTACATTGTCATGTGGGCCACGAGTCGTGTCTTGCAATCTGTCCTGAAAGTGGTGAAGTTGTACGTGAATGGGGGAGTGAAGTAATCGAAGAAACAAGTGAAAAATGGGGGCGACAGATGAAAATGATATTGACGTTGGAAAAGTTTCTACCATTGCGCTGGTTTACTTTTGATGGAAATACTTTAACGTGCGAATGGGAATTACCACGGCCAGTGTTCACGTTTTAACTACATGCAGTTATAAAGTTGTTACCAATGCAAATACTATTCCCGACAATTGTAATCCTAATAACAATTGACACAATCGTTGTTCATGCATGGGGCCAAGTAACCAAAGAATGATATTCATCAATGTGCCTTTGCCAGAATGATATAATCGGTTGGACCAAGTGTCATAGTTGGGCATCCGATGACGAGGACAATACCACATACCTATTAATTCTGGCAGAGAAAGAAATGTATTCAATATTTGTGGCCACATGATCAAAGCAAGTTGCTCAGTTTCGTGTCTTGCAACAGCTACAAAGAACATACCACTAAGATAACACCATGAGTCGCCGACAAACACCGAAGCAGGATACCAGTTATGAATTAAAAGAGCACTGGCCACAAATATATAACTGGCGAGTGCATATGTCTCATTTGAAAAAAAGAGAAGGCCAATCGCAATCGTAAGTGTCTGGCCAACTTCAATACCGTTTATTCCCGCGTATATATTAATGGCATTTCCACACCAAAGTATCATATACAAATGGTATAAGACTCCGAGATCAATCAAATAACCAAAAATGTTAACAGACGTATTCTTTTCAGCCATAAGTAGAATATAAATGCCAGCTGTCAGTAGTATTTTGTACCATCTCATATCAATGAGATCGTCCAATGCTCCTATCCATAACCCTACAAGTGTCAAGAAGAATATTGAATCTTTAGGCAATACTATTGACAACACTATGCCTGCAACAATCCCCATGGCTTCGGGTAACTCCGGTGTATCTTTTTTATGTATGTCTCTTCCTACAATGCATGTCTCTTCCTACAATACCCCATCGTTTGAACAGTGGCCCTGCACAAGAGATGACCATGTATGCTGCAACTCCTTTCATTTCATTATTATAAATATACATTTATAGAGACATGTGTTAAAAAAAAATATTTTAATTATCCTATTTTTTACTCGTTGTTTCTTTATTTTTTTAGACAAAAAAGTAACTCCAGAATATGATCTGACACATCTCCGAATACATCACGCACTGCTCCTGCAGTGCGTTGATAAGTACGCATGCGCTTCTGAAGGCGGCGGCATCTTCGCAATGTTTTGCTGGTTTTTTTTAACTTGGGATAGAGTATTTGGTCACGTAGCAGGCGAAAATTAATGTTTGTGTCAATAGCTCCCACAAGCGAGTTGGTAGTATTTCTATCCCCTCCAATAAATGCCAACACGTCCATTTTTTCGCGATGTGCGGCCCGTTTGACGGAGCGAAGTTTTCTGAGCCTGGCCGCACATCGCGAACGGTCGTACATCGTGATAGCGCGCCTGTGGCGATAACATAACGCGCGTTGGGCGCGGCTTTTTGACATTTCGGGCTTAATATTTAGGACAGGCTTAATATTTAGGACAGGCTTAATATTTAGGACAGGCTTAATATTTAGGACAGGCTA
>Ga0233426_10004317_pt1 | contig 10729 bp, 7 predicted proteins | sample SI_118_April2016_6_FD_179875 | JGI IMG/M metagenome (GOLD analysis project Ga0233426, IMG submission 179875) | Seawater microbial communities from Saanich Inlet, British Columbia, Canada - SI_118_April2016_10_MG | ecosystem: Environmental > Aquatic > Marine > Inlet | place: Canada: British... | reverse complement strand
GAATTGAGTGACCCTAATAAAATTAATAAGCTTAAAAATAGATTTTTCATGATTGTTTGTTTTTAATGGATAATGTGATGCTTTTAGATAAATCAAGAGCATTAGCCATAAAAACAAAATTGAGAATTTAGTATATATAACTTTTCCCTAGGAGGGGAAGAGTTACTGCAATATAAGCGGAACTTATGTTGCTTAAAAGTGATAAATTCTTGTGGTATTTGAGAATTGAAAAGTGAAGTAAAGAAAAGAGTTGGGGATTCAATTTTAAACTCTTGGTTAATTTGATCTTGTTCACCTTCGATTGTTACATGAACATCTTCACATCCATTGCATGTTTTTTTTTCCATACCTCCACAATGCTTATCATTATGTGAGAATGAAATATCCATGATTTCATCATGGCAAAAGTGAATGGCAAGATGAACGTTTAAGCTTAAAAGCAAAAACGAAGTACCTAACAGTATGCCAAATAGCTTTTTCATGATGAGAGTAAATATAAATAAAATGAAATTAACTGTCAATCACGTCTCAGTTAAAAAAACATAAAAAAAGCCTTGAGTGTACAAGGCTTTTAATGGTGATAATTCGTTTAAAATATTATTGAATGTATTTAACTACGTATTTAACCGTTGGAGGATTGATTATTGTGTCGTTTAATCCTGTTTCGGAATCTGTTTGAATCGAAAAGTCTTCATCTGGGAAATGATAATCTAAAGTAAAGATCGTAACAGAATTATCTTTAGTGTCGACCTTATTCCAAACAAGTGTATAATCAGTATTTGTTACCGCATTACCGTATTTTCCCGAAAGGTACGTTCTTAATTCAAAATATAATGAATCAACTAAAACCGCGTTTTCTGATTTATCTAAACCACCTGGAATTACTTCTGTTACAACTTTGTCAATAATATTTCCTTCGGTAAAGTGGTATTCTATATCCGCCCAATAATCAATAGTAAGATCAGGTGTGTAGTTCGTGTAAAAACTTGTTTTATCAACGAAGTCCTCTTCTTTTTCAAAGACGGCGTTTAACGGATTACCGGCTTGAAGTCCTCTGATGTGACTTTTATCGTTTTGAATAAGGTTTTGTAATTGTAAACTACAATCCTTTAAATCAACAGCTGGAGGTAACTCAGGACAAACAGTCTCTTCACATTTTGGACTACATCCAACGAACAAGGCTGAAACACTAATACCAACAAATAATTGCTTAATCATACTTCCTATTCTTACAATAATACCTTTTGTATGTAAATTAGGTTAAAATGTTTCAAAAATATATTTTTATTTAATTTTTAATCGAAGAACAAACTTAGCTTCTCTTAAATTCTAAACATACTTAATTGAAATTCAACCTCTTTTTTGTGTGAATTGAAATTTGAAATTAATTCATTGAAAAATGACTTCAAATTATTTTTATTTTCTGTAGCTACTGGATAGTAATTAATCATTTCTTCAATGAGATTACACACAAAATAAATGCTTTATTTAATGATTTTTAAGTTGTCGTTAATCTTCTGAGGGAGTTTTAATTTGAATTTATTCCTCTGTAAATCTAACTGCTTTTAAGATGGCTTCTGAGCTGATTGATTTCATAACTAACTTTAGGTCTTCTACTGTAGATTAGTTCCATTTTATAATGAAATCGATTGGCGGTATATTTAAATTTATTTCAACGTACTAAGCCATTTGTTTAGGCTCATTGCCAATTTTTCATTTGTCTTTTTTCTCCAGTTTATTGTCGAATGAGTTTTATATAATGGTCTTTAAAAGAACTCTCCATTAATTTCAGTTGAGGTTTATTTTGTTTTAGGAGTTTTAATATGTTGAGAGCAGAATTTAGAAATAGGCTCTATAATTAGAGAGACTTATGTTTTTGGTATTCAAACGATAAATGGAGTTAAATATAAACATGTTTTCATTCCGTTATTTGCATTTTCTGCAATTGTGTAGTATGCAAACTATCTCTTTTCTCATTTTTTGCAAATATTATTTTTCCTAGTTCGAAAATCAATAATATTTTTCTTGAGTAGCCCATTAGTTTTGAATGGTCAAGTTTTAAGAAAATATTTTACAAGTCAAAAATTTGTAAGGGAAAACACGTTGATTCGAGTTTAAAAAAAATTGAAGAAATACAAAATCCCTTTTTACAATCTTGACCTATTAGAGGTGATTATTGTACCCCCCTTCTAAAGAGGGGGGATTTTTTTTGCTAAAAGATAAAAGGGAAATTATGAAAAACGAAACGTTTTTAAAGACAAAATTAAGTCTTAGAAAGAAGGCGATAGAAGTAACCGAAAAGTTCAATGTGATTTTTGAAGAATTAGGGGGTGATTTAGCAACTGACAGTACATTAGATAGTTGGACTATTTCGGAGTCTGTCACACATGTTTGTCTAGTTAATCAATACCTAATTAAAAAACTTGAAAAAAAAATAGAGTTTCTGCATGCTGGATTATTAAATAATGAAAACGAATATAAAGAGTCTGACTTGAGTGTTGTAAATTCAATGTTGAATATCAGTGTGTTTAAGATTAAGAGTTTGAATGAGTTTTCGACGAAATTGAATTATTCTAAGGATGAATTACACCTTAAAATCATTGGACAGTTTAGAATGCTGTTTAATTTGATTACGAAAGTTCCATTGGATTTTGTAAACAATTACTTAACAGATATGAAAGTTATTTCTGGAATAAGATTAGACGGTTATCAGTTGATTTATTTTGCATTGATACATTCAGAGCATCATTTAAACCAAATTATTACTGAGGTTTCTATTCATGAGTTACTCGCTAAGTCAACCAAAAGGTTGAAGCATAAAAACTCAACTAAAAATATTTTAGTTAAAACGTATGGGTTTATTCATTAGTTTTCTATGTTGCACTTGGTAGTTTGATTAGTGGTATGTTTTGATACTGAAGTGTATATTTTATTAAATGGAAATTTTTCATTCAATTTTTAAAAGAGTGGCTTAAGTATTAAAAAGAGATCAATTATTTGTTTAATGTTACAAATCATTACGCTATCCCAATTGTCGTAATACAAAAGCTAAAAGAATATGGAAACTACTTTGGAAAAAATTGATCTTGCTATTAAGATTGGGGAAAATATTAAGAAAATAAGAAAGGTAAAGGGTCTAAACCAATCTTAACTTGCAAAGGCTTGCGGAATGGATCGTCAGCACATGGAAAAAATAGAAAATGCAAAGGTTAGTGCAAATATTTACACACTGTACGTTATATCAGAAGCATTAAAGGTTAAAATGGCCGAATTAGTTAATATTTAATGCGCTAAATTAGAAGCCCTCAGTTATATTAACTGAGGGCTTTTTTATGTCTTGTTTACTCTACATTAGGACCAATTAATCGAGCTTTAATTTCTCGCAATCTTTCGATCTTACCGGGTCTTCTTGTTTTTACACACGTTTTTGTAAAGTATTTGTGAGCTTCAAGAAATTTAATTTGAATAGGATCCCATTGTTTTAAATTTTTAAGTGCTTTCATATCAACGAGCTCTTGTGCTAACGAATCAGAAATTACGTCAAATTCTTCCTTACTCCTTCCTAAATAATCTAAATCAGCATCACATAAAACTTCTTCCAGATGATTTTTAGGATCTTGAGGGATTTTAGTGGCTAAAATCATTCCTTCTACAATTTCAACCTGTGCATCTGTAAAGCCATATCGAGGCAACTCTCTGTTGGCTAATTTCGCACCTTCAGATTCATTGTTTTGATATTTATTTAAGAATCCGCTGTCATGGAATAATGCCGCCACTTTAACCAGCATTAATTCTTCCTCGCTTAAGCCTTCCGATCTTCCAATTCGTTCAGCAGCCTCCATAACGTCAATTGTATGGTGAGGACCGTGATATTTTAACTTGGATACAAATTCGTTTTGTTCTAACAAATCAATAAAGTAATTTCTTACATTAAGGAAGTTTTGTTGCGTATAAACTTTAAAGTTTAAAAGCTCAAAAAACTTTCTATTTGGCGTTTCCCCTATCTCTTTATCCTTAGATAATTCCGCTTTTATTCGAGTTACATAATACATATCAATAGCCCCTTTGTTTTTAACAGGCAATTTCCCTCTGTATTCGCACTCAAAATAATCCTTTATGTATTCGTAGGTTGTTCCGGATATGTTAATAGTACCCGTTTCAGCGCTTGTTTCCATACGTGCAGCAGTATTAACAGTATCACCCCAAACATCATACAGGAATTTTCTTTTCCCAACAACCCCTGCAACTAAAGCCCCAGTATGTAATCCAATTCTTAAATGCCATTGAGGCTTCCCTGTTCCATCCCTAACAGCACGTTTTTGCTCCATGTATTTTTGAAACTGAAAAGCAGCTAAAACACAATCTACAGGATTTGTTTGATTTCGTGTAGGAACTCCGCCAACACACATATAGGCGTCACCTGAAGTCTTGATTTTTTCAATGTTTAATCTTCCTACAATGTCATCAAACTTAGCAAATGAATCATCTAGTTCTGCAACTAATTCTTTTGGCCCTAAGTTTTCAGTAATTTTTGTAAAATTTTTAAAATCGGCAAACATTACGGTTGCCATCTTATAACTTTTTGGGGTAGCTTTTCCTGTCGAAACTAGTTCCTTTGCTGTTTCCCTTGGAAGTACATTTAGTAAAACCTCTTCCTCTTTATTTTTCTCTATTTCTAATTCTCTATTCTTTTCTTCCAGAAACCTCTTTTGATTCTCCACTTCACGCGTTCGATCCCTTACTTTATTTTCGAGTGAATCTCTTTGGATTTTCGCACGATTAACCCTTACGTATATTGAATAAAAAAGAATGGAACTGATTAACACGGATACAATAGTGATAAACCACCATGTGAGGTAAAAAGGAGGTTTTATCACAATGTGAATTCGCTCTTCGCCATAACTCCAAATGCCATCTGGATTGGCCACTTTAAGAATGAAATAGTAATCTCCTTCCTGTAAATTACTGAAATTGTATATATGTTTCCCTTTTGCTATTTCCCAGTCAGTTTGCCAACCTTCTAATTTGGTTTTAAAAATATTTTCTTTAGGTGAAGAAAAATGTAAAGCATCAACACTTATTGAGAAGGAATTTCTGTAATGTGGGATGACAATTATTTTTTCATTTGTGCTTTGGTCAATCGAATCTAATTCCAATAAATTTTTTCCTTTATAATTAACGGATGAAATGTAAGCTCTTGGTGGGGTCGTGTTTTTACCTCCTTCATCAGGACGAACAATATTATATCCATTAATTCCACCAAAATAGACGTCGCTATTGTTGTTAGTGTAGGAAGCTCCAGAATTGTATTCTAAACTTTGTAATCCATCCGAGGGGTTGAAGTTTTCAAAGGTTTTAAACTTAAGACTGTATTTTGAAAGCCCTCCATTTGTACTTAACCAAAGGGCTTCGTTAGATTTTTCAATACTGTAAATCGTATTATTCGGTAATCCTTCTTTGGTGGAAAAATGAGTGGATTTTTGTTGTTGAATTTGATATTTAACGAGACCACCACCATATAAACCTAGCCAAATATTATTCTCAGTACTATTTATGGAAAGACTAAGTAAATGTTCAACTTCTGGAAGTGGTTTACTCTTATAATTTATCATGTCTAAATTCTCTGTATTTATCATTTTATAAATTCTAGTAGGATAAGCAGCAAAATAGATTTTACCATTTAATATGGTAAAATCTCTAACGTTTTTAAGCGGCCAGCTTTTTTTGACAATTAAATTATGATCACAAATTGTAAGTCTATTCAAACTACCAATCAGTAAAAAGTTTTTGAAGTGTAAAAATTTGAAAATAACATCTTGTTTATCATCAACGATGATATTGATTGCTATTGAGTCAATATGAAAAAGGGAATCTATCTTTTTTAAAAAAAAGACTCCCTTTCCCGTTGCAAGTAGTAATCTATTTTGATAATTAATTACATCCAAAATAGGGACTGAAAAGTCTATCCACTGATATTTTTTTGATGCTTTATTGAAAACCTGAAGTCCATTATCTAATCCACTAAGAAATATAGAGTCATTTTCATAAAATGACCAAGTATTATCACTCGAATGACGAGTGTAATTAGAAGGTTTAACTTGAAGGAATTGTTTCTTAGAAAGATCAATCTTATTTAATCCTTTGTCGGTACCTATCCATATTACGCCGAACTCATCTTTAAAAATACTTCTGATTTTTTGACTCAGTAAATTGTTGGATCTACCGTTTGAATAAACTTGTTGGATTTGGTTCTCTTTCTTCGAATTAAAAATAAACAACCCATCGTTTTCGGTTCCAAACCAGTAGTCATTATCCACTTTAATGCAAACGTTTAGTTTAGAAGGGAACTTATAAGATTTTTGAGATGTGAAATTATTTTCAAATAGAATAAGACTATCTCCTAGCATCACGTTAATTCCTTTTTCGTCTAAAAACAGAGAGGAAATGTTTTGATTGAAGCTTTTTAAGATATTTAGTGTTTTTTCTTTTAATTCATATAAATAATTTTGAGAGGTAATGAATATTCGATCGTTGAATTGATGAATTAAATTAAATCCTTTTTCGTTGGAAACCGTTGTAATTGAATTTTTGGGCTTTGATAAATCGATTTCGTACAACCCTTTATTTGAAATTAAGAGTATTTTATTATCCTTTAAAAGTAATGAGCCTTTAATTTTTCCGATTGATTTGTTACGAAGAGAGAAAGGATAATTTTTAAATATTTTGGTAACTGGGTCAAAAATTGAGAGGCCAATAGTTGTAGTGAAGCAAATTGAATCTTTATGCCAATTACTTATTTTAATCACATAGTTACTTAGTATGCTTTCCGAATTAAATGGATTTGAATAGAAATTCTCAAACTGGTAACCATTAAACTTTGTAACCCCATCTTGTGTAGCAATCCATAAAAACCCCTTTTTGTCTTGGAAAATAGTTTCAATATTACTTTGAGGTAATCCATCTTCAATGGTAAATTGCTCACATTTAAGTAAATCATAATTATTGGCTCGAGAAACGAAGCTTGTCAAGACTATTATTAAGAGTAAAATGTGCTTTTTCATCTTCAACAAAGGTGCATATAGTTGTTTTAAAAACAAAACTGATATATTTAAACTGTACGATATTTTGAATATAAAGTGGTCCTAATCAATATAATCAATGACACATAGAATACTTATGATGATTTTGTTTGATTAGATACCCTTTTTTAGGTATTTTAGTGTACAGTTTAGATTTAGTCTAAATAAAAATAGAGCTCATGATACAGGTATCAGAAAATGCAAAAAATCAAGTTCATAAGTTAAAACGCCTAGAAGAAATGGCTCCAGACAGCTTTATTAGAGTGGGTGTTAAAAGTGGAGGATGTTCTGGTTTGTCTTATGATTTAAGTTTCGATTCGGAACTAAAAGATACAGATCAGTTATTTGAAGACAACGAAGTAAAGGTTGTGGTTGAGAAGAAAAGTTTACTGTATTTAGCAGGGACGGTTCTAGAATATGAAGGAGGATTGAATGGTAAAGGATTTAGTTTTAATAATCCAAACGCATCAAGAACATGTGGGTGTGGAGAGAGTTTCGCAGTTTAATTAACACGATAAGAATACTACTATGAGTATGTCGGATGAAGATAAGATTATAGAAGAAGCAACAACCGGAGATTATAAGTACGGTTTTGTTACTGATATTGAATCTGATTTAGCTAAGGTGGGTTTGACGGAAGATACCGTTAGATTTATTTCGGCTAAAAAAGATGAACCAGAATGGTTGTTGGACTGGAGGCTTAAAGCCTTTAGAATGTGGGAAAAGATGGAAGAACCAGATTGGGCACACGTATCTTATCCAAAACCAAACTTTCAGGATATTATATACTATGCTGCTCCAAAACCTAAAAAGGAATACGAAAGCTTAGATCAAGTAGATCCCGAAATTTTGAAAACGTTCGAAAAATTAGGTGTTCCAATCAACGAGCAAAAGGCATTATCAGGTGTTGCAGTTGATATTGTAATGGATTCGGTTTCTGTAGCGACTACTTTTAAAGATAAGTTAGGGAAACTAGGAATTATATTTTGTTCGTTTTCTGAAGCGGTTAAGAATCACCCGGAATTAGTAAGAGAATATGTTGGAAGCGTTGTTCCGCAAACGGATAACTTCTACTCGGCATTAAATTCGGCTGTTTTCTCAGACGGTTCATTCTGTTACATTCCAAAAGGGGTTAGATGCCCGATGGAGCTGTCAACTTATTTCAGAATAAACGAAGCCAATACAGGTCAGTTTGAAAGAACGTTGATTATTGCTGATGAAGGCGCATACGTTTCGTACTTAGAAGGTTGTACAGCGCCACAAAGAGATGAAAACCAACTGCACGCAGCGGTTGTTGAAATCGTAGCTAAAAAGGACGCTGAGGTTAAATACTCTACAGTTCAAAACTGGTATCCTGGAGATAAGAAAGGAAGAGGAGGGATTTTCAACTTCGTAACTAAAAGAGGGATTTGTGCCGGTGATAACAGTAAGATTTCTTGGACACAGGTCGAAACAGGTTCTGCAGTTACTTGGAAATATCCATCATGTATTCTTAAAGGTGATAATTCAGTTGGTGAGTTTTTCTCTGTTGCGGTTACGAATAACATGCAACAAGCGGATACTGGAACTAAGATGATTCACTTAGGGAAAAACACCAAAAGTACAATCGTTTCAAAAGGTATTTCGGCTGGTAAATCACAAAATTCTTACAGGGGATTAGTTAAAATTGCAAAAGGTGCCGATGGAGCAAGAAACTTTAGTCAGTGTGATTCGCTATTAATAGGAGCTAAGTGTGGAGCCCATACTTTCCCTTATATCGAATGTCAAAATAAATCAGCTAAAGTGGAGCACGAAGCAACAACTTCAAAAATTGGAGAAGATCAGTTGTTTTATTGTAATCAACGAGGAATTAAAACCGACAAAGCAATTGGATTAATTGTAAATGGTTTTTGTAAAAACGTTATGGATAATCTTCCAATGGAGTTCGCTATTGAAGCGAGGAAATTATTGGAAATTAGCTTAGAAGGATCAGTAGGATAAAATAAATTAAGACTTTAAAAGCATTTTGAAATGTTAAAAATAAACGGTTTAAAAGCCGAAATAAACGGTAAGGAAATCTTAAAAGGATTAAACTTAGAAGTAAAACCAGGAGAAGTTCATGCTATTATGGGACCTAACGGTTCTGGTAAAAGTACTTTAGCGTCAGTGTTAGCTGGAAGAGAAGAATATGAAGTAACTGGCGGGAATGTTGATTTTGAAGGTGAAGACCTATTGGATTTATCACCAGAACAAAGAGCTGGGGAAGGTTTGTTTTTAGCATTCCAATACCCAGTTGAAATACCTGGAGTTAGTAACATTAACTTTATTAAAACTGCTGTTAATGAAGTAAGAGAATACAGAGGTTTACCAAATTTGGAAACCAAAGAATTCATGAAATTATTAAAGGAAAAACAACAATTAGTTGAGCTTTCTGGGAAATTAGCAAATCGTTCGGTAAATGAAGGGTTTTCTGGTGGAGAAAAAAAGCGAAATGAAATTTTTCAAATGGCAATGTTAAATCCGAAATTGGGAATCTTAGATGAGACTGATTCAGGATTGGATATTGATGCTTTAAGAATCGTTGCTAATGGAGTGAATGAATTAAAAACGAAAGACAACGCTTTTGTAGTTGTAACGCACTACCAAAGGTTATTAGACTATATCGTACCTGATTTTGTACACGTATTATACGATGGAAGAATTGTAAAAACAGGAACTAAAGAATTGGCTTTAGAACTAGAAGAAAAAGGTTACGATTGGATTATCGATGAATTTAAAGAAACTGTTTAATCTTACAGCGTTATAATGGCAACATTAACAATTTCAGATAAAGAAAGATTCCTAATAAATCAGGAAGGACAAGACTTCAGTCATGAGGCGAAGACTTTCATAAAAATTCGTGAGCTAGCGCTTAAGAATTTAAAGGATTTAGATTTTCCAACGAATAAGTTGGAAAATTGGAAATACACAAACTTGAGGGGCATTTCTAAAATAGAATTCAGACCTCAAAGTGCAATTAATATAATTGCAGCGAAAGTTAAAGCGCATAAAATCCCAAATTTGGATGCCTATACATTGGTATTCGTTAATGGGTTTTTCTCAGCTGAATTTTCGGACACCGCTGAGGAGAAGGATGGTAACTTTGTAGTTACTAACTTAAATACAGCTAAAAAGAAGTTTATTAAGTTTGTAGAGCCTTATTTAGGATTTCAAACAAGAGCAAAAGATCAATTTTTTGTAAATATTAACGCTGCTTTTTCACAAGATGGAGCTTTCGTTTATGTCAAGGCAAATCAAAAATTAGATAAGCCAGTTCACATCATTAATTTAGTGGATGGTGATTTAGTTGCAGCTTATCCAAGAAATTTAATCATTGCAGATAAACTAGCCGAAGCTCAGGTTGTTGTTTCTTATGAAACAATCGATACAGCTTCCGCCTTAAGTAATGTTATTAACGAAGTTTTTGTTGCCGAAGGCGCTCATGTTCAAATGGACAAAATTCAAAATGAAAATGGGAATACGTACCATATTGGTGCTGATTATGCTGTGCAGCACAAGGATTCAACATTTACAATAAATACAATCCCTGCAAACGGAAAGCTTATTCGAAATAATTTGAGTATTCTTCTAGATGGAACAGGTTGTACAGCTAACTTAAATGGCGCAATTTG
>Ga0233426_10004316_pt1 | contig 10729 bp, 10 predicted proteins | sample SI_118_April2016_6_FD_179875 | JGI IMG/M metagenome (GOLD analysis project Ga0233426, IMG submission 179875) | Seawater microbial communities from Saanich Inlet, British Columbia, Canada - SI_118_April2016_10_MG | ecosystem: Environmental > Aquatic > Marine > Inlet | place: Canada: British... | reverse complement strand
TGCTGTTATTGGCGGAGATTTTTTCAGCGAATGGATTGGCCAAGCATCCTTACAGTCGGATTTGAGGGAGTTTTTGGATCGCGAAAGTGATTATGAAGCCAAGCTTGATACTGCGCGGCGGTGGACGAAAGAGCTGCATTTTCGGATCGGGGTGCATTTATTGCGCGGATTGATCGACACAAAAGAAGCGGGCGTTCAATACAATGATCTTGCCCGTGCTGTGGTGGGTGCGATCTGGCCGGCAGTGGTTGAAGAATTCGCGTGTCGGTATGGCCCGCCTCCGGGGCGTGGCGCTGTAGTCCTTGGTATGGGTTCACTAGGCGCGGGGATGTTAAACACTGGTTCCGACCTTGATTTGATCGTCATCTATGATCCCGCAAACGTGGAAATCTCTCATGGGCCACGACAACTGGCAACCAGATCTTATTACGCGCGCTTAACGCAGGCGATGATCACGGCCTTAACTGCACCGATGGCCCAAGGTCGCTTGTACGAAGTTGATATGCGTCTGCGTCCGTCTGGAAACCAAGGGCCCGTGGCAACCAGTTGGGCTAGTTTCCAAGATTACCAACGCCACAATGCATGGGTTTGGGAACACCTTGCCCTAACCCGAGCCGACTATGTAGCAGGCCCTAGTGATCTTGGGCAGGATATTGAGGTCTTTAGGCGGTGTATCCTTAATTCGCCGCGCAATGCCAAGACTGTTTTGGCAGAGGTCGCCAGTATGCGAGCACGGATCGCCATGGCAAAGCCACCTGAAAGCATCTGGGATCCCAAGATTGGCGCAGGTCGTATGCAGGATATTGAACTATTCGCACAGGCGGGCGCATTGCTAAATGGTTCGCCTGCTCGTGAAACAATGAGTGGATTGCAGGCATGTGTCGCGCACGGCTTAATCGATGACGCCGACAGACAGGTTTTGCAGGCCAGCTATGACAAGTGTTGGGCGTTACAATTGGCCTCGCGATTACTTTCCAACGGTGTATTGAGACCTGAAGACATTGGCGAAGGCGCAATGGCGTTCGTGTGCCGTACAATGGGCTATGACGATTTGATCACGCTGGAATTTGCATTGGTGGACCACTTTGAAGCTGCAAAAGATGTGATAGAACGTGTTGTTGGTTCTGGTGAGGATAAGGCTGATCGATGAGAAAAGGTGATATGAACGATCCAAAGGGTCTTATCTATGAGGCCTATCGGATGGATGGCATCACTAAAAGCGAATGCCGAACGATCTTTTTAGATTGGGCGCTGAGCCTTCCTATGGAGCAGGATACTGGGCAGACACTGCGGTTGTTATTGGTTCAGTACGGCGAGCCAACCCCAGATCACCCAATGAGTGAGGTGATGCGTGAAGGTATGGCCGGGATGTCCGCGCCGCGCCGACGCGGTGGTTGGCGTTCAAGAATACGTCCAAGCTAAGGCCCATAAAAACAAGGACAATTTCTTGAAGAACCTCGAATAGGTCTCGAAAAACTTCACAGAAATGCAGCTAACTTGTCGCAATACTGCCTCAATTGCGGGTCAAATATGTCCTAAGCAAATGAGAGTTGCTGATGAATTTCGGCCGGAGGACAACATGAGAATTTTGAAATTGGTTATGATGCTGGGTTTGGGTGCAATGGTATCTGCATGTGCATCAGTCGACACAGCAACGCGCAACGCAAGGTTTGAGCCAGAGACTGTTGCTTTCGCTCAGACGATGCCATCAGTCAGCGTTGGTGAAATTAATGTAATTGTTCTTGAGAGACTTAAAGTATCCGAACGTAATAGCTACCTTCCTGGTGGCGACATTGTTTGGCGTGGTGATGCTGCTGGCAATTACCATGAGCAAGTGAAGGCGATCTTTGACGCGGGCTTCCTAAAAGGGACTGAAGAACTTGATGGTGCTGTTACTATTGGCTTGGATGTTCGTGTCGAACGCTTTCACGCACTGACTGAGAAGGCACGCTATACTACAGGTGGAATTCACTCGATTATTTTTGCGATGCAGATTCGTGACCTTTCAACAGGTGCCGTAATTGGCGAACCGCGCACAATCAAAGCTGATCTGGACGGGCTTGGAGGCCAAAGAGCAATTGATGCAGAGGCAAAGGGCCTAACGCAGAAAGTTCGCATTACACAACATTTGGCTAACGTAATTCGTCAAGAATTAGGGACGGCTAGCGGCTATGAGAACCCAAAATTGGGCTTCATGCAGACACTGAACAATATCTAAGCTTCCCCCAAGGGGCAAAGCAGACTAGAGGGGGCGCTATGACAGCGCCCCTTATTGATGATATCACCCGCCCCATAGTACGGCTTATGCCTAAAGCAAACGCACGTGCCATCCGCCATGGTTTCCCATGGGTCTATGCTAATGAGATGGTTACAGACCGTCGCACCAAGGCATTGGCCCCTGGTGCTTTGGCCGTTTTGCAAGATGAATTGCGCCAGCCCCTTGGTTTGGTTTCGGTAAATCCGAACTCCAAAATCATCGCACGCGTTCTGGATACTGACCCAGATGCACAGTTGGACCATGCCTGGTTTGTAGCGAAAATCGCACGCGCGCTCAAATTGCGTGAGCAATTGTTTGATTCCCCATTCTACCGCTTGGTCCACGCAGAGGCAGATGGCCTTCCAGGTGTTGTTATTGATCGCTTTTGCGACACTTGCGTGATCCAACCGAACGCGGCTTGGGCCGATACCCATTTGCCAATGTTGGCGGCCGCGGTGGCAGAAGTGACAGGTATCAGCAATATTTTGAAAAATGCTGCTGGACGTACACGTGCTTTGGAAGGGCTGGATGACGAATCTGGTGTTGTCATAGGTTCTGCACCTGAAGGTCCGATCCCTGTTACGATGAACGGCGCAACCTACATGGCCGACCTTATTGGTGGTCAGAAGACGGGACTGTTCTTTGATCAACGCCCAAACCACGAATTTGTTTCACGCCTTTCCAATGGCGCGCGTGTTTTGGACGTGTTCAGCCACGTTGGCGGATTTGGTTTGGCCGCTTTGGCTGGCGGTGCGGCATCTGCAATGGCTGTTGACGGTTCTGCGCCTGCACTTGACCTAGCAACAAAAGGCGCTGTGGCTGCGGGATTTGGCGGCAAATTCAGCACACGCAAAGGAGATGCATTTGATGTTTTGACATCTTTGCGCGCTGAAGGTGCCAAATTTGACGTCATTATCTGTGATCCACCAGCCTTTGCACCATCACGTCAAGCTGTAGAAGCCGGTTTGCGCGCTTATGAACGTATTGCGCGCCTCGCAGCACCATTGGTGGCCGGAGATGGTATTTTGGGTCTCTGCTCGTGTTCGCACGCGGCCGATCTTACGCAGTTCCGCGCGGCATCTGTTCGTGGCATTGGTCGGGGTGGGCGTCGTGCATCGTTGATCCACACTGGCTTTGCTGGCGCGGACCACCCGTTGCTTCCGCAATTGTCGGAAAGTGGATACCTTAAGGCATTGTTCTTCCGTTTATGAGAATTTTCCTCGACGCGTGCGTATTATTCCCGACAGTCACTCGTGAGATGTTGCTGGGGGTTGCACGCGCCGAGGTTTTCGAACCTCAATGGTCGCCGCGCGTCCTAGAAGAATGGGCCCGCGCGACGTTGAAAATTGGACCTGAGGCCGAAGTATTCGCGCGCGGCGAAATTGCGCTATTGAATGCAGCGTGGCCAAGGGCCGAAATCATGCCAAACCCCGGCCTTCAAGCGCGACTTTGGTTGCCCGATCCAAATGACATTCATGTGCTATCAGCCGCTATCACGGGATCAGCAGATTCGATCATGACGGTCAATGCCAAGGATTTTCCTCGTAATATTTTGGCTGAAGAAGGTCTGACACGTATCGATCCTGATAGTTACCTGTACCAAGTTTGGCAGGCGTCACCCGAAGTCGTCAGCTCGGTCGCCGACGGAGTGCTTGCAACTGCGCGCAAACTGTCTGGAGAAGATTGGCAAATGCGCAACTTGTTCAAAAAAGCCCGTCTGCCACGGATCGGAAAAGCGTTAGCTTAGCTGCGCTATTAGCGCTCTTTGGTTTCCAAAAAGAAACGGGCAATGCACTCGACGCCGCAACCACCTTTGGAAATGTCGGAAATGCAACCTATGTGATGCGAAGCTGAGGTGTATGCGGGATTAAGCATTATCGTCTGTATCACTGACCTAAGGGAATCCCATGGCTTATAAAACTGACATTCAGATCGCACGTGAAGCGACAAAGTTGCCAATCCAAGAGATTGGCGCAAAGCTGGGAATTTCCAGTGATGATCTTCTGCCGTACGGCCACGACAAGGCCAAAGTAAGCCAAGATTTCATCAACTCGGTTCAGGACCGCGAAGATGGTAAGTTGATCCTTGTGACTGCGATCAACCCAACGCCCGCTGGCGAAGGTAAAACCACAACCACGGTTGGTTTGGGTGACGGTTTGAACCGCATCGGCAAAAATGCATGTGTTTGTATCCGCGAAGCATCGCTAGGTCCAAACTTTGGGATGAAGGGCGGGGCCGCTGGTGGTGGCCATGCGCAAGTTATCCCAATGGAAGAAATGAACCTTCACTTTACAGGTGACTTCCACGCGATCACATCTGCGCACTCATTGCTGTCTGCGATGATCGACAACCACATCTATTGGGGCAACTCACTAGAGATCGACACACGCCGCGTTGTATGGCGCCGCGTTGTTGATATGAATGATCGCGCGTTGCGCCAAATCACAGCATCCTTGGGTGGCGTTTCCAACGGCTTCCCACGTGAAACCGGTTTCGACATCACGGTTGCCTCCGAAGTTATGGCCATCTTGTGCCTGTCCAAAGACTTACAAGATTTGCAAAAACGCTTGGGTGACATGATCGTGGCTTATCGCCGTGACCGCACACCAGTATTTGCACGTGACATCAAGGCTGATGGTGCGATGACTGTTCTGCTTAAAGACGCAATGCAGCCAAATATCGTGCAGACGCTCGAGAATAACCCAGCTTTCGTACACGGTGGTCCATTCGCGAACATCGCACACGGCTGCAACTCTGTCATCGCAACCACCACAGCTTTGAAATTGGCCGACTATGTTGTGACCGAAGCGGGCTTTGGTGCTGACTTGGGTGCTGAGAAGTTCATGAATATCAAATGCCGCAAAGCGGGCTTGGCCCCATCGGTTGTTGTTTGTGTCGCAACCGTTCGTGCGATGAAGATGAACGGTGGCGTTGCTAAGGCTGATCTTGGTCCCGAAAACGTTGCTGCGGTTCAGGCCGGTTGTCCCAACCTTGGACGTCACATCGAAAACCTTAAGTCATTCGGTGTTCCGGTTGTGGTTGCAATCAACCACTTTGTCACTGACACAGACGCTGAAGTTCAAACGATCAAAGACTTTGTATCTGAGCAAGGCGCAGAAGCCATCTTGTCACGTCACTGGGAACTTGGTTCTGAAGGGTCTGCTGATTTGGCCAAACGCGTTGCTGAAATTGCAGATGCTGATGTTGCAAACTTTGCTCCGATCTATCCTGATGAAATGTCATTGGCAGATAAGATCCAAACTGTTTGCAAACGCATTTACCGCGCGGACGAAGCATTGATGGATCAAAAAATCCGCGATCAGCTTAAGCAGTGGGAAGACCAAGGTTACGGTCATCTGCCAGTATGTATGGCCAAAACACAATATAGCTTCTCAACTGATCCGACCTTGCGTGGTGCACCAACTGGTCACTCTGTGCCAGTACGCGAAGTGCGCTTAAGTGCAGGTGCAGGTTTCGTTGTAGCGGTCTGCGGTGAAATTATGACGATGCCAGGCTTGCCACGTGTACCATCAGCAGAAAACATCATGCTGAATGATAAAGGCGAAGTCGAAGGCTTGTTCTAAGTCACAATTCAGAGCGATAAGGGTTAAAGCCCTTGTCGCTCTCAATGAGCCCAATTGGGTTGCCCTTGCCAGCGGTGGGGGTCTTTTTAGTCTAAAGAAACCAAAAGGAATTGCGCAATGGCGGCAACGGTTATTGATGGAAAGGCCTTTGCGGCCGATGTGCGTGGTCAAGTTGGGGAACATGTAACCCGCTTGAAAACTGATCACGGGATTACACCGGGTTTGGCTGTGGTTCTGGTGGGTGCAGACCCCGCGTCTGAAGTTTATGTCGCGGCAAAGCACAAACAGACTGTTGAAGTTGGAATGAACAGCTTTGAACACAGACTGCCAGCAGATGTATCCGAGGAGATCTTGTTTGACCTTATTGATAAACTAAATGCTGACGATACTGTTCACGGTATTCTGTGCCAATTCCCTGTGCCTGATCACTTAGATGAGCGCGCAGTTGTTGCGCGCATCGACCCGTTGAAAGACGTCGATGGCCTTAGCGTTGTTAATGCGGGTCTTCTGGCCAGCGGGGAGACCGGACTGGTCTCTTGCACGCCGCTTGGTTGCCTGATGCTTCTGCGTGATCAGATTGGCAACATGTCCGGAAAAAACGCCGTGGTTATTGGTCGCTCAAACCTGTTCGGTAAGCCGATGGCGCAGCTGTTGTTGCAAGAGAACTGTACAGTGACAATTGCCCACTCTCGGACGAGTAACTTGGCAGAGGTTTGTGCCCGTGCTGATATCCTAGTTGCTGCTGTAGGGCGCGCAGAGATGGTGCAAGCTGATTGGGTTAAACCAGGTGCCGTTGTCATTGACGTTGGTATCACACGCACACCGCATCCCAATAAACCGGGTAAAAGCAAACTATTGGGTGACGTCGATTACGCGCAAGTTTCGGCCGTTGCTGGTGCCATTACACCTGTTCCGGGTGGCGTTGGACCGATGACAATCGCGTGCCTTTTGGCAAACACGATCACGGCATGTTGCCGTGCAAATGGTTTGGCTGAACCAGAAGGCTTAACAGCGTAAGCCTTCTGCAGGGCAGTAGTGTTAGCTGCCCTGCACTTTATATGTAGTGATTGAATGCGCGTGCCTGCCATAACAGATCTAGAAAAATTCAATCCATGATTGTTGCTGCCGTTAGATTTCTGCTTATGCTTTGTTTTTGCTCGAAAAACCTCATCAGAGGTTGTGAATTTTGAAGGTGGCGTAAAAGTGCGTCAACTGTTTGAATTCGAAGACTTGAGTCAAAAATTGCTTTTTAGAAAAATACGAATAGAGCGTTTCGATTTTGAAAGCTCGCCCCAAATTAAAACACTCTTGATGCGTTTGGGTTTGCTAACTGTACTGGGAGTTTTTCTGACAATAGCCGGCCCGTTTGGGACATATAGGTCCGGCGAGACGATACAGCGCTTTGTCTATTGGTTTGCATTGAGTGCTGTCAGTGTTTCAATTGCTTTGTGCATTCAAAATGTGCTCCGAAAATGCGGAAGAGAATGGCATGTTCTTATTAAGGAGAGCATCGTTATCTTAGGAACAACCATTCTATTCACTCCATTTCTCTGGGTGTGGACCTTTCACCGCTATCCTGGGCCATTGAATGATCCCCCGACAGTTTTTTGGATGACATCTGTTGTTTTGGCGATTTGTATTTCGGTTAGTATCTTTCGGCATGGCATCTCGTTTTTTCTAAAACAAGCGGGCGTTGCAGAGACAGAAAATCCAAAGGTCGCCCGACTAATCTGGCGATTGCCCGAAAGATTCAGTGGTCGAATAATCCACTTGGCAATCGACGGGCATATTGTTCAAGTCATTACTGACGTTGGTACCTTTGACCTCCGAATGCGTTTTTCAGATGCGGTAGATGAAGTTTCAGAAATTAAAGGTGCTTGTGCGCATCGTTCTCATTGGGTTGCACTAGCGGAAATCACTGAAATCATAACCGTCAAAGGGCGACCATGATTGGTATTGTCAAACGGTGACAAGGTTCCGGTTAGCCGAAAATATGAAACTGAGTTGGAAGCCCTCGGCGTTCTTTAACAACCAGTCGGTATTTCACTACCGTGGTTTTAAATCTAATATCATTTTCTGAATGGTTTTGGCTGGAGTTAAATCAGCAGTCACAGGGGCTGCGTCGATGGCGGACTCCACATCTTTGACTAAAATGCCGATTGTATTGTCGTCTTTATAGCCATCTCTTGCGAATTCGATTTTGTTGAAACCTGATGCTAACCAATTCTGCCCTGATGAGGTATGAATGAGACCCAGCATTGCTTGTTCGTCCAACCCAGCATCATCCGCCCAGTCCAATACCATCCGCGTCATTGCGGTATGTGAAGCGGCCAACATGTTGTTCAACACTTTGGCCTGCATACCTGAACCAAACGCACCCATGCGGTGGAAGTTTGTGCCCATGGATGCAAACAACATTTGGGCATCATCTATGTCAGTCTTTGCGCCACCGAGCATAAAACTTAGCTCTGCTCGTTCTGCCGCGATCTGTGCACCAGACATAGGGGCATCAATCAGCACAATGTTTTCAGGAATGCGTGTGCGCAGGGTACGGACATATCTGGGAGAAAGCGTAGAGCAAATTATGATCCGTTCCAGCTTGGGCGCAGAGTCGACAAAACCTTGGACATTGAAAAGTACGTCGTCAGTTTGATCGATATCGCGAACCACTGTTATCAAAGTGCTAAGGTCTCGAGAGAACCGCTGTGGATCAGTTGTGATCCAATCAGAGTCGCGGTCGACGACATCAAAACCTTTAGCCCGTAAGCCCATGCTGCGAAGGGACGCAAGCATGGGCTTCCCCATGCGGCCGCATCCAGCCAGGCCAATCATTTGATGATGGTCTCGTCTTTGACGAACATGTTTGCCCACGCACGATCAATCAGTTCTGTTGTCATTTGATAGGGAATGCCCTCAAACTCGCAGATCGAGATCATTTGATCGATTAGAAAGATTGGTTGGTAGTTTGCATATACATTGTCGATCGTTGGATATTTGACCTTCAAAAGATGGATTAACGCGGCTTCGTTCAATGGCATCTTCTTTTTCTTCGCAACCAAGGAGAAAATTTTCAGATAGTTGGCTTGATTTGGACCGTCGATTTTAATTTTGAAGAAAATTCGACGCAAAGCGGCTTGGTCAAAAATTTCATTCGGATGGAAGTTGGTTGAAAATATGACCAACGTGTCGAACGGCACTTCGAATTTTTCGCCTGATTGCAGCGCTAGAATATCTTTGCTTTCTTCCAGTGGCACAATCCAACGGTTCACAAGCGATTGCGGTGACTCAGCCTGACGGCCAAGGTCATCGACGATAAAAATACCGCCAGTCGACTTCAACTGAAGAGGGGCCTGATAGGTTTTAGCGGTTGGGTTGTAAACGAGATCAAGCATGTCCAAGGACAACTCACCACCGGTGATAACGGTTGGGCGTTCACAGCACACATAGCGCGGGTCAAACTTACCAGATGTTCTGCGTAGCTTGGTTGGGTCGTCAATGTCGTCCTCAACTGAACTATGCACGATTGGATCGTAAACGGTAATCACCTGACCTGCATATTCGATTGCGCGTGGCACATATACTTTGTCACCAAGCGCGTCGCGGATACCGTTAGAAATACTGGATTTTCCGTTGCCTGGGGGGCCATACATTAGGATTGATCGCCCAGCAGATACAGCAGGGCCTAAATTGCCGATAAGCTCATCTGGCAGAACAAGGTGGCCCATCGCATTCGTCAGCATGTCTCGGCTTACCGTAAGGTTACGGATGGACTGGCGTTTCACCTGTTCACGGTAGACATCCAAAGGCACCGGCATTGCACCAAAATATTCAGACTGGGACAAGGCATCTAGGGCGCGGGCTTTGCCGGCGTCCGTCAACTGATATCCCATTTCATTTCCGTTGTTGGCGTTCAAGGTACCCGTTGCTTCGACCAAACGCTGATCGCGGGCCATGTCTACCAACTCTTGGGTCACTTGAATGGGCAAGCATACTGCGGCAGCAAGTTCCGTGACCATATCCACGTTTTTTCGGAACATGGTTTTGATCAGGATGTCGCGCATCATGACGACGGGCAACTGCATTTCGTGTATTTGCTTGGGGGCAGGGGGTGCCATGACAGCAGTGGTCTGCATATTCATTATTTTGCCTCAACAGTTTTGCTTGGTTGAGCACTATCAACCTAATCGGTCAACAATATGGCTTGATGACGATTATTGTTTGGTTCTCAGTTGGATCCGTGAACCACTCCAAGAGCTAGATAACAAGCAAGCGTAGACGCCAGCGCAAGCCCCATGGGAAATTTCTTGCCTTGATCCCAACTGAGCCAATGTGGTGCTAGACCGCGCAGAGGGGTGTGTTTTACCAAACGGTGAGCCGCGACAGAAGCCAACATGATGATGCAAAACAATGGTATCAGCATACGAACGTCACCCTGCGCGACAAACGGGGCAGCTACGGCGATAAATTTGCTGTCACCTGCACCCATTGCACCCGCTGCATTTAAGATGATGCCGACCACCAATACTATGGCCAGTTGGGCGAGCCGCCATAGATAGACGTCAAACGGCAGTGCAATCAAGCCAATGGCTATGAATACGGCTCCCAAAGCGAGAACTGCCTGATTTGTGATGCGCATTTCGCGCATGTCCGTGAAAGCCACGTAAAGGCAGATTGGCAACACAAATGGCAGGAACCACAAGGCAGAGTATGTCGTAATAGTCATCATGGATCAGCCGTTTTTGCTACCGTTGTCTAGCGCGCGTAACGAACGCACGGCCGCTTCAAAGTGTTGTGGATGCGTTTCAATCGCATCGCGCAGCAGGCTTTTACCGGTTTCGACATCACCTTGTTTCACGGCGGACAGTGCCATCGTGTGTAACAGTTGCGC
>Ga0233426_10004315_pt1 | contig 10729 bp, 10 predicted proteins | sample SI_118_April2016_6_FD_179875 | JGI IMG/M metagenome (GOLD analysis project Ga0233426, IMG submission 179875) | Seawater microbial communities from Saanich Inlet, British Columbia, Canada - SI_118_April2016_10_MG | ecosystem: Environmental > Aquatic > Marine > Inlet | place: Canada: British... | reverse complement strand
CACCAGACATTGTCGCGACTTGTAGCTTGTCGGTATTGTTCTCATAGAACGCGAGGCCAAACACGCCAATGCCGTCTTTGTTGCTCTCAATACGCGCTAAGGTTTCGGTATAATCGCCATCAATGTCGACGGATTTGCCGTCCGTACGTAAGGCAATGCAGGCTTTCTCGGCCGAATTTTTCTTAGCTTTATCAGTGTCGCCAGACGCTGATGCTAACAAAACATCAAACGCGCCTGTGGCTTCACACCCCTCCAAGATCACTTTGTCTTCAAATACTTCACGCGTGCCGTGCTTTGTGCCCGGGACGAATGCTTGGATAGGTTGATCCGCAAACGCGGCGTTCACTTGAGCCCAATTGCTGTTTGGGTTGGCAACCATTTGACCTTCGACTAGAATCTGGTCTGAAAGTGCCAAGAACCAATCCGTTGGCGTGAATTCAAATCCGTTGCCCGTAATGTCTGAGGCAAAAACTATGCCATCATATCCAATGCGTACTTCTATAATATCTGAAACACCTGCTTTAGCGCAGGCTTTTAGTTCGTTCTCTTTAATCTGACGGGAGGCGTTTGCGATATCGATGGTGTTTTCACCAACGCCTTCGCAAAAACGCTTAAGGCCTGCAGATGATCCACCAGATTCGACAATCGGTGTTGGGAAATCAAAGTTCTCGCCAAAAGCTTCTGCAACAATAGATGCGTATGGAAGTACGGTAGAAGAACCGGCAATTTGAATTTGATCGCGTGCAATGGCGGCTGTTGCAGAAACGGCTGCAAGGGCCAGTGCGGACGTCGTAAGTTTCACAAATGACATAACTGTCTCCTGAAGTGACTTAATCGGATCACCCCAATGGCGACCTTGAGCCATCCATTAGGCCTTGGTTGCTATGTTTTTGTGACGGTTACGTAACAGTTTTATGACAGCGGCTTAAAAACGGCTAAGACACCTCAATTATTTGGAAAAATAGGGGTTAAAGGTCCGCCAACGTGGTCGGCAGAACTACAGAAAAGGTCGTGCCTTGCGGTTCTGTCTTGTAGATTCGTAAACGTCCACGATGACGGCTCACAATGTGTTTCACAATTGCGAGGCCAAGCCCCGTACCACCAAGTTCACGACTGCGGTGGTCATCCACACGATAGAAACGTTCTGTCAGACGCGGAAGATGGCGCGGTTCAATCCCTACCCCATAGTCGATTACTTCAACACGGCATGCAGGACCGCGCAATGTGCTATCCCGCTTGGACAAAGTCATGCGCACTGTCACGCGTTTTCCAGCGTCACCGTATTTGAGCGCATTCTCAATCAAGTTTGTGAACACTTGGCGCAGTTGATCGCTGTCGCCTTTAATCTTCACTTGCTTCGAAGGAAGCTCACACTCCAAAACGACACCGCCCTTGTCTGCTAGTGGTTTGATCGCCTCAATCGTGCTGTGCAAAATGTCATTCAGGCAAACTCGATCTTTGGGCTTAACCCGTTCATCGACCTCAACGCGTCCCAAAGACAACAAGTCCCCGACCAATCGGTTCATACGCAAGGCTTCGGCTAGCATGATGGGCAGAAACCTTTTGCGGGCTTTTTCATCTTCAGCAGCGGGGCCTGTAAGCGTTTCTATGAACCCAATCATTGCGGTCAAAGGTGTGCGCAGTTCATGACTGACGTTCGCTACAAAATCGCGGCGCATTTGCCCCGCATTTTCGATGTCTGTTACATCTGAAAAACACAGCAAAACAATTGTGTCTTCTGGCTTAGGGCCAAGCTCAACGCTCCGACAACTTACATCAAAAACTGTTTCAATATTATTAGAGATATATCGGAACTTTGCGTGTCGGTCTTTTCCATCCGCCAACGTTGCTTCAATCGTTTCAAAAATCGAAGGTTGGCGTACCATTGTGACGTAGTTGCGGTGAAGGGCTTGCTGGCCCAACAAGACAACGCCGCCATCATTCATCGCAACAATTCTCTCATCCGTTCCTATCGCGACAGCCGGCATCGGAACCGCGCGCAGAAAGGTTTGGATCGCATCGGATTGCATTGGGGTATTTACCTATTCTACGACCTTTAAGTTATCGCGAAAACGACGCATATTTTCTTGGTAGTGCAAAGCAGAGGCTTCAAGCTTGGCAATAGCTTCATCGTCTAGCTGACGCACAACCTTTCCAGGTACACCCATGACCAAAGACCCATCAGGAATCTCTTTGCCTTCCGTAATCAACGCACCTGCCCCAATCAGACAGTTTTTGCCGATCTTGGCACCATTCAAAACCGTTGCGCCCATTCCGATCAGTGTGTTTTCGCCAATGGTACAGCCATGCAGCATAACCTTGTGACCGATCGTACAGTTGGTCCCAATCGTCAAAGGAAACCCCTTATCGATGTGCATAACGGTGTTTTCTTGAACATTGGTGCCTTCACCAATCAAGATGACCTCGTGATCAGCGCGAATAGTTGACCCGAACCAAACTGACGAACCTGCCAACATAACAACCTTACCAATAAGGTTAGCATCTGCTGCGACCCAAGTGTCCTCGTGCAATTGAGGCTTGTCATCACCTAGCGCGTAAAGGGTCATGATGTTTCCTCAAACTGAGTTTGCAGAGTCCGGACATGATCGGTCAGCTGTGGTTGCTGGCTGCGACGAAGGCGCGTTGCCGTGATGATCGTCTTCAGTTGTTCTTCAGTCTTATCCAAATCGTCGTTTACCAAAACAAAGTCATAGCCACCCCAATGGCTGATTTCATCCCAGCTTTTTTCCATACGCCGGCCAATGGTTTCTGCATCGTCTTGACCACGCTTTTCGAGGCGATTGCGAAGTTCAGGAATAGACGGCGGCAGTAGAAAGATCGACAAGGTATGTGCACCAAGGGCTGAATTATTGATCTGCTGGGCCCCCTGCCAGTCGATGTCAAACAGGACATCTCGGCCAGTGTTTATAGTTTCTTCAATTGGGCCTTTTGGTGATCCGTAAAAATTACCAAAAACGTGGGCATGTTCCAGCATCTCGCCTTCGGCCACCATCCCTTTAAATTCGGCCTCCTCCATAAAGTGATAGTCGGCTCCGTCAACCTCACCTTTGCGCGGTGAACGCGTTGTGGCGGAAACGGAAAAATCCAATTCGGGATCCCAAACACGAAGCCGTTTGGCCAATGTACTTTTGCCCGCGCCGGACGGCGAACTAAGGATGATTAAAAGGCCACGGCGATCATTCATGCCATTTACTCCACGTTTTGAACTTGTTCACGCATTTGGTCTATCAACACCTTCAAGGCAAGGCCTTCACGTGTCAGTTCTGCATTCTGGGCTTTAGAACACAAGGTATTTGCCTCGCGGTTAAATTCTTGCATCAGAAAATCCATCTTACGGCCAACGGGTGTCGTTTCATCTAACAACACTTGTGTCGCAACAACATGTGCATTCAGCCGGTCGATTTCTTCAGTCACGTCTGCCTTTACAGCAAGCAATGCAAGTTCCTGCGCAACACGGGATTCATCAAGGTTGTCGGCATTCTCCATGATCACGCCCAAATTCTTCTTGAGCGATGCAGCAACCTCAATTGCACGTGTTTGCGCAATGTTGTCTGCAGATTGGGTTCGTGTTTCGACCTCTTCCAATTGAGCACGCAGAACCTTTTCCAGGGCCGCCCCTTCACTTGATCGCATCGCATCAAATGAAGCAATCAATTCGTCAGCCTGCGCCAATAACGCTTTACTCAACTCTGTGGTGTCTTCCACAACCACATTTTGATCTAGAACACCGCGCATCGCAACAATATCGGATGCCTTGGATGGTGCCAAAGACAGGCCTGCATCCATCGCTTGGGTCTCAATTTCCGTCATCGCGTCGAGGATATCGCGTAAAACTGCATCGTTCACTTTAGCTGCCCCAGAGGTCTCTTCGCGGTTGATACGCAATGACAAGGTGACATTGCCACGTGCAGTCACCGCAGCCAGCGCTTTGCGCAGGCCTAACTCTAACCCATCAATCCAATCGGGCACACGCAAACGTAGATCAAGGCCCTTGCCATTAACGCTGCGCAATTCCCATGCCCAGCTCCAGCCATCAAGCGCACCCGTTGCAGAAGCGAATCCTGTCATCGATTTCAGCATATCAAAGTCCCATTTCGTTTTTCGCCGTGCATAAGATTAAAGCGCCCTCTCTCGCAACCCTTCGGCCATATCACGCCAATACGAGCGAGATGCATTGGCCCATTAACCAATTGTTAAGTTTAAACACCATATTTCGATTGAAATGTAATATTAATCTTTCATCAACCTGTCCAACAAGCTTGTCACACAAGCCGAAGGGGAAATTGTATGTTAACTCTACGGTGTAAGCTCGATGAAACAAACCAATGAACAGAATGTTGTCAAAATGAGCAACTATCGAACAGATACTGGTTTTTCCGCGTTGTCCCAAGTCGAGTCCTATTGGGAGGCGTTGCGTGGCTCGCGCTTGGTCCCGAAGCGGTCAGAAATCGATCCACGTGGAATTGAGCATGCTCTAGAATATACCTTTGTGTTGGAGCGTATTGCGATCGGCATGGCCCGTTTCCGTATCGCTGGCAGTCATCTTTGCAATATCATGGGCATGGAAGTACGTGGAATGCCGCTGAGTTCCTTCATCATGCCGTCTGGGCGCGAAACCTTGGCCAGTGTATTGGAAGACGTTTTTCAACGCCCTTCGGCTTGTGATCTTGATATGGTGGCAGAAGTCGGTCGTCAAAAACCAGCGATGGAAGCACGAATGGTGCTGATGCCGTTGCGCAGTGATTTAGGCGATGTCAGTCGCGTATTGGGATGTTTTGTTGCCAAAGGCGAGTTGGGCACGCAACCACGCGGGTTTGAAATTGTGACAACCAAGCTGCGGTGCCTTAGCGCCGATAAAATTGAACAATATGTGCCACAGCATTGCGAAATCGATGTGCAACCCACTGGATTTCGGGAAAAACCAACAGGTTTCGGTCATGAAAGCGTTCCGACAAAGGCCCCACATCTGCGGCTAATTAAAACCGCCAATTGAGCTAAGAACGGAAAAAGGCGACGCTTATTCAGCGCCGCCCTCTTCAATTCTAAATCTGAAGAACTAGTCAGCTTAGACTGCACGAGACTCGCGCAAAGCAGACAATTCCTCCGCAACCAAGAACGCCAATTCAAGAGATTGGCTAGCGTTTAGGCGTGGATCGCACGCAGTGTGGTAACGATCTGATAGGTCTTCGTCACTCACCGCACGTACGCCACCGGTACATTCGGTCACATCCTGGCCGGTCATCTCAAAGTGTACGCCACCTGGAATCGTGCCCTCAGCTTGGTGGATACCAAAGAACTCGCGAACTTCGCGAAGAACAGATTCGAACGGACGTGTTTTGTAGCCGCTTTCAGACTTGATCGTATTGCCGTGCATCGCGTCACAGGTCCAAAGCACGTTAGCGCCCTCTTCCTGAACCGCTTTGACCAAACGTGGCAAGTGATCACCAACACTGCCCGCACCAAAGCGCGCGATAAGGGTTAAACGACCCTCTTCGTTCTCAGGGTTCAATTTTGCCATCAAGACCTTAAGGTCTTCAGCAGTCGTTGTTGGACCACATTTCAAACCGATTGGGTTTTGAACGCCACTTGCAAATTCAACGTGCGCGCCGTCTGGCTGACGTGTGCGATCGCCGATCCAAATCATGTGCGAGGAACCAGCCAACCATTTGCCCGAAGTAGAATCAACACGTGTCAGTGCTTCTTCGTATTCCAGCAGAAGTGATTCATGGCTGGTGTAATACTCAACAGACGAGAATTCATGCGTCGTGTCCGAGTTGATCCCAGCAGCGCCCATGAAATCAATGCTGTCTTGGATACGGCTTGCCAAGTCACGGTATTTTTGGATTTCTTGGCTGTCGGTAAAGCCAAGTGTCCATGCATTGACACGTTTCATGTCAGCGAACCCGCCAGTTGAAAAAGCGCGCAACAAGTTCAATGTCGCCGCAGATTGTGTATAGGCCTGCAACATACGCTGTGGATCAGGGATACGGGCTTCTGGTGTGAAATCCAAACCGTTGATGATGTCACCGCGGTAGCTTGGTAACTCAACGCCGCCTACAGTCTCTGTATTTGCGCTGCGTGGCTTGGCAAATTGACCAGCCATACGGCCAACTTTAACCACTGGTACTTTCGCGCCGTAAGTCAGAACCATCGCCATTTGCAACATCACTTTAAATGTGTCGCGGATGCTGTCTGAATTGAATTGGTCGAATGCCTCGGCACAGTCGCCGCCTTGCAAAAGAAACGCTTCGCCACGAGATGCTGCAGCCAACTGTGTTTTCAAGCGGCGTGCTTCGCCTGCAAATACCAACAATGGATACTGAGACAGCTGGGCCTCTACAGCGTTAAGTGCTGCAGCGTCTGTATAATCGGGCATCTGAATCCGTGGCTTGTTGCGCCAGCTTGATTTGGTCCAATCGCTCATCTGTCTTCTCCGTTGGTTAAGCCCATTTAGGCTGTATTGAACTGCCATCTATACAAAAGCTTAATTGAAGTGACCACATCTGATTTACACCTCTTGACGGAATGCAATTTGCATGTCCAAGGTCAACCAACGTACTGCAAAAGAACCGTCCCAAACATTCGCGCTTTTGCGCCCCCATTAAGGACAAGCCGCGATGTCAAATCCGCGCATGGCGACCAAGATCGAAACCGAAGCTAAGCCAAAGCGGTATGTCTTTGTCTTGCTCGAAGATTTCACCCTTCTTAGTTTCGCATCTGCCCTTGAAAGCTTGCGCATCGCCAACCGTATGGTGGGCCACGAGGCCTACCAATGGCGCATCATTGGAGAAGGAGGCGAAGAGGTTCGCTGTTCTGCAGGCAGTAACTTTAAACTTGACGGCGATTTAGGTGAATTGTCTCGCGACGACACCATGATGATTTGCAGTGGTGTAAACGTCCAAAAATTCACCACTAAGAAATTACTTGGATGGGTCAGACGTGAAGCGCGCAAAGGAATACCTGTGGCAGGCCTCTGCACGGCTGCATATACTTTGGCTAAAGCTGGATTGCTGGATGACAAGCGCGCAACCATTCATTGGGAAAATCACGATAGCTTTTCAGAAGAATTTCCTGAAGTTGAATTGACCAAATCTGTGTTCGTTGTGGATGGCAATCGCCTAACGACGGCCGGCGGCACCTCGTCCTTGGACTTAATGCTTAAACTGATCGCCAAAGATTTGGGCGAAGACCTCGCTAATGCGGTTGCAGATCAGCTGATCTATTCCTCAATCCGGACCGATCAAGACACTCAGCGCCTGTCTGTTCCAACACGGATCGGCGTGCGTCACCCAAAGTTAAGCCAAGTTATCCAAATCATGGAGGGCAACATCGAGGAGCCGATAAGCCCTTCTATATTGGCAAAAGATGTCGGCATGTCGACACGCCAGCTAGAGCGTTTGTTCCGGCGCTATCTGAACCGTTCGCCCAAGCGGTATTATATGGAGCTTCGTCTTCAAAAAGCGCGTAACCTGCTGATGCAGACCGACATGAGTGTGATCAACGTGGCGCTAGCTTGTGGTTTTGCATCTCCATCCCACTTCTCGAAATGCTACCGCGCACACTATGATACAACGCCCTATCGCGAGCGCGGCAGTCATGCTGGACGGCTATCGATCTAACCGCCAAATCCACCCGATTCTGATCACAGAAATCTCATTAAAGTTATCGCCTGTCGCATTCCCTTAGGTAAGATTAGTCCGTTTTTCCCGAAAACGACCAATTTACAGGTTAAACTACCACCAACCGGCGGGTTATAGGACTTTTCTTTTTCGCAAACCGACACTAGTCTCTTCGATCAGGACATTAGATCCTTATGGGAGAGACACATGAAAAAACTACTAATGGCTACTGCAGCCACAGCCTTGATGACTGGTGCCGCGATTGCGGGCGGTCACGGCAAAGAAGTGAAAATCGGCGTAATCTTGGGCTTCACTGGCCCACTTGAGTCCATCACACCAGCAATGGGTGCGGGCGCTGAATTGGCTATGGCTGAAGTAACAGCTTCTGGCATGTTGCTTGATGCGGCAAAAGTAATCTCTGTACGTGCAGACAGCACATGCATCGACGCAGGCGCGGCAACATCCGCAGCTGAACGTCTTGTGACATCTGACAAAGTTGATGGCATCATGGGCGCTGACTGCTCAGGCGTTACTGGCGCGATCTTGGCGAACGTAGCACGCGCAAACGGCGTTGTTATGATTTCACCATCAGCGACATCCCCTGGCCTATCTACTGCTGAAGACGATGGCTTGTTCTTCCGCACAGCACCATCCGATGCACGCCAAGGCGTAATCATCACAAACATCTTGCAAGATCGTGGTGTTGAATCAGTTGCTTTGACTTACACAAACAACGACTACGGCAAAGGTTTGGCTGATGCATTCCAAGCTTCTTTTGAAGCTGCTGGCGGCACAGTAACTATCTCTGCAGCACACGAAGACGGCAAAGCAGACTACTCTGCTGAAGTAGGTGCATTGGCATCAGCTGGCGGCGAAGTTCTTGTTGTAGCTGGTTACGTTGACCAAGGCGGTTCTGGCGTTATCCGCGCTGCGATCGACACGGGCGCGTTTGAAACATTCTATGTTCCAGACGGCATGGTTGGTTCAAAGCTGAACGAAAACTTCGGTGCTGAATTGAACGGTTCTTATGGTGCGTACCCAGGAACTGACAGCATCGGTTCTGCGAAATTCGTTGAATTGGCTGAAGCTGCAGGCTTCGACGGCACTGGCGCTTTCTCACCAGAGAGCTATGACGCTGCTGCTTTGATCATGTTGGCAATGCAAGCTGCTGACAGCAAAGACTCTGCCGATTATAAAGATCACGTAATGGACGTTGCAAACGCACCAGGCGTTGAAATCTTCCCAGGTGAGTTGGCTAAAGGTCTAGAATTGCTGAAAGCTGGCACAGACATCGACTATGTTGGTGCTTCTGCGGTTGAATTGATTGGTGCTGGTGAATCTGCTGGTAACTACCAAGAAATCGAATTCAAAGATGGCGTGTATTCCACAATCGGCTACCGTTAATCACTGTCTAAATCAATTGAGCAGCCCGTGGTTTTCCGCGGGCTGTTTCAACATGTTATAGCCCATATTTAATGTGGCGGGGGAATTCGTATGATCGTCGTTGATGATATACACAAACAATTCGGCGGCTTTAAAGCTGTTGATGGTGCCAGCCTGAAAATTGAAGAAAATTCGATTACAGGTCTGATTGGTCCTAATGGGGCCGGAAAAACCACTCTTTTCAATGTGATAGCTGGAGTTCTACCTCCGACATCTGGGTCTGTGCACATGCAGGGCGAGGACATTACGGGTCTGCCGCCCCATGAGTTGTTCCACAAGGGACTGCTGCGCACCTTCCAGATTGCACATGAATTCAGTTCAATGACCTGTCGTGAGAACCTGATGATGGTTCCGGGGGCTCAATCAGGTGAGACCTTGTGGAACACATGGTTTGGACGCAAACGCATTGCAGATGAAGAACGCGCATTGAAAGCCAAAGCTGACGAGGTTTTGGAATTCTTGACGGTTGAACATCTAGCAGAGCAAAAGGCAGGTCAGATATCTGGCGGGCAGAAAAAACTTTTGGAACTGGGCCGTACGATGATGGTTGATGCCAAAATCGTATTCCTTGATGAGGTTGGCGCAGGTGTAAATCGCACACTCTTGAACACTATTGGTGACGCCATTTTGCGCCTGAACCAAGACCGTGGTTACACCTTTGTGGTGATCGAGCACGATATGGACTTCATCGGCAAAATCTGTGGCCCCGTCATTTGTATGGCGGAAGGCAAGGTATTGGCCGAAGGGTCGTTGGCCGAAATCAAAGCCAACGAACAGGTCATCGAGGCCTACCTTGGCACTGGTTTAAAGAACAAAGAACAGGTGGGTGTATAATGTCAAAAACACACATCGGTATGACGTCGGTATTACATCGGTATTGCGTAGGTGCCGCGCACCTATCCCCTTCAGTTAAGGAAGCCCGCACATGAGCGAACCATTCCTAATTGGTGACAGCATGACAGGCGGCTATGGCAATGGCCCTGACATTCTGCACGACTGCACAATTGCGGTGAACAAAGGCGAGATCGCCGTAATTGTTGGCCCCAACGGTGCTGGTAAATCCACGGGCATGAAAGCCGTCTTTGGCATGTTGAACCTAAACAAAGGTTCTGTGCGTTTAGACGGTGAAGACATCACTGCCTTGTCCCCACAAGATCGCGTTGTGAAAGGCATGGGGTTTGTTCCGCAGACCTCAAATATCTTCACATCGATGACTGTTGAGGAAAACCTTGAGATGGGCGCCTTCATTCGTCGTGACGATTACAAAGACACGATGACACAGATCTATGACCTGTTCCCTATCTTGAAAGAGAAACGGTATCAGGCGGCTGGTGAATTATCTGGTGGCCAACGTCAACAAGTGGCCGTGGGTCGTGCGTTGATGACACAGCCAAAGGTTCTGATGTTGGACGAACCAACGGCGGGTGTGTCGCCGATCGTAATGGACGAACTGTTTGACCGGATTATTGAGGTAGCCCGCACAGGCATTCCGATCCTGATGGTTGAACAAAACGCGCGCCAAGCCCTAGAGATCGCCGACAAAGGCTATGTTCTGGTTCAAGGCGCGAATGCATTTACAGGCACTGGCAAGGAATTGCTGGCGGATCCTGAAGTGCGCAAATCCTTCTTGGGAGGATAAAATGATA
>Ga0233426_10004313_pt1 | contig 10731 bp, 8 predicted proteins | sample SI_118_April2016_6_FD_179875 | JGI IMG/M metagenome (GOLD analysis project Ga0233426, IMG submission 179875) | Seawater microbial communities from Saanich Inlet, British Columbia, Canada - SI_118_April2016_10_MG | ecosystem: Environmental > Aquatic > Marine > Inlet | place: Canada: British... | reverse complement strand
ATTGCGATCCTTGGAGAATACGATGCATTGCCAGGTTTATCTCAAAAAAACCTTCCTTATAAAGTTTCTAACAACACCCGAGCCGGTCACGGTTGTGGACACCATTTGTTTGGAACCGCATCTGCCGCTGCAGCAATAGCTGTAAAAAATTACTTGAAAGAAACGGGCAAAGCCGGAACGGTTAAATTCTTTGGATGCCCCGCAGAAGAAGGTGGTTCTGGAAAAGTATATATGACCCGAGCGGGTCTTTTTGACGATGCAGACGTAGCCTTGCATTGGCACCCAAACAATAAAAACGCAGCCAACCCGGGTGCAGCTTTGGCAAACAAATCTGCGAAATTTCGGTTTTATGGTCGCTCTGCTCATGCTGCCGCAGCTCCAGAACAAGGACGTTCTGCGCTCGATGGTGTAGAGTCAATGAACTATATGGTAAACATGATGCGAGAGCATATACCGTCTAGTGCACGAATTCATTATGTAATTACAAGAGGAGGCGAAGCGCCAAACGTGGTTCCTGATTTTGCAGAGGTTTATTACTATGCACGTCACGATCGTCGCGATGTAGTCATTGATATATTCGATCGTATAGTAAACACAGCCAAAGGTGCTGCTCTAGGAACTGGAACTACTATGGATTTCGAAATGATTGGCGGAACGCACGAACTGCTTCCAAACGATGTTTTGCAGCAATTGATGCACAAGAGTTTGACTCAAGTTGGTGGGTTTGACTATACTATAAAAGAGAATGAATTTGCTAATAGCATTGCAGAAACCCTAGGTAAACCTTTGAATATGGATTATGTAACTGGTGTTGAGCCCTACGATCCAAACGCATTGCCCATGGGATCTACCGATGTAGGTGATGTTAGTTTTACCGTTCCTACGGCTGGAATGGGAGCCGCTACTTGGGTCCCTGGAACTCCGGCACACAGCTGGCAAGCAGTTGCTGCTGGTGGAACTTCCATTGGAAATAAGGGCATGCTCGTTGCTGCCAAAACATTAGCACTTACCGCCTTTAAACTCTTGGACAATCCCAAAATATTAGACCAAGCACAGGCTGAATTTCTTGAAAAAAGAGGGGCTAATTTTAAATATATTCCACTGTTAGGAGAACGAAGTCCAGCTTTAGATTATAGAAATTAAGTGCTTATTTTTTAATCAATTGCAATATGTTCTCAAGGGCAGGATTGCGGTTACTGGGATCCCAAACTGCAGATAAAACCGTGCGGTGCGGCAGCTTATCCAGCTCAATAAACTTAACTCCTTTTTGAGGTTTGAGCTGTAACGATTTGGGGACAATAGAAATCCCAAAGTTGTTTTCGACCAATTTATAAATGGTATTCGAATGAATTGTATTGTGCGATACCTTGGGCGCAAAGCCGCTGTCTTCGAACAATTGCATTACTTTTTGATAATACGAGGGGCTGTATTTTTGATCAAATAAGATAAAGGATTCGTTTTTGAATTGCCCTAGATTCTTAAAACTTTTAGAGTCTATCGGATGGCTTTTCGGCAACACCAAGCAAAACGATTCTCGGAGAACGGGATGGGTTTTTAATCCGCGAGGAAGATTTTCTAAACGAACAAAAGCAAGGTCTATTTCTTGTGAAAGCAACCCTTCTATTTGTGTTTGATTGTCCATTTCTTTTAGACTGAACAATATTTTTGGATGTAGGTTTCTAAAGGCTAGCAAAAGATCTGGAATTATTTGCTGCATTGCTGAACCTACATAACCTAGTTTAAGGTTTCCAACCATTCCTCGATCCAGCAACTTACTGTGTTCAATGATCTGTTCCAATCCATTAAAATAATGCGACAATTCTTTTTTAAGATAAGCACCTGCGGGAGTTAACGATACTTTTCGGTTGTGCCGATCAAAAAGCTGGAGGTCCAAATGTTGCTCTAGCTCCTTGATTTGCTTACTCAGTCCGGGTTGAGAAATAAACAGGCGTTCTGCTGCTTTTCGAAAATGTAAATCTTCGGCTACTGCTAAGAAATAGCGCAGATGTCTCAATTCCAATTGATAACTCATGGTTATTAGTTTGTTGGTTAAATGGTCTTGTTAGGTATTAAATATAAGGGTATTTTTAGGAAAGCAATTACAGATCATGAATTTTAGCTACGGAAAAGAAAAACTAACCCTCAAAAAAGTCTTTGGATTAGCTCAAGGAAAATTCAAGGGGGTTTTGACTGAAGAGGTTATAACCGACGTCCAAAACAGCAATGCAATTGTACAAAAGGTAGTTGGTTCTGGGAAAACAGTCTACGGAATTAATACGGGTTTTGGCCCTTTATGCGATACCCTAATTTCTCAAAACGAAGTACAGACCTTACAAAAAAACTTACTGCTAACCCACGCCGTTGGGGTCGGAGAGCCTATAGATCCAATACTTTCTAAAATCATGCTGTTGTGCAAGGTTCACGCCTTATGCAAGGGTTACTCGGGGATTCGATTGAAAGTAATTGAACGAATCATCTTCTTTATTGAAAACGACCTACTCCCGGTAGTTCCAGAACAAGGGTCTGTTGGAGCTTCTGGTGATCTAGCGCCGCTTTCTCATTTGTTTTTACCCCTCATTGGCGAAGGTGAATTTTGGGTAGGAGACAAAATAGTACCCGCCGAAACTGTTTTAAAAGAATACAATCTACTCCCGCTTGTTCTTGAAGCTAAAGAAGGGTTAGCGTTAATTAATGGAACTCAATTTATTTTAGCTCATGCAATTACTGGGCTTCAAAAAATGAAGTACTTGCTCGATTTAGCAGACGTTGCAGGCGCGATGAGTTTAGAAGGTTTTCAAGGAAGTGCCGCTCCTTTTAAAGAAGGTTTACATAAAATACGTCCATTTAAAGGGTCGTTAAAAGTAGCCCAACGCATGCGTATATTGCTAGAAGGATCCGAAAATTTACACGCACATTTAGACTGCGATAGAGTTCAAGATCCCTACTCCATCCGCTGTATTCCGCAGGTTCATGGAGCCTCGAGAAACGCGTTTAATCACCTGAAAAAACTGGCAACAATAGAAATGAATTCGGTAACCGATAACCCCATAATATTGAGCGAAGAAGAAATTATATCTGGTGGAAATTTCCATGGACAACCCCTGGCAATGGCGCTTGATTACACTTCGATTGCTGTTTCTGAATTGGGAAATATCGCGGATCGCCGCTGTTATCTTTTACTGGAAGGGAAATATGGATTGCCGCGTTTACTAACCGAAAAAGGAGGGCTTAATTCTGGTTTTATGATTCCGCAATACACCACCGCAGCTTTGGTTACAGAAAATAAATCACTTTGTTTTCCTCCATCGGCTGACAGTGTGCCAACCTCGCTGGGACAAGAAGACCATGTTTCTATGGGAAGTATCTCTGGGCGAAAGTTAAATCAGATTTTAGGGAATTTAGAGAAAATACTTGCCATAGAATTGATGTATGGCGCACAAGCATTAGAGTTTAGAGGGTCACTTCAATGCTCGAAAATAATTCAAAAAAACCACGAACTAATTCGAACCAAGGTTCCCAAACTCGAAGAAGATCGCTTGCTGAAAAACGACATTCAAAATTTGATCGAAATGGTCAAAACCGAACAATTTATAGTAAAATAAATGACCAAAGATAGCAACAATTTTAAAGCCGAAATACTCCAGGGAATTCCATCAAAAATGCCTCCAAAGCATATCTTCCCTGAAAAAGTTAATCGGGCTCCAAAACGAAAAGACATTTTATCTGCCGAAGAAAAGCAATTGGCAATTCGAAATGCACTTCGATATTTTCCAAAAGAATGGCATTCGGAATTAGCATCAGAATTTGCTGAAGAACTACGAGCATATGGACGAATTTATATGTACCGTTTCAAACCTTCGTATACGCTTCGTGCACGACCACTAGAAGAATATCCGAGACAATCAAAACAAGCAGCTGCACTTATGTTAATGATCCAAAACAACTTGGATCCAGCAGTTGCTCAACATCCCGAAGAACTAATTACCTACGGTGGAAATGGGGCCGTTTTTCAAAACTGGATACAATATGTCCTTACGCTTCAGTATTTGGCGCTTATGACAGACGATCAAACCTTGCATTTGTATTCTGGGCATCCAATGGGACTTTTCCCTTCTTCAAAGAATGCACCAAGAGTCGTTGTAACCAATGGGATGATGATTCCCAATTATTCAAAACCAGACGACTGGGAAAAATTCAATGCGCTCGGGGTGACCCAATACGGACAAATGACTGCAGGCTCCTTTATGTACATTGGCCCACAAGGAATTGTTCACGGAACAACCATTACAATTCTAAATGCGTTTCGTAAGATTTTAAAACCTCAAGAAACTGTTGGTGGAAAGATATTTTTAACTGCTGGTTTAGGTGGAATGAGCGGGGCCCAACCAAAAGCTGGAAACATTTGTGGCTGCATAACAGTTTGCGCAGAAGTAAACCCAAAAGCAGCTGAAAAACGACACGAACAGGGCTGGGTAGATGTTTTGATTTACAACATCCCCGATTTAATAGCACGTGTTAGGACGGCTCAAAAAAACGAAGAAGTAGTTTCTATAGCGTTCATTGGAAACGTTATTGAAGTATGGGAATGTTTTGATCAAGAAAACATTCATGTGCATCTGGGTTCGGATCAAACTTCGCTTCATATTCCTTGGACTGGCGGGTATTATCCAATCGGATTTTCGTTTGATGAAGCAACAAAAATGCTTCAAAAAGATCCTGAAAACTTCAAAAAGGAAGTTCAAAAATCCCTACGAAGACATGCTGCCGTTATTCAGAAACATAGCAATAAAGGGACTTACTTTTTCGATTATGGGAATGCTTTTCTATTAGAAGCCTCTCGTGCTGGAGCCGATATAATGGCAGAAAATAAGATTGACTTTAAATATCCTTCATATGTTCAGGACATTCTAGGGCCGATGTGTTTCGATTACGGGTTTGGACCTTTCCGGTGGGTTTGCGCCTCGGGAGATACAGCAGATTTAGACCGTACCGATGCAATAGCCTTATCGGTAATGGAGACATTGAGTAAAACTGCTCCCCCAGAAATTCAGTTACAACTTCAGGATAATATAACCTGGATTAAAAACGCAAAAACAAATAAAATGGTGGTCGGGTCGAAAGCTAGAATACTCTACGCCGATGCCGAAGGACGCATGAAAATAGCGGAAGCCTTTAACCTGGCAATTGCAGAAAATAAAATTGGCCCCGTGGTACTGGGTCGAGATCATCACGATGTAAGCGGTACCGATTCGCCTTACCGAGAAACTTCGAATATTTATGATGGAAGTAAATTTACAGCCGATATGGCAATTCATAATGTCATTGGCGACAGCTTCCGCGGAGCAACCTGGGTATCCATTCACAACGGCGGGGGAGTTGGCTGGGGAGAAGTGATGAATGGAGGGTTTGGAATGTTGTTAGACGGAAGTTCAGAAGCGTCCGAGCGCTTAAAGAGCATGCTCTTCTACGATGTAAACAACGGAGTTGCACGACGCAGTTGGGCTAGAAATAAAGAAGCTATCTTTGCTATTAAACGAGAAATGGAACGCACACCGAACTTAAAAGTAACCCTTCCGAATTTAGTTGACGACAACCTCCTTAAAAGCCTGTTTTAAATGAAAACACTTTTTAAAAACATTAAACAATTACTTCAAGTTCGCGATGCGAATGTTGATTTTGTGGCAGGAAAGGAAATGAAGGTTCTTCCAAAAATAGAAGCCGCTTATTTGCTGGTTGAAGATGATCGAATTGCCGCTTTTGGATCTATGGATTCATGTCCAACGGATTCCGTAGACAAGGTAGTAGATGCTTCCGAAAAAATAATCCTCCCATCCTGGTGTGATTCGCATACCCATCTGGTTTATGCAGGAAATCGAGAGGAAGAATTTAAAGACCGAATCAACGGTCTGAGCTATGAAGAAATCGCAAAAAAAGGGGGTGGAATTATAAATTCTGCAAAAACCCTACAAGAAACCTCAGCCGAAGATTTATACAACCAAAGTAAAACAAGATTAGAAGAAGTAATGCGCTTGGGAACAGGAGCTATCGAAATTAAATCGGGCTATGGACTTACGCCAGAAGCAGAACTAAAAATGCTTCGTGTAATTGAGCGGTTGCGTCAAGAATATCCTCTACAAATTAGGGCTACTTTTTTGGCGGCACATGCCATTCCAACCGAATATAAAAACAACAAAACTGAATTTTTAGAAAACATGCTTAGTAAGGTATTACCGGTTATCAAAGCGGAAAATTTAGCAAGCTACGTCGATGTGTTTTGTGAAGAAGGGTACTTTTCGACTGAAGATACCACCCGTGTTTTGAAACAAGCGAAAACCTATGGACTGACTCCTAAAATTCATGTGAATCAATTCAATGCAATTGGTGGCGTAGGCGTTGGAGTTGCGTTTAATGCCCGTTCTGTTGATCATTTAGAAATCTTAACAGACGCTGATCTCGATGCCTTAAAAGGGAGTAGAACCATGCCCGTTGCATTGCCCGGATGTTCTTTCTTTTTGGGAATTCCGTATACCCCCGCTCGTAAAATAATAGATGCCGGTTTGCCGCTTACTTTAGCAAGCGATTACAACCCAGGCTCCGCTCCTTCAGGAAACATGAATTTTGTGGTATCGTTGGCTTCTATAAAAATGGAAATGACTCCCGAAGAAGCCATTAATGCAGCCACAATAAACGGAGCCTATGCCATGAATTTAGAACAAGAAGTTGGCTCTATTACTGTCGGTAAAAAGGCAAATTTTATGGTAACAAAAAAGCTTTCCTCTCCTACAGTTATTACTTATGCTTTTGGATCAAATAACATTGAGCAGATATACATTAACGGAAATTTACTTGATGACTAAACTTAAAACGTTATGAATAGAGAAGATCTAAACTTAACAGAAAAAAGCTATGAAGCACCAAAACAAAATCTTTGGGATGGAAGAAAATCACCTCCAGAACTGGGCGTTCAATATTGGCATCAGCAGGTCAAATTCAGTGACTTAACAAAATCAGATCCAGAAGCTTCAAAACCGAAGATTGCTCTTTTGGGGTATGCCTGTGATGAAGGGGTAAAAAGAAACAAAGGAAGAATCGGCGCTGCAGCGGGTCCAGATGAGATACGCAAAGAACTGGCGCGCCTAGCTTTTCATAAAGGTTCGCAAAGCATTACAGATTATGGAAATCTGGTATGTGTTGATCGTGATTTAGCGGGATGTCAAAACAGTTTGGCAACCGTTATTGAAAGACTTTTAGATTCCGATATATTCCCAATAGTGATGGGAGGAGGGCACGATATAGCCTACGGTCATTTTAAAGGAATTCAAAAAGGGCTTCAAAAAAGAGGACTTTCTAAAATTGGAATTTTAAATTTTGACGCTCATTTTGACCTCCGCCCTGTCGAAAAAGAACCCAACTCAGGTACTCCCTTCAATCAGATTTTAACAGAACATCCCAATGAAGTTAGCTATTTTGCCTTGGGAATTCAAAAAGCTGTAAACACCAAAGAATTGTTTATCATTGCTAAAGAAAAAAATGTAAAGTATTTATTTAATGAAAGCTGTGAACTAACTAATTTTGATGTGGTTACATTAAAGATAGATGCCTTCTTAGAAGGCGTAGATGCTTTGTATATTACGGTAGATTTAGATGGGTTTTCTTCGGCCTATGCGCCGGGAGTTAGTGCGCCTTCTCCACTTGGATTTGCACCAGACTTTGCCTTAAAGGTTTTGAATCACCTGCTGGAATCTAAAAAAGTAGTTGCTCTTGATGTAGCAGAAATGAATCCGAATTTTGATCGAGACCGAAGCACCGCACAATTAGCTGCCAGAATTATAGACTCTTTTGTGATGAATGTTTAGGTGAAACTCGCTTAAAAGTCTCGATAAGAACTCCCTATAAATTGGTTCGCTTCCTTTTCGATAAACATAGACTTTTGTCTATCCCAATGCAGCGTTTTGCCAGGAAAACGTCCCGCGATAACTCCCAAAAGAATGGTTTCCGTAAGTCTTGAAGCATACGAAAAAGGGGCGGAACAGTTTGTCTTTCCTAAGCACGAATCTACAAACTCGTAATAATGTTTTTTGCTTTCCGATTCATAGTCTCTTACAGGTTTTCCTAATCCGAATTTTTCGACGTCTAATTCTAGATACATTCCATCGACAATTAATTTTGGTAATTCCTGAAAATGTGGCAAATATAACCTGCCCTTTTCACCCATAAACATCGCCCCTTGCTCGTGAAGCTTTTCATTGTCTGGCAAAACCAAATCGTTGTGCTTTGCCGGAGCTCCTGCCCCGTCGTACCAGACCCATTTTAATTCCTTAGAAGTATACTTCGTCGGAGGGAATATATAGGTGACTTTGTTGTTTTCTGGAAAACCATAACCGTTAGGGGGTCTGCATTCATTTTTAATTGTTTTGGGAACATCCAAAGCCAATGCATTGTATGGCGTGTCAAAAATATGAACTCCCATATCTCCAAGGGTTCCGCATCCAAAATCAATTAATTTTCTCCAATTGCCCGGGTGGTAATGTCCTTCTTTAAACTCGTGTTTCTTAGCCGTCCCAAGCCATAAATTCCAGTCTAGGTTTGCAGGAACTGGAGCGACTTTTTTGGGAGGTGTACCATCGTATCCCCAGTTTTTCGGAGACCATGCGCGGACACAGTTTACTTTTCCGATGATGCCAGATTGAATTAATAACGTTGCTAATTTATAATCATAAAAAGAATGAACTTGTATTCCCATTTGAGTAACCAAATTCTTTTTGAGAGCCATTTGCGCCATTTGGCGAGCTTCAGATATGGAATGAGTAAGCGGTTTTTGGCAGTATACTGCTTTGTTCAAATCCATCGCCATAAGAGATGCGGGTGCATGTGTGTGATCTGGTGTAGATACGATAACTGCATCTATTTGATCTGCCATGGTTTTAAGCAATATTCGGTAATCGGAAAAAGTTTTGGCGTTAGGATGCTTTGCCTTTGCAAAGTCTAAGGCATTCGAATCTACATCACACAAGGCAACTATATCAACTGATTTGTGTGAAGCGAATGCATTTAAATCTTCTCCTCCCATTCCGCCAACCCCGATATGAGCTGTTCTTAGTTTTTTGCCTTTTGGAAAAGCCCAACCGACCGAAGGAATAAAAGCAGTAGAAGCTAATGTAGCTGCTGATTTTAAAAAATCTCTTTTGTTCATAGTTTCCTTATTTTAATTTCTCTAAATGATAAAGGGCTGTCATGATCCTGAAGGGCAATAAACCCCTTTTTGTGTTTCCCATAATCAGGAAAATCTTTCCACTTACCACTCGATTTCCTTTTGTTCCAATCATCAGACCAAGGAACAAATGAAACCACGAGCTTTCCATTAAGCCAATGCTCAACTTTTGATGGAGTAAAAATTATTCTGGTGGTATTCCATTCGCCAGAGGGTTTTATTATAACGAGGTTTTGATCTGCTTCATACATACCGTAATCCGCAGCAGTTTTTTGCCAATTGTCAAGGGTGGCATTATTGATTTCTCCCCACTTCAAATCATCTATCAATTGGTATTCTGGAGAGGCTTCATAAGGTGCATTATATCCTTCTTTAACATGATACAAAATGCCGCTATTACCTCCTTCTCCCAGTTTCCATTCAACATAAAATTCAAAATTTTCGAACTCCTCATTTTCATAGATGATGTCTCTTCCTCCTATATATTCAGACTCCAATCTGTTTTCTGTGTTAAAGGTTAAAGTGCCCTCGGTAGCAGTCCACCCGGGAGGCATAACTTCCGCATTATACCCACGCCATCCATTGGTTGTTTCGCCATCGAACAGATAGATCCATTCACTTTCTTGATTGCATGAAGTTAAACCAACCAACACGAAAAGAACACTTAAAAAAAATTTCATAGCACCAGATTTTAGGATTACATCTACAAGGTATAAAAAAACTGCTACATACTTATGTTCCGCAAATAAGGATATTGTGAGAGGAATCGAATAAGCGGCAACAAATAATGTTGCCTTTTTGTGTTTATTAAATAGACTTTTTTATTGGATGGTTTTGGGCTTGTATGTTTTCACTACATTTAACCATCTAAAGACCAATAGGATGAAAACTGATGTAGTAACGTTTAAAAAAAAGTGGTTTGACAGGGCCATACCTCTAAGATTCAAAATTAATTTTTGGTTGCTTAAAAAATTAGGCTTGTTTGGGTTTGCTCTGTCTGCTTTTTTGTGGGGGGTAATCGCGACATTATTAGTCCTACATTTTTTTTATCAATAACAAAAAAGACATTGCGAAAATTGAAATCTTTATTGAGAGTTCTTGGGGCGGAAAAATGGTTTACAGAATACTCAAACAAATTTCTACTAAAGCATTTTTCAATGAGGAGGTTTACAGAAAATTACGAGATTTTATAATTTCCTATGCAGAGTTAGAGGGGGTTATTCTTGATGAATTTGTATTGAATAATTCTCTGCAGCCGGTGCAGCAGGATAATGATCAACTTGGTATAGTGAGTGATGTGTTCTCTTTAGAAGATGTTTTTTGAAAACAATTGAATTGCATTAATGGTACTAATGAAATCCCTGCGTAATATATAAACGTTCGATATTTCACTAGAGTTATCTACTAAAACAATAAAACGGTTATACTATTATAGTGTAACCGTTTTTTTATTAAACAAGACTTCTGAAAAAATTGAATATACTTCTCGATACCTTATATCCACTCCATTCTCTTGCCTT
>Ga0233426_10004312_pt1 | contig 10732 bp, 8 predicted proteins | sample SI_118_April2016_6_FD_179875 | JGI IMG/M metagenome (GOLD analysis project Ga0233426, IMG submission 179875) | Seawater microbial communities from Saanich Inlet, British Columbia, Canada - SI_118_April2016_10_MG | ecosystem: Environmental > Aquatic > Marine > Inlet | place: Canada: British... | reverse complement strand
CCCTAGATCAGAGTGCAGGTTGTTGTGCGGTTGCTAAGAAACTATCAACAAAAGCTGCTATAGATAAGCTACCGATTTGCCCTGCAGCAAGCCAGATTGGTGGGCAGGGCTAGATTGATTGGCCTGTTGTCGTGATTGGCAATACAATCCTATTTAAATTCTGTCACTGCTTCCCTTACTATTAGAGTCTTAATGGGGCCGTGCAATTTAACCAATGAGGTGGACAAGTAGTGATTCAGCAAAGGGTAATAAGCGAAACGGATAGCCGCGGTGTTGCCACCGTGACCCTCAATAATCCCGATAAGCACAATGCCTTTGACGATCAGCTGATTGCCCAGATAAGCGCTACTTTTGAAACTCTTGAAGCTGATTCTGCGGTGCGCTTAGTTATTTTGCAGGCCGCTGGCCGCAGCTTTTCCGCTGGTGCGGATCTGGCTTGGATGCGGCGTATGGCTGACTATAGCTATGAAGAAAATCATCGCGACGCGAGTTTGATGGGGGCGATGTTTCGGCGTATCAATACCCTGTCTAAGCCGACTATTGCGCGAGTTCATGGCGCCGCCTTTGGTGGCGGTGTGGGTCTAGCGGCGGTCTGTGATCTGGTGTTTGCCACGCCCGCTGCAAGTTTCTGTTTATCTGAGGTTAAACTGGGTCTGATTCCAGCAGTAATTAGCCCCTTTGTTAGCGCGGCGATCGGCCCTCGCGCGGCGCGCCGCTACTGCATGACCGCAGAGTGTTTTTCCGCTGCTACGGCATTGGAATTGGGGTTGGTTAGTGAACTCTGTGAAAACGCCGAGTTGGACAGTCGTATTCAGATAGTGGTTGAGACATTACTGGCTAATGGCCCAGCGGCCATGGCAGCGGCCAAGCAGCTAGTAGCTGATGTAGCGGCTGCGCCTATAACCGATGAATTGGTCGCGGATACCAGCCGCCGCATTGCTGAGATTCGCGGCAGTGAAGAGGGTCGTGAAGGGTTAAATGCTTTTCTCGAAAAACGCAGCGCAGCTTGGATAGGCGACTAATTAGATGACCACTCCAAAGTCAGTAAAGCTGGTTGAAGTGGGCCCCCGAGATGGCCTGCAGAACGAATCGGCACCGGTTACAACAGCGGAAAAAATCCATCTTATTGAGAGTCTTATCGATGCCGGCGTCAGCTATATTGAAGCAGGCAGTTTTGTTAATCCCCGTAGCGTGCCGCAAATGGCCGACAGCGATCAGGTCTTTGCGGGCTTAAAAAAGCTTCGGAGATTGAACTTGCCAGCACTGACATTGGCGGCATTGACCCCCAATCTCAAAGGTTTCGAGCGAGCTATGGAGGCTGGTGTCAGCGAGGTAGCAGTTTTTGCTTCGGCTTCTGAGGGGTTTTCCGCGAAAAATATCAACTGCACCATCGCCGAAAGTTTGACCCGTTTTGAGCCAGTGATGCAGGCTGCTCTAGATCAGGGCGTGGCGGTGCGCGGCTATATATCTTGCGTGGTTGGTTGCCCCTACGATGGTGAGGTGACGCCTCAGCAAGTGGATCTGGTGTCGCGGGCGCTATTTGATATGGGTTGTTATGAAGTCTCGCTTGGTGACACTATTGGTGTCGGCACGGCGGGGCATTTTAAGCGCCTGCTGGATTATCTGTTGTTACAAAACTCGGTGGATAAACTCGCCGTGCACTGCCATGACACCTATGGTCAGGCTCTGGCCAATATCTGCGTCTCTCTGGAATACGGCATTGCCACAGTGGATGCCTCAGTGGCGGGCTTGGGTGGCTGCCCCTACGCACTGAATGCCAGCGGTAATGTGGCCAGTGAAGATGTGGTATATATGCTTGAGGGCATGAATATTTCCACGGGCATAGATCTGGATAAGCTGGTTGCTGTAGGCCAGTCTATTTCTACTCTGCTGGGTAAGCCCACCAATTCAAATATTGGGCGGGCAAGATTAACTAGATAGTGGCTGATTTAATTAAAACCTTTTTAATTAAAGCCTTTTTGTTTAAAACCTTGCAAAACACCACGGAATTATCGATAAAGAACGGGCTTTAAAAAAGCTTAGTTTAAAACACACATTACAAAAATAAGAGAGAGATTATGTTCAGTCATATTATGGTCGGTGCCAATAACATCGATGAGTCAAAAAAATTCTACGATGCCGTGCTCGGCGAATTGGGCTTTGGCCCTGGTACAGTTGATCCAAAAGGTCGCTGTTTTTATATGAGCGAGACCGGCATTTTTGCCTTGAGTGTGCCAATTGATGAGCAGCCTGCCACTCACGGCAATGGCAGTACCGTTGGTTTTAATGTTACCAGCACAGAGCAGGGCGATGCCTGGCATGCAGCTGGTCTGGCGAATGGCGGCACTGACTGTGAAGACGCTCCAGGTGTTCGCGCTGGCGGTGCTATGGGTGATATGTACTTGGCCTATCTGCGTGATCCCGCCGGCAATAAAATCTGTGCTCTGATGCGTATGTAATTTGCCGCAATAGTAATAAGTGGTGCGCTGTGCCTTTTGGGTTTTTAGCTCCCTGGTATTTTTAGGCTAGGAGATAAGAGTTTTAGACTGCCTATTAGGTATTTCGCGCACCAATTTCGGCACCAAAAATCCCGGCAGCAAGCACTGTAACTCTGCATAGATCTGCTTGGCAATGCTGTCGTCGAGATCAAAATGCTGTGCTCCGGCAACCGGATCGCAGAGATGCAAATAGTAGGGCGACACGCCGCAGTCGAATAACCGTTCACTTAATTCCGTCAGCGTCACGGCACTGTCATTAATTCCGCGTAACAGCACCGTCTGGTTTAGCACTTGCATACCAGCGTCGATTAATTTTTTGATTGCCTTGGCAACCTCGGCGTCGATCTCATTGGCGTGGTTGATATGCAGCACCACAATGGGTCTGAGTCTGGTGGCTGTGGCCCAGTTTAAAAATCCCGAATCTATGCGCGCGGGAATCACCACCGGCAGTCTGGTGTGTATACGCAGTCTTTTAATATGGTCTATCTTGGCAATTTCTGTGGTTAGCCAGCTGAGGAAATTATCGTTGGCGGCCAATGGATCGCCACCACTGTAAATCACCTCATTAATGTTTATATCGCTGCGAATATAGTCCAGTGCGGTCTGCCACTGCTGTTTGCTCTGACGGTTTTCATCATAGGGGAAATGGCGGCGAAAACAGTAGCGACAGTTGATTGCACAGGCTGGGCTAATAACCAGCAGCAGTCGATTGGCGTATTTATGTACAATGCCCGCAACAGGGTTGTGCTTGCTCTCTTCTAGGGGGTCTTTATTGTAGTCGGGACTCTGCTGCATTTCGGCGATGACTGGCAGCACCTGGAGCAGCAGTGGATCCTCAGGATTTCCCGGCTCCATGCGATCGATAAATGGCTGCGGCACCTTGAGGGCAAATTCTGAGGCCGCCTTTTGGCTAGTGGAGAGCTGCTCTGGGAGCAGATTTAAACGGCTCAGCAGTTTATCGATGGAGGTGACTGATTGGCTCAGTTGTACTTTCCAGTCAGGGCTAATGCTGATCGGCTGCACGGGACTTAGGCTGCTATTGTTTGTCGGCATGCTTGTGATGGGTCCTTGAGCTATACATTTGAATTACAGCTTTTAATAAAGAGTGCGAGTTTACGCGATTGGTGCGTGGCTACATAGTGAGTTTCCAGTAAAGGTGTTGATGTGTCTTTAGATGAAGGGTTTATGGGCCGTGCGATGGCGCTTGCAGAACAAGCTGCGGCAGTGGGTGAAGTGCCGGTTGGCGCTTTGGTTGTCAAAGATGGCCTGGTGATTGGTGAGGGTTACAATCAGCCTATCACTAGCTGTGATCCCACCGGCCATGCTGAAATTATCGCGATGCGCAATGCGGCAAAAACCCTCGGTAACTATCGCCTGAGTGGCTGTGATCTCTACGTGACTATTGAGCCCTGCACCATGTGTGTTGGCGCTATGGTCCACGCTCGTATAAAGCGTATTATTTTTGGTGCCAAAGAGCCTCGCGCTGGAGCATTGGAAAGTCAGCTGCGACTGATGGATGAATCTCACTACAATCATTCAATCGAATGGCAGGGGGGTGTTTTGGCGGAGCAGTGTGGGGCGATTATGAGCGGCTTCTTTCGTGCTAAGCGAGCGGCGGAAAAGGCACTCAAGTCCTGAGGGCTGTCGAGTAAACAAGCTCTCGGCTAAAAAAGCGCTAAAGTGATGAGGGCGCGGAGTCTTCCCATGCAGTGCTTGGCTGCAGTTCTTCTAGACCTTGTTCTTCGAGCTGCTGAGACAGTTCACGCAATTCTAAATAGCGTCTGTAGTAGCGAATATTATCGACATAGATGACCGGCTCATTGCCTCGAGCATAGCCATGTTTGAGTGACGAGTAATATTGTTTATTGCTCAGTTTGGGTAAGTGTTGACGCACATGCTCCCACTGATCAGCATCCTGTCCATTGCGCTGCGTCAGAATACGCGCATCTTCCATATGTCCAAACCCGACATTGTAAGCAGCTAGTGCCAGCAGCGTGCGGTCTGGTTCGCCGATACGATCCGGTAAGCGCGACCTGAGTTTTGATAAATAGGCGGCACCACCGGTCAAACTCTGCTGTGGATCGAGACGATTTTTTATTTTCATTTCTCGGGCTGTATTTAAGGTCAGCATCATTAAACCGCGCACGCCAGTTGGCGAGCGGGCTTTTGGATTCCAGTGGGATTCTTGATAGGCCACGGCGGCCAGCAAATGCCAGTCGAAACCAAACTGCTCTGCAGCCTTTTTAAACAGTGGCTCATAGGTTGGCAGCCTGCTATTAACTAACTCGCCAAAGCGCTGAGAGCCGGCCACAGAGAAATTGTCGGCCTGCTCCAGCAGGTCGTTCTTCAATACAGCCAATTCGCCACTGGCACTGTAGTCTCTGAGAAAGCGATTGGCCGCCGCTAGCAAGGTACCGTCGCCATGGCGAGGAAATACCCAGGCTACAGGCTGGGGGTCGGAAATATCGATTGCCCGGCGTACCTGGGGGTAGATATGGCGACTCACCAAATAGGCCAGCGAGTCCACCACGGTGTAGTCGATCTCACGATCGTGAACCATGCGCAGTAACTCGCTCATTTCGCTGCTCTGATCTTCACGCCAGGTTAATGCCGGAAATTTCTTGGCCCAGTATTTGAGCTGCTCACTGTGAGAGGAGCCTTTGACTATAAGCAGGTCGCCGTCGATCTCTTCTAGGGAGCGTGGGCGCGCTGAGCCGCGGCGATAAACCAAATATTGTGTAACTTGCAGATAGGGGTCGCTAAAGTTCAGTGACTTGCTGCGGCTTTCGGTAACGGTGATGTTGGAAGCGGCAAAATTGCCTTCGGGGCCGCCCACTGAGAGCAGCAGGGCTTGCAGGTTAGGCTTTGAGCGCACCACCAGTTCTACACCGAGGCTGTCAGCAAAGGCTTTGGCGAGAAGGTACTCAAGGCCGTTTTTGCCCCTGCCGTCTTCATAGTAAGTAGTTGGGCCATCGACGGTGAGCATCTGCAGGGTGCCGCTGAGCTGAACCTGTTGCAAGTCGCTAACCCGGGCACTGCTGCTAAAATAGAGAACAAATAATAGCCCGATAGCAGCCAATATAATGCGCTTGCCAGTGCGTCTTGCGCTGACAGGAAAGCGGATTAAAAGCTTTTTCAAAAGTCCGAGCAAAGCGCTCTCCAAAAGATCTCTAGGTTGCTGCTTTACATAGCTGCTCTGTTTAGCTGCTCTAGAGGGCAGGCCTCGTTTGCGAGACATTACCGGCGATATTTACTGCAAAATACTTGTCGCTCGAAGAATTGTACAGGCTTTACTCAATTCTATCTGCCTACCGACAGATTTTTCAGCTAGAATACCGCGCTTTCTCATTCGAAAGTTTTGCGAGCACTGCATCTATGATGATCCTCACCGGCGCACCTTCTCTGTCTGCGTTTAGACGTAAAAAACTCCTTTCAACTCTGCAGCAAACTGTGCCCTCTACGGTGTCAGTTTACGCCGAATATGTCCACTTTGCCGAGCTCACTCAGCCGCTCTCTGAGAGCGCGGTGGAAACCCTGCAGGCGCTGTTGACCTATGGTCCACGAGAGGAAAAGACTTCCACTAAGGGGCAGCTAATTTTAGTCGTGCCAAGACCTGGAACCATTTCACCCTGGTCGAGCAAGGCCACGGATATAGCCCACAACTGCGGCCTGGATCAGGTTGTCAGGGTCGAGCGCGGCACTGCCTATTATGTTCAGGGCGAAGAGACCTTCACGACTCAGCAGCTTGCTGACTTAGGCGCTGAACTCCATGACCGCATGGTTGATACAGTGCTCGATGATCTGCAGCAAGCAGAGATATTATTTGTTCATCAAGAGCCTGCCCCAGTCACCAGTGTCGACACATTGGGCGGTGGCGTCGCTGCGCTGCGCAACGCCAATTCTGAGTTGGGTCTGGCACTGGCCGAAGATGAAATAGACTATCTGGTGGAGAGCTTTAATGGCCTCAAGCGCAATCCCACCGACGTAGAGCTGATGATGTTTGCTCAGGCCAACTCAGAGCACTGCCGTCACAAAATATTCAATGCCAGCTGGACCCTTGATGGTGAAGATCAGGAGCATTCCCTGTTTGGCATGATTCGCAACACCTACAAGGTCAATGGCGAGAATGTTCTCTCCGCCTACTCGGATAACGCCGCGGTAGTGGTCGGCACCGAGGGTGGTCGCTTCTACCCGGATCCGGTGACCAAGCTCTATGGCTACAGCCAAGAGCCGGTGCATCTGCTGATGAAAGTAGAGACCCATAATCACCCTACAGCTATCTCTCCCTACGCTGGCGCCGGTACCGGTTCCGGTGGCGAGATTCGCGATGAAGGTGCAGTGGGCCGCGGCTCAAAACCGAAAGTCGGGCTGGTGGGCTTTAGTGTCTCCAATCTCAACATCCCCAACTACAAGCAGTCTTGGGAAGAAGAGTATGGCAAACCTGGGCGCATTGTCTCGGCACTGGATATTATGCTCGAGGGGCCAATTGGCGGCGCCGCCTTTAATAATGAATTTGGTCGACCCAATATCTGCGGCTATATGCGCAGCTTTGAAGTGGATTTTGACAACCAGCGTCGTGGCTATCACAAGCCGATTATGATCGCTGGCGGTTACGGCAATATTCGCGCCGATCATGTGGATAAGCCCGAATTTAAACCCGGTGCGCAGTTGATTGTGCTCGGCGGTCCAGCCATGTTGATTGGTCTTGGGGGTGGTGCTGCGTCGTCTATGGCCACAGGCTCTAGCTCCGCGGATCTCGACTTTGCCTCAGTGCAGCGTATGAATCCAGAAGTGGAGCGGCGCTGTCAGGAGGTGATCGATCAGTGCTGGCAGCAGGGTGACAACAACCCCATCGCTTTTATTCACGACGTAGGTGCCGGCGGACTCTCCAACGCGCTGCCCGAGTTGGTTAAAGATGGCGGCACTGGCGGTCATTTTCAGCTGCGCAAAGTACCCAATGATGAGCCCGGTATGGCACCTGTAGCCATCTGGTGCAACGAAGCTCAAGAGCGCTATGTGCTGGCCATCGAACCCCATGATCTGAAACGCTTTTTGGAAATCTGTCACCGCGAGCGCTGCCCAGTCGCAGTAGTGGGCGAAGCAATTGAAGACAAAACCATTACCGTCAGCGATAGCTATTTCAAAAATGATCCAGTGGATCTGCCCATGTCGGTGCTCTTTGGCAAGGCGCCAAAGATGCATCGCGTCGCCGAGCGTGAACAGGCCGAGGGCAAACCCTTTGTCACCGCTAAACTGAATATTGATGACGCTGTATTTCAGGTATTGCGTCATCCGACTGTCGCGAGCAAAAACTATTTAATCACCATTGGCGATCGGACTGTGGGTGGTATGGTCGCCCGAGATCAGATGGTCGGTCCCTGGCAGATCCCGGTAGCGGACTGTGCTGTGACTACAGTGACCTACGACAGCACCGCCGGTGAAGCCATGGCCATGGGCGAGCGCACGCCGCTGGCGCTGATTAATGCGCCAGCTTCAGGGCGTATGGCAATTGGTGAGGCGATTACTAATATAGCCGCGGCACGAATTGGTCAGATGCAGGATATCAAGCTCTCGGCCAACTGGATGAGCGCTGCCGGTCACCCCGGCGAAGATGAAAAGCTTTATCGCGCGGTGCAGGCGGTGGGCATGGAACTCTGTCCAGCTCTGGGTATCACCATTCCGGTGGGCAAGGACTCCATGTCCATGCGCACCACCTGGACTGATGGCGATGAAGACAAGGCAGTGACTTCACCTATGTCACTGATTATTACCTCCTTTGCGCCGGTTCTCGACGTGCGTAAGACAGTTACACCGCAACTGCGCACTGACGTTGGTGAAACTCAGCTGTTACTGCTCGATTTGGGTGCTGGTGCCATGCGTATGGGCGGCTCGATTCTCGCTCAAGTGAATCAGCAGATGGGCGACACGGCGCCAGATTTAGATAATCCTGCGCTGTTGAAAAATTTCTTTGATGCGATGCAGATTTCACTCGAGCAGGGCGATATTCTCGCCTATCACGATCGCTCTGATGGCGGACTATTAGCCACTCTGGTCGAGATGTCATTTGCCGGTCGTGTCGGTATCTCCGTAGATGTCTTTGGTTTCGGTGACGATCCTATTGCCGCACTGTTTAATGAAGAGTTGGGCGCCGTGATTCAGGTGTCTGCGGAGCACACCAATGCGGTGGCTGAGCGCTTTAGCGATGCAGGTGTCGACGTGCATCTGCTGGGTGGTTTAAACAATCATCAGTCGGTTGAGATCATCAATAAAAAATTGCCACTGTTTAAGCGCGCGCGGGTGGACCTGCAGCGCACTTGGAGTGAGACCTCCTATCGTATGGCGGCACTGCGCGACAATGCCGACTGCGCCTGGGAAGAGTTCGATAATATTGCCAGCGATGATCCGGGCCTGTCGGTGAACCTGACTTACGATCCCAGCGACGATATAGCCGCACCCTATATCAATACCGGTGTAAGACCTGCCGTGGCGATTCTGCGCGAGCAGGGCGTTAACAGTCATCTGGAAATGGCCGCGGCATTTGATCGTGCAGGCTTTGATGCAGTAGATGTGCATATGAGCGATCTGCTCGCCGGTCGTCGCGTGCTGAGCGACTTTGGTGGCGTGATTGCCTGCGGCGGTTTCTCCTATGGCGATGTGCTTGGTGCCGGCGAAGGCTGGGCCAAGACCGTGCTGTTTAATGAGCAGATTCGCGATCAGTTTCAGAGTTTCTTTCAGCGTTCCGATAGCTTTAGTCTCGGGGTTTGCAATGGTTGTCAGATGCTGAGCAACCTCAAAACCCTAATCCCCGGTGCCGAGCTGTGGCCGCGATTTGTGCGCAATCACTCCGAACAGTTTGAAGCGCGTTTCTCCCTGGTAAGGGTTGAAGAGTCGCCGTCTATATTCTTGCAGGGTATGGCGGGGTCGCATATGCCGATTGCAATTTCCCACGGTGAGGGTCGGGCGGAGTTCTCCTCTCAAAAAGCTATGGATCGATTGCTTTCAAGCAACCAAGTGGCCATGCGGTTCCTCAATAATCAGGGTCAGGTTGCCGTCAACTATCCGGCTAATCCCAATGGTTCGCCAGAGGGTATTACCGGTGTTTCCAGCAGCGACGGCCGCGCCACATTGATGATGCCGCACCCAGAGCGGGTTTATCGCACAGTGCAGAATTCCTGGCACCCAGATGACTGGGGTGAAGATGGAGCATGGATGCGTATCTTTAGGAACGCACGGAAATTTGTCGACTAATTTTATAGACGAGCCAAACTAGATAGCCAGGAGGCTGTGCCATGTCAAAGCTACCCAATGAAGCAGAGTTGTTTAAAAAGGCACTTCAGGTTGGTGCTGTGTATGCCAAGAAGCGTGCTTATGGCGAGATTGAAGAGACTGACTCAGTCAAGCTCAAAGTCGAATTTATCTACAAGGTGCTGGTGGAAGACAAGTTGATTCAGCCACTGGCGAAGAAGGATATCAGCGATCCGAATATGCGCCATAAGCTGGCACTGTGGTTGTCTCGTCAGTTGCCACCGGGGCATGCACTGTTAAAAGAATGATTCCAGGGGCTATTTATTTGTCATCCCGGCCGAGGGATCTCTTGGTTGAGCACAGGCGAAGTCATGCAGGCCCTTTGCGATCGGTCCCATAAGTTTGTTCTTTTCAGCGTTCGCGCAACTCGCTATCGCTAAAACAGGGCGCTCTCTCAATCTGAAAAGAACAAACTTATAAGCGGGCCCTGATTGATCGCAAAGGGCCTGCATGACTTCGCTGGGAGATGGGGGGCGCTGATGGTAAATTCTTCGGTTAGGCTCTAGATCAAAACTCAGCAGATAACAAACGCCCATAACATCCATATAGCTGTGCTATTATCCCGCCCGAGTTGACCAGGCAGTCGCTGTGTTGATTTCTCTGATGTTCGCTTGCGATCATTAAGGGTGCAACGCGGAGGAAAGTCCGGGCTCCACAGGGTAGAGTGCCAGGTAACACCTGGGAGGCGAAAGCCTACGGCCAGTGCAGCAGAGAGAAGACCGCCGATGGTTCGTTCGCGAACACAGGTAAGGGTGAAAGGGTGCGGTAAGAGCGCACCGCGCTACTGGTAACAGTAGTGGCAAGGTAAACCCCACTCGGAGCAAGACCAAATAGGTTTCCATATGGCGCGTCCCGCGTTGGGAACGGGTAGGTTGCTTGAGGCAAACGGCGACGTTTGTCCCAGATGAATGACTGTCCAAGACAGAACC
>Ga0233426_10004303_pt1 | contig 10744 bp, 8 predicted proteins | sample SI_118_April2016_6_FD_179875 | JGI IMG/M metagenome (GOLD analysis project Ga0233426, IMG submission 179875) | Seawater microbial communities from Saanich Inlet, British Columbia, Canada - SI_118_April2016_10_MG | ecosystem: Environmental > Aquatic > Marine > Inlet | place: Canada: British... | reverse complement strand
AGACGATATCATAGGAAAATCCATAGAGTTTCTCTAATGCTTGATTAAGGTCAGTAACTTGTTCGCAAACAAAACCTGAGCGCCCCAAATAAGTGGTAATGATGGTGGTAAGCGCTGCGTTATCCTCAACGATGAGTACTTTCATAAATATAAATATACCCTCTCTTTTTGAAGAGAATTTGAATTTGTCCAAAAATATCCTCTTAATAAACAAGCCCTATCTAAGTCATCGATTGTAAAAAATCAAACTTAGATTTTATTCTCAATTAGATTCTTAAACATCGAATCTATAGTAACTTTGAAAAGCAAAAAAAACTACTTCCTAACCCTTTTTTTAAACCATCAAACTTCCAACTAAAAATCACAACATGCTTAAGTGGTATTTGCTTCTTTTCTTTACTTCCTTGAATTTCTCTGCGGTATCTCAATACGTAATTAAAAAAAAATTACCGATACAGAAACAGGAGATCCTATTCCCTATGCAGCCTCCCTATAAAAGGTATAATGATGGGTGCTTCGACGGATGTTGAAGGTAATTATAAAATAGTAAGTTTGGTGATTTCTGACAGTATCAACATCACCTATTTAGGTTACGATTTGTTTAACAAGAAACTATCCCGAGAATATAATAAAACCATAAACATTCAGCTCAAACCTTCAGATTTTGATACTTTCATTTTTAAAGCAGGTGAAAACTCCGCTTTTGCTATTATTGAAAAGACCGAAAATTTGAAAGATTCCTTTGATAAAAGACAGCTAACTTATTACGAAACCAAAAATTATACGAAAATTGAAATTGATATCGATCACATCTCTGAGGGCTTCTCAAATCGAAAATCGATGCGGAAAGTTACCTCAACTTTGGATTCTATAAAGCAACTTACCAATGATGAGGGAGATAATATATTGCCTATAATTTTTTCTGAGACCTTATCTAAATATTATTATCGTAATCCCCCTGAACTCAAAAAAGAAGTCGTACAAAAAGGACGTTTAAGCGGTGTAGGTATCACTGACGGTTCAACTATTTCTCAAATAACAGGCTCGGCTTTTCAAGGATATAATTTCAATACCAACTGGATCAGTACTCTAGAAAAAGAATTCGTTTCGCCCATCACACAAGGGTGGAAAAATTTTTATGATTTTGATCTTTTAGATTCTGTGATCGTCGATAATGAACAGCTCTATGCCCTTAAAGTTTATCCACTAATAACTCAGGATTTAACCTTTTCAGGTACCCTATGGATCAATAGCCAAACCTATGCGCTCCAACAACTTGACTTGACCATCTCGAAAGATGCGAATTTGAATTTTATAGAACGCATCAAGATCCAACAAGAACTAAAAGCGACCCCTTCTGGTCCTATGATTCCCATAAAAACAAGGGTTCAAATTAAAATAGGCCAAATTACTCCCAAAAGCGCGGGTCTTTTAGCTAAATTTTACACCTCAGAAGACAGTATCTATGTTGAAGCTCCAAAACCCTCCTCTTTTTTTACTCAAAGCGTGGTACTGGTAAACAACTTTAAAAAAGGAGATGACCTTTTTTGGAAAAATAATCGGGCTGATCCATTATCGATTAAAGAAATCACAGTGCTGAAGATGGTAGATACCTTAAAAAAACATCCCCATTATAAAGCGCTATACTGAAGGATTGAAGTTTATTGGCTCGAGTTATTTACCCATTGGTAAAATAGATTTTGGACCTTAGCCTGGTTTTTTTAACATAAATGACATTGAAGGCGTCCGAATGGGTATGGCGATCAAGACCAATATCAAATCTAGCAACAAATGGTTACTCCAAGGATACTTGGCTATAGCTTTAAAGAAAAAAATATGAAGTATCGAGGCTTCGAAACCCAAATCATTGATCGAAACAGATGGACGACCGTAAGTCTGTCGATACAACGTGAAATTGATCAATTAGGCCTCGAAATGGAGAATCTTCAAGAGAACAATATTTTTCTGGCTGCAAGTAGATTTGGTACTTTACGGTCCCTATCTGATCAATAATCAAAAGTTAATCCTAGAACGTGCTTTTTTTAAAGGGTTTTTGGTCAGCGCAGAGCTGCGAATAAACTAATATGATACCAAAAGTAATGGATATGATTTACAATCAACCTTCAATACCTGCCAAGTCAAACTAGGCGCACGTTACGGAAAAGATGAAATCATCATCATCGACAACAATCGACGAATCTCCTTTGATCCTTCAAAATGGTCCATTGTAGCACTCATTTATGCCAAAGGGTTTCAATGGGCACTAGGTGATTTCAGATATGATAAATTAAACTTCTATCTATACCAAAAAATAAATGTCAGCCTATTGGGTGTTTCCCGTTATGAACTAGATGTAGGTAAAATCTTTGGCGCGGTTCCCTATGGCCTGCTTAAAAATCATTTGGGAAATGAAATGATTTTTTATGCCTCCTCTGCTTTCAACACCATGAATTTTAATGAATTTACATCAAATCAATACCTCAGCCTTCGTTATCGACATTTCTTTGAGAGTTTTGTCTTGAATAAAATCCCCCTTATAAAGCAATTAAAATGGCGTATGATAGATAGCCAATGCTAATCTCCTTTATGGAAATCTAAAAGAGCAAAACATCATCGAATATGATCCCACCATTCATGACGATGACTTTCTGGGAAACCTCAATCCATTCCATCCGAATATCCCTTACATCGAATTAGGTTATGGCGTTGAAAATATATTTAAATTTTTTCATGTGGATTTCTTTCACAGAATAAATTACTTGGACTTACCTGCTGCCAAACCTTTTCACGTACAAATTTCTGTACAAATCATTCTTTAAATTAAAAAACATTTACCTCTCTGGCCAGCTCAATCCCAAATTTTTTCTGAATGGATGCCTGAATTTGTTCGGATAATTTCAAGATCTCTTTACCCTTTCCCTCCCCATAGTTCACCAATATCAAGGGTTGACGCTCATATACGCCAATTTGATCCATACGTTTACCCTTCCAACCACATTGCTCAATAAGCCAAGCTGCAGGTATCTTGATGCTCCCTAAATCTACATGATAATGGGGTAAATCCTCATAAATTAAGCTCAAAGCATCATATAAAGGTTTTTCTATGATGGGATTTTTAAAAAAACTGCCGGCATTTCCAATGTTGATAGGGTCTGGGAGTTTCGTTTGTCGGATATGGATGACGGACGCACTGATATTCCGAATATTTAATTCCAATTCTTTTTCATCTATCATTTGTTGAATACCACCATAGGATACATTAAATATGGGCCGGGTAGTTAACATGAAAGTAACCGATGTAATTACAAATTGATCTTTACCACGCCCTTTGAAAAAACTGTGTCGATAATCAAATTGACATTGCTCTTTGTTGAACGATCTGATTTTTCCTGACTTGATTTCATAGGCCTCCAATGATTCAAATACATCTTTGAGCTCAACACCGTAGGCTCCTATATTTTGAATGGGTGCAGCTCCGACCGTCCCTGGGATCAATGATAAATTTTCAATACCCCCAAAATCATGATCTAAGCACCAGAGCACAAACTGATGCCAAGCCTCACCTGCACCAACTTTTACCCGTACTTCATGATCTTTCTGATCCAATACCTCGATCCCTCTGATATTGATTTTAAGGATCGCCTTCCGCTGATTCTTTGTGAACAATATATTGGAGCCCCCTCCTAATACTAATTTGGGCAATGCCCTAAATTGAGAGGATTGATAGGCCTCACTTAATTGCTCATCATTTTCAATCTCAAGTAAAAACTGAGCTCTGGCATCAATACCAAAGGTATTGTAACTTTTCAATGAGATATTTTTCTTTACAAACACCTTTTATGCGGAATCTTCTTTTACCAAAATTTATATTATTTTCTTTCAAACAAAACTTTACCTCCCACGATGGTCATAGCAACCTGCGTTTTTAATATCTCATTTTCTTCTATGGACATAATATCTTGATCTAAGATGGTAAAATCTGCCAATTTTCCCACCTCTATCGAACCTTTGATATCTTCTTCAAAGGCTCCATAGGCCGCATCGAGAGTATAAGATTTCAATGCCTGCTTTCTGGACATTTTTTGAGAAGGTTCATATCCGCCTTCTGGCGTCCCTTTCAATGTCATCCGAGATATGGCAGCATAAAAAGAAGCCAATGGATTGATGGGCTCCACTGGAGCGTCAGATCCGTTAACGATTGGGGTCCCTTGCTCTAGTAGTTTTTGCCAAACATACGCACCCTCATCAATTCTCTCTTGACCCAAACGATCGATCGCCCAGGGTCGATCAGAGGCCATATGAATGCTTTGCATGGCCGGGATCACTCCAAGTTCCTTGAACCTGATCAAGTCTTGTGAATTAATGTGTTGCGCATGCTCAATCCTGTATCTGCTATTGTCCTGCCTTTTGGGATAAACCTCAAAGGCTCGGGCATACATATCTAGAACCTCCCGATTTCCTCTGTCTCCGATGGCATGCGTACAGACTTGAAAACCCGCCTGAGTAGCTGCTAAGGTCAGTTTATTTAAAGCTTCCATATCACGAACATTATGACCGAATTTACCCGGTGCATCGCTGTATGCCTTGAGTAACCAAGCCCCTCTAGAGCCTAGCGCGCCATCTGCATAGAGCTTCACAGATCTAATAGTGAGTCGATGTAAAGAATCTATAAAAATCCCCTTGGCAAAATAATCCGACAAAAGATCTTCATCGTCTCCGCTCAACATGACATAGAGTCTGATCTTGAGCTCATCTCGACGTAACAGTTTATGATATAACTCCACCCAAGAAGCCCCCGATCCCGCTTCATGAAAACTGGTAATACCATTGGCTAAAATGTGATCTATGGATTGCTTTAAGGAAGTTTCTAACCATTGCGCACTGGGCTTGGGTATACGTGTGCGTGCATTGGTATGTGCTGTTTCATTGAAAATTCCCGTCGGTTGTCCATCAAATCCTTTAAAAATCTCTCCCCCATCTGGGTCAGCGGTCTGGCCGTCGACCCCTAAGATTTCCATTGCTTTTGCATTCGCTAATCCAAGATGACCGCTAGCATGTGTCAAATAGACCGGGTGATTGGGTACTAAATCGTTCAACAAATCATTTGAAGGAAATCCTTTGAAGCTACGCTCAGCTTCATTGTTCCATTTATCTTGATGCCATCCTCGACCAATGATCCAATCGCCTTCGGGTAGGGTATTCGCTTTTGCAGCTACGATATTCGCTATTTCAGTATAACTCGTGGTGCCCATTAAGTCTAAATTCATCAAGTTAGCCCCTATTCCCATAATGTGAGCATGACCTTCAATAAATCCAGGAAACATCGTTTTCCCTTTGAGGTCGATCCACTGAGTCTCATCACCTGAGAATTTAATTACCTCCTTATAGCTACCCACTTTCCATATTTTACCTCCTTTAACTGCTACGGCCTCCACTTGGGCATCGTTTACGTCCACAGAATAAATGGGTCCATTGTGTATCACCAAGTCGGCCTTTTCTTTTTCTTGACAACTCAATAAAAAAACCAGTAGAATAAGGGAAATCAAATAAATATTTTTCATGCAGTGCTTTTAATTCATTCAAATTTAATGGGTTCTGAACAATTTATTAAGTTTTTTAATATCTTCTCATTATTTCTGCTAATAAGTTAAAACCAGAATACATTGTTTTTTAATTTAATCACTATATTTGCGCTCCATTCAAAAGAATGGGTATGGATCAATTTAACCATATATTTCCAACAAAAATTACATGTATCTCCCTTATCATGTAAGTGTATTTAAAAAGGGTTAATTATTATGCCAAAAAAAGAAGAGAAGGATCAAAAAGAGGTTGCTAAGAAAGAAGAAAAAGTGGATACGACCAAGAAGGTGAAAGCTGCGAAGGTAAAAGAAGAGAAAGTCGAAGCGAAAGCAGCACCTAAACCTAAAAAAGCGACGGAAAAGAAGGCTGACGCCCTTAACGAGGAAAAGAAAAAAACACCAGCAAAAGCTAAAAAAGTGACTCCCAAAAAAGTGGAGAAAGTTGAAGTAACATCCAAAGAGAAGTCAGTAGCAAAAGCATCCAAAGAAAAGCCAGTAGCAAAAGCATCCAAAGAGGAGCCTGCAGAAAAAGCATCCAAAGAGGAGCCTGCAGAAAAAGCCCCTAAAATTGAAGAAAAAGAAGTTCCCGTTTCCGAAGAAGTAGCGAACCTAACGCCCGACGCCAAGACAGGAAAAAAAGAAATCAAAATCACAAAACCTGCACCCGTTCAACAAACATGGGAGGAATTTGAGAATGAAAACAAATCTGAATATTCAGATAAAGAAAGAGCAGATCTCGAGTCATTGTATGGAGAAACTGTAAATACAATCACCGAAAAGCAAGTCATCGAAGGACACGTAGTCGCATTGACCAATCGTGAGGTTATCGTCAATATTGGCTTTAAATCTGATGGAATCGTATCAAGATCAGAGTTTAGAGATGTTGACGAATTAAAGCCTGGCGATATTGTTGAAGTGTATATCGAAGAACAAGAAAATGCCATTGGCCAACTAGTTCTCTCACGAAGAAAGGCAAAAATTGTCAAGGCTTGGGATAATATCCAAAAAGCACTTGATGAGGATATCGTCATCGACGGTATGGTCAAAAGACGTACTAAAGGAGGTCTTATTGTGGACGTATACGGTGTAGAAGCCTTCCTTCCAGGGTCTCAAATTGATGTCAAGCCCATACGAGATTTTGATGTTTTCGTAGGTAATAAAATGGAAGTCAAAGTCGTTAAAATTAATTATTCAAACGACAACGTAGTTGTTTCTCATAAAGTACTTATCGAAAAGGATCTTGAAAAGCAGAAAATTGAGATCCTAAGTAACCTTGAGAAAGGCCAAGTATTGGAAGGAGTCATCAAAAATATGACCAACTTCGGTGTTTTCATTGATCTTGGCGGTGTTGACGGATTATTGCACATCACAGACATCTCATGGGGAAGAATCAATCACCCTGAAGATGTCTTGAAGTTAGATGAAAAAGTAAATATCGTTGTCCTTGATTTTGATGATGAGAAGAAGCGAATTTCACTTGGAATGAAGCAATTGACTCCTCATCCGTGGGATTCATTGGCTGCCGACATCGAAATCGGATCCAAAATCAAAGGTAAGATTGTCAATGTTGCCGATTATGGTTCTTTTCTTGAAATCATACCTGGCGTAGAAGGATTGATTCACGTAAGTGAAATGTCTTGGTCTCAACACCTGAGAAATCCACAGGACTTCATGAAAATCGGAGACGAAAAGGATGCCGTTGTTTTGACCATTGATCGCAATGAGCGAAAAATGTCATTGGGCATCAAGCAGTTGTCTGAAGATCCATGGACAAAGCAAGATGCATTGGTCAAATATGCGGTAGGAACGCAGCACAAAGGTATTGTGAGGAACTTAACCAACTTCGGACTATTTATAGAACTTGAGGAAGGCATTGATGGGCTTGTCCACGTTTCTGATCTGAGTTGGACCAAAAAAGTAAAGCACCCTTCTGAGTTTGTGAAAATAGGTGACGAACTTGAAGTGATTGTCATGGAGCTTGATACCACCAATAGAAAACTGGCATTGAGTCACAAGCATCTCGAAGATAACCCATGGGATAACTTTGAATCTGTATTTACGCGGGGTTCTATTCACAAATGTACTATTTTGAGTAAAGGTGAGCGAAATGCGATCCTAGAACTTCCTTACGGATTAGAAGGGACCTGTAACAGCAGAAACTTAACCAAAGAAGATGGTTCAGAAGGAGCTGAAGGGGAGACGTTAGATTTCCGAGTTATTGAATTTGCAAAAGATGATAAGAGAATTATGCTGACCCATACAGATTCATGGAAAGAGGCAGATCATGTTTCCTACGAAACGCCAAAGCCGAAAGTGCCAAAGGGAAAGAAAACGGATAAAAAGAAAGCTGATTCAAGTAATTCTACCCTTGGAGATATTGAAGCTTTGTCATCTTTGAAAGAAAAAATGGAAGATGGAGCAAAAGCTGAGATAAAGAAGGCTGTAGCTAAACGAGCCGCGAACAAAAAAGAGAAACCTGAAGATGAGAAATCATAATAAGGTCTGAATCATTTTGAATGACATTAGCGGGAAACTGCTAGACACTCAAAATGATTAATTGAGTAACTAAGGTTCCGTGGCCGAGTGGCTAGGCAGAGGTCTGCAAAACCTTTTACGGCGGTTCGAATCCGTTCGGAACCTCAAAAAACCCATCTAATGATGGGTTTTTTGTTTTAATCTCTTGTGTTAGCGTCTACTTAAAAATAGAAGCCCGCGAGGAGATTTACATGCAAATCATTATTTTCATCCCAGGCATCCCAAAACGCACAAATGACTTAGGTGTCTCAATATGTGTAGTATCCAAACCTTCGATGGCATGCAAGGCTTGGATCAGTAAACAATAGTGTAGTTATGGCCAGTAAATTTGAGATTTTTTCTGTGATCATTATCCTTAAAAAAAAGCTCCTTTTAAATTATTAAAAGGAGCTTTTTTTTAAGGATAATATAAAGAGGAAATTCACCCCGAGTTCAATCCATCTTTACTCAGTAGGGTGATTTTCTCTTCAAATCAAATATTAAAATAGTGTATCAATTATTAGTATTAAGTTCTTCCAAAGAAGACGTGTTTTCTGGTGAGCTCATTTCTGGCTGAAAAGACATGCTGTAACTACTTCTTCCATACATTTCGAGTGACGTCTCAAAAGTCTGAATATCTTCTTCATAAGCATCATCTCCAAACATTTCATTGTATTTTTCTACAACTTTCACCCATTCCTCGCTGTTGTCAGTAGCTTGTTCTGCATAATTTTTATGCCCAAAAACAACGTTAACTGTATTTCCATTACACCCCGAACCGCACCACCATACTTCCATAAATATATCTGCATCTGCATTTTGGAGAGCTTGGGCTACATTATTTCGAAATCTCCAGAATTCCTTCTGCATGGTTCCTTTGTAGTTGTAGGTTAAAACACGTCTCAAGGGCTTTGCAAATGGACTTACCGTAACGTGCGATGCATTTTTCACATAGCCCCAGCGTTGTGCATCAGAGGAAGTATGTAAGTCCCCAACCAGATCATTCCAGTAGTCATTTCCCTTGGGGTCATTACTATCAAAACCTGACAGCTCCTCCTCATATCTCACTCGAAAGTATTCTCCCGAATGCGGGCCAGTATTCACTAAAAAGGTAAAATAACGTATTTGTCCTTCCTTCGAATTATAAATGCTCGTTTTCTTTTTAGCACCCTCTTTAAATTTGGTTTCCATACCCCTATCGACTTTTAGGTATCTCATATTGATGAGCTGTGTATAGCCGGTCATCATTATGAAGCAGGTTATTAATGTAATTATTGACTTTTTCATGATTTTTTGATTGTTTAATTAATAAGGATAAAACACAGTACTATTAAAATTAAAATATAATATGACAACTTCGTTGATCTACTTCTCTCCTTCAAATCGATAGAGTCATTAAATAATATGGAAATTGTATATCAAAATTATAAAAAAAGCAGTAGGTCTGTGCGATAAATTATTCATCTTCATTTATTAGTCTTATTTTTGACTTTTGTTATTTAGTTGCATGAATAAAATCATTTTCTCTTTAGGATTAGTCCTTTGTTTCCTCCAGGTCAAAAGTCAAAGCTTTTTGACTTGGAAACTCAATGATCGCTATTTCAGTGTGGCTGTAGGGTCTGGTCAAACCAAATACATCGGGGAACTCAATGCTGAAAACAAGCGTCAAACTGACTTCTCTCATGGTACCTTGGCCATTGAAGCAAGATTATGGAGCCACCTCAGTGCTCGACTTTCTGTAGGATTTTACCAATTGCGTGGGGATGATGAAAGAGCTCCCGACGGTAGTTTTGAAAAAGAGCGAAACCTCTCCTTCACCTCAAATAACTGGGAGCTCAACCTACAAGGCATTTTTTTTATTCGACCTTATGCGGGTAACTATGATCAAAGATGGAAAATTGACCCTTATCTCAGTTTAGGTTTTGGAATGACCACTTTGGACCCATTTACCTATCTTCAGATCCAAGAAAATGGAGAAGAGATCAATGCTAAATTTTCCCTTAGGGATTATCAAACCGAAAATGTCGCTTATGATCCCTTTACTTTCATTATCCCAGCCGGCGTAGGGGTTAAGATGAAAATTACGCCTTTCCTTAACTTTAATTTTGAACTTGCCTATCGATATACCTTCACAGATTATCTTGATGATGTTTCAGGGATCTTTCCTTCATTTACGGATGACAGCTCTATTCAAGCTAAGCTATCAAATCGAAGAAGAGAACAATTCCTAGAAAATGAAGAAGCCTGGGAAAGATTGGATGCAGGCCTCAGTAGAGGAAATTCAAATAATAACGATCAATATCTGTTTTTTTCCTTCCAAATAGAAGCTTTTCTGCCCGTTGGTAAAGGGAAAATGTTTAAAAGATCTTAAGAAAAGTAAATCGCATTCCTTTTAAACTTGCAAGAAGTTATTTATCAAAAAAAAATAAGGCAGAATAAATAATAAAACATACATTTGAACCTAGACAATAATTTTCTGTGAAATTCATCGGTTTTTTTCTTTCTTTCTTTATCACTGCCTCCTTAATCACCTTACTGAATATGCCTTTTGATAATATCCCTCCTATTGGGAAATTATTAAGTCCGCATCAAGGGTTTTGGCAAAATAGTGAAAAAGAGCCGATCAGTCTGGATCAATCCATTGAATT
>Ga0233426_10004300_pt1 | contig 10750 bp, 7 predicted proteins | sample SI_118_April2016_6_FD_179875 | JGI IMG/M metagenome (GOLD analysis project Ga0233426, IMG submission 179875) | Seawater microbial communities from Saanich Inlet, British Columbia, Canada - SI_118_April2016_10_MG | ecosystem: Environmental > Aquatic > Marine > Inlet | place: Canada: British... | reverse complement strand
CTAATTTGCTTGATGTCTATTTAGACTCTGCATTTTTTCCAAATCTTGATAGTCTAGATTTTGCTCAAGAAGGTCATAGGCTAGAAATAAATGATGATGAAAATTTAGAAATTAAAGGAGTTGTTTATAACGAAATGAAGGGCGCTATGAGCTCTATACCAAGCCAGCTATGGCATGGTTTATCAAAACACCTATACCCCGATACAACCTATAAATATAATAGTGGTGGAAATCCTGAGGATATACTCAAACTGACTCATGAAGAGTTAGTTAATTTTCATAAAAAACATTACCACCCTTCTAATGCTACTTTTTTTACATTTGGGGATATGGATCCAACTGAAATACAAGAAGTCGTGTCTAAAAATGTATTAGCAAACTTTGAACCTTCTTTAGAAAAGATTGAAGTTAAGAATGAAACTCGAATTAATACTCCAATGCAATTTTCAGAAACCTACAATCCTTTGCCTGGAGATGATGATAATCATCATGTGGTACTCAGTTGGCTTTTAAATGAAAGCCATAATCCTCTAGAACTTTTAGAAACATATTTGCTATCAAATATTTTGCTTGATAATTCAGCATCTCCTCTCAGAAAAGCGCTTGAGAGTTCAGACCTTGGTTCGGCTCCCTCTCCTCTAACAGGTATAGAAACAAGTCATAAAGAAATTGTTTTTGCTGCAGGGCTTGAAGGAGTCTCTGCGGGTAATCAGCAAGAGGTTGAAAAATTAATACTGGATACACTTTCCAAGCTTGCTAAAGAAGGTATTTCAAATGAACTAGTGCAGTCTTCTTTGCATCAACTTGAAATTAAACAACGAGAAGTCTCTGGAAATGGGATGCCTTATGGGTTAGAGCTAATGCTAAGCTGTCTTCCTGCATGTATTCATAGAGACAACCCTTTAGAAATATTAGATTTAGATAAGAGCTTTTCTACATTAAAAGAAAATTTGACAAGAGATAGATATCTTGAAGAGTTAATCGAAAAGCTGCTACTTAATAATCCACATAGAGTTAATTATGAGCTAAAGCCTCAAATCGATCTTAATGAAAAGAAAAATAAAGAGATTACAGAGCTCTTAGTTAAAAAAACTAACGATCTAACAGATGAAGATAAAATAAAAATTAATTTACTAGCTAAAAATCTAGAAAAGAGACAGGAGTTTGAAGACGATCCAGATATTTTACCTAAAGTAACAGTTTCTGATATTCCTCTAACTAGAGAATATCCTTCAGCTATCCAAAGTCAGAGTAAATCTGCAAATAAGGATTATTTCTATCAAACTGGAACCAATGGCCTTGTATATCATACGTTAATATACCCTTGTGAAGGTTTAACAATAAAACAGTTAGAAACATCAAGAATATATTCCGAATTACTTACTGATCTAGGTCTTGGTAATAAATCATTTGAAGAAATACAAAGACGTCAGGCTTCAATAACTGGCGGTATTGGCGCTTCTTTTGTTTTAGTCCCAGGAGATAATGGAGATTCAAAAAAATTAGCACTAAAAATTTCAAGTAATTGTTTGGAAGAAAATGCCAATGCAATGCAAGATCTAATGATAGAAACAATTTGTAATGCCAACTTTAATAATCCTAAAAGAATAAAGGAAATTGTAGAATTTAGTGCTGCTGATGCAGAAAAATCTCTTACTCAGGGTGGGCATTCTTTAGCCATGAGTAGTGCTGCTGCTCAAATAAGCCAAAGAGCTGCAACTAATGAGCTAATTTCTGGATTAACTTATGTGAACAAACTTAAAGATCTAAGAGACTCTTTAACCAATAATGATAATCTAGATATTTACTTAGCGTCGCTAACTGACATACAGAAACTAATATCTAAAACTCCTTTATATTCTTTTACTGCCTCCTCTTTAGATCAAAAAAGTCTAAATTTAGGCATACCAGATTATATTCAAGAAGTTAATTTCAATGAACAAATGCTAGCACCTATTCAGAATAAACAAATAGGTTGGATAACTGGTTCGCAAGTATGTTTTTGTGCAGAAGCTTTTCCAACTGTAGGAAGCAAGCATCCTGATGCGCCTATTTTAAGCGTTCTGGCTACTGTTTTAAGAAATGGCTATTTGCATTCAGCAATTCGTGAAAAAGGTGGTGCATATGGAGCTGGGGCGTCTCATGACAGTAATGCCAAGACTTTCCTTTTTTATTCTTACAGAGATCCAAAGTGCAAAGAGACTTTTGAAGAATTTTCTAATTCAAGAAAGTGGGCCCTTCAAAATATTTCACACGACCAACTTGAGGAAGGAATATTAGGAGTTGTCTCAAGTATAGATAAACCATTGTCACCGGCTGGGGAAGCTGGAAGTGACTTTTCTAGTTTAATACAAAATAAGTCTCAAGCTGAACGTTTAGAATTTAGAGCAAGAGTTAAGGAAACCAAGTTAGAAGATTTGCATAATATGGCAGCAAAATATTTTAATTCAAATTCTAAAAAGGCTGTTTTGGCTGGTGAAGGATTTCAGGAATCTCTTAAAGATGAAGGCTTTGAAATTAAAGTAATTTAATTAAAATAACCAAAAACGTTTCTTTTTAAGATCTGCAGCGCAGCTCCAATATTGCTGCTGATACATTGATGACCTCGCCTGAACTCTATCTGATACAGCAACAAGCCATTGTTTTTTTCTATATGTTTTCTTTTTAAAGCCGTTATAACCCTCGTGATATGCAAGATATAGTGATCTAGCATCAGTTTTCTTAAAACCCTGATAGAAGCCTTTGCTGGCATACCAGCCTATGAAATCAGTTGAATCTTTAAAGTTATTTCTTTTAGCTCTAGAGTTTCCAGTTTCATCTTTATAATCATCCCAGGTATTTGTAAGTGCTTGCGAATAACCTTCAGCAGATGAGGCTCTAAACCAAGGTATAAATCCAAGTAGTTTTTCTCTTTCAGGTTTTGCATTTGCTTTATAGCTAGATTCTTGAAAAACAAATGACATAAGCACATATGGAGGAATTTTCCATCTCTTTTCAGCTTGAATAGCAGCTTTATACCAACTATTTTTTTCTTTAAAAATCTTACAAATATTATCTGGGTTTTCTGGAGGCGTTGAAGAACAGGCTTGTAAAAAACAAAAGCATATTAATATGCTAAATATATTCTGATGGGTTTTTAAGAATTGATTCATATTCATCTTCATTATAAATTTTAACATTAAGTTCAGTTGCTTTTTTTAATTTTGAACCAGCATTATCTCCAGCTATTACAAAATTTGTTTTCGAAGATACGCTTGAAGAAACCTTAGCACCTTTTTGTATTAAACTTTCTTTCATCTCATCTCGTGAGTAATTGTTTAATTTACCAGTTAAAACAACCTGAGCTCCAGCTAATGGCATATTATCAAGGCTCACTTCAGCTACTTCTAAAATATTTAATTCTTTTGTGAGTCTTTGTAAAAGATCTTTAGCATTATCTGTATTTAAATAATTAATTATATTGCTAGCTACTTTTGGACCAATGTCGTCTATCTCAACTAGAGAATTAAAATCTGCAGCAAGTAAATTATTTATGTTCTTAAAGTCACGAGCAAGATTTCTAGAAGTCGCTTCTCCAACTTCAGAAATACCCAATGAATAAAGAAATTTATGAAACTCAACAGATCTTGACTCTTCAATAGCTTTCAGTAAATTATTAATTGATTTTTCACCAAATCCATCCATCTCCATTAATTTATCTTTATAAAGTTTTAAATTATATATATCTGCAATATCATTTAAAAAACCTTTTCTATTAAATGAATTAATAATTTCTTGCCCTAAACCCTCAATATCAAATGCTTTTCTTGATACAAAGTGAACAATATTGCCTTTAACAATTTCGGGGCATGTGAATTCAGCAGAGCATTTAATAAAAGCAGCTTTGTTCTTAATTTCTTTGGCAAATAGATCATCATTATTATTTGCAATAAAATAATTAGCCTCAATTTCTGAACCAAATTTCTTAACTTGCTTCTCCTCGCTTCCCTTCACAACAATCCAGTCAGAAGCATTTTCATTTAATATATCAGAGCCGCATGATGGGCAGCAGGATGGCACTTCAACAACCGTAGCATCTATTTCTCTCTTACTTAAAACTACTTTAACAATTTGAGGAATGACATCACCTGCTCTTCTTATAATTACTGTATCTCCTACTCTAGGGTCTAATCTTTTAATCTCATCAATATTATGAAGGGTGCAATTACTAACAATCACTCCACCAACCTTAACAGGGCATAATCGAGCAACAGGAGTTAATATCCCAGTTCTACCCACTTGATAGTCAATTGATTCAATAATGGTTGTAGCTTCTTCAGCAGGGAATTTATGTGCTATTGCCCACCTCGGAGATCTTGAAATTTCTCCAAGCTTTGCTTGTAGCTCTAGATTATTAACCTTATAAACAACGCCATCTATATCAAAAGGTATTTGTTCGCGTTTTGTAAGAATATTTTGATAGTAGGCAAGACACTTCTCAATTCCTATAACTTTTTTATTTAAAGGGTTGGTAGGTAAACCTAGCTCTTTTAATAAATCAAAAAACTCTTCTAACGTATTTACCTTGATATCACGAACTTCCCCTATGCCGTGGGCAATAAATGAAAGAGGTCTTTTGCTAGTAATTTTTGAATCAAGCTGTCTAAGGCTTCCAGCAGCAGCATTTCTTGGATTTGCAAATATCTTCTGCTCGTTCATTGCTGCTATTCTATTTAATTCAGAGAAACTATTTTTTGACATATAAACTTCGCCTCTAACCTCTAAGTAACTTGGGACTGGATAGTTTTTACTTGATAGAAGTTTTTGAGGAATAGATTTAATAGTTTTAATATTTGAAGTTACATCCTCCCCTTTAAGTCCATCACCTCTAGTAGCACCAGTTCTTAGAATGCCATCAATATAAATAAGTGATATTGCAGCACCATCCATTTTTGGCTCACAAAAAATTTCATATTGTGAATTCTCAATAAGCCGTTTGTTAATCCTGTTAAAGAATTCGTACAACTCTTCTTCATTAAATACATTTGCTAAAGAAAACATCTGTTTTTTATGAATATAGCTTTTAAAGCTTTCAAGGGGTGTTGATCCAACTCTCTGACTGGGGGAATCGGCAGTTATTAACTCTGGATTTTGTTTTTCAATTTTAAGAAGGTCTTTGAAATAAACATCATATTCATGATCGCTAATCTCAGGATCATCTAAAACATAATAATTATAATCATGCTGCCTAATTGTTTCTTTTAGGGCTTCATAATTAATATTTAAATTTTGCATTTTTTTATGCGAAATCACTCACTCTCTTCAGTCTTGATGCCTCTTGCGCTGTTGATTGAATATGAGAAATCATTTGCTTGGTTAGAGGTAGTCTATTTGCGTCACAGATGCTTGCATGAAAGTTTTCACTGAACTGGGTAGCAAAATCAAGCATTAATTTTACAGTTAAGGTTGCATCAGGGACGTCATTAAGGTCTGCTACTATCAAAATTGCATGTGATTGTGTTTCAGTTTCAAAAGTACCTGGTTTAAGGGCGTTAGCTATCCTAAAAATTTCTTTATTATTGTTTAGAAAAGAGAAATATCCATCTATGAGTTTTGATTTATAGCTATGAACAAATCCAAATAATTGATCCATATCATAATGAGAACCATCTATTGAAATTAAATTAAATATTATTAATTCTTGTTCACAGTTTTCTTTTTTAGATTTTTCTATGAAGTTAAAAGAAGATTGAGATGTTCTTTCATTGGGAATTTCATCATCATATATGTCTGGTATTTCTTCAATCTTAACTTTTAAGTCATTTGAGCTTGCTACTTTTTTTAAAAAGAAAAAAGTGATGATTAAAAATGCTATAACCGATAATCCAATTAGGTATATGTCTGAATTCGCTTGCATCTAATCTGAATTAGCTAACTCAAGCGCTTCATTAACATCGACTGAAACGAGTCTTGAAACGCCTGCTTCTTGCATAGTAATACCCATAAGATGATCACTTCGCTCCATTGAAACCTTGTTATGAGTAATAAATATAAATTGAACCGTTTTAGACATCTCTTCAACCATATTAATTAATCGCTGAGTATTAAGATCGTCTAAAGGAGCATCAACTTCATCCAGCATACAAAATGGTGCTGGGTTTAACTCAAATATTGAGAAGACTAATGATAAAGCTGTAAGAGCTTTCTCTCCTCCAGATAATTGAGAAATTGAAGCATTTTTCTTGCCTGGAGGTCTTGCCATCAACACAACTCCACCATTTAAAGCGTCATCTTCTTGCAAAGTTAGCTCTGCAAATCCACCACCAAATAGCATTGGGAAAACCTCTTTTAATCTTGCATTAACTGCATCAAAGCTGTCCTTAAATCTTGATTTAGTTTCAATATCAATCTTTTTGATTGCGCTAGTTAATTTATCTAATGCATCAGTAAGTTCATTATATTGCTCTTCAAGCTTCTCACCTCTTTTTGACTCTTCAGCTATCTCTTCTGGGGCTGCAAGATTTATCGCCCCTAATCTAATAATTTTTGCTTGTATTTCAGTCAGATAATCCTGAATATCCTTTAGAACAAGATCTTCATATTGACTATAGTCAATATTCTCAATATCAATTCCTGCTGCTTTTATTCTTTCATTAGCATTTTCTAAATTTATTTCATAGGTTTTGAGTTCTAATTTTATATCAGTAACTTTTTCTGATATGGCCCGTAAGTCTAATTCTGCAACTGATCTTTTATTCTCAAGTTCTCTTAAATCTTGATCAACCTTAGATTGTTCTTGCCTTATGCGTGTTAGTATCGCCTCAGCAGATGAGCTTTTTTGAACTAATTCAGAAATATTTTTTTCAGATTCTTGCTTTTTAATTTGAGTTTCATCAACTATTTTCGATAGATCACTTTGTCTTAATAGATATTCATCAGGCGAAGCTAGATTAATTGAACCTAATGCAGAAATACTGCTTTGAATCTTCTCTAATGAACCTTCTAGCTCTAATAAGTCCATTGCGCTGAAATCATTTGGGTTTAATTCTGCTGGATTTATCCCTTCTTTATTTAATGCATGGGAAGCATTCTCTAAATTAATTTCATATGTTCTTAAATCTAGCCTAAGGCTATTTAAATCTGATTCAAGTGACCTAAGATCAGCGGCAGCAACGGATCTTGTATTCTCCATTTCTCTTATCATGATATCTGCTTTAGAGCGTTTATCTTTATATTCCTCGAGACTTACTTCGATCTTAGATTTTTTCTCGGCAAGCGTTTTAAGATGATCTTCTGTCCTTAGAGCTTTTTCAGCATTATTTTGAATTTGCTCGCTTAATGTATTCTGTCTATTTAAATATTCATCTGTAAGAGACTTAGATTGAGCTGAGGCAATATTAAGTATTTGAGTTAATTGATCCTTTAATTCTAATGCTTTTTGATATATTGACTGATTAGATGACCCTAAGACTTTGAGAGAATCAATTATAGTATCCAGCAAATTAATTGCTTTTTCTTTTGGGCTTAGATTTTCTATATTTGACTCTTCTTTTAAAGCATTCTCATAACTTTGCTTAGCTTTCTCTAAATCTATATTGTTCTGAGAGTTTAATTTATTAAGGTTTCGAAGATCTGCTTCGTGCATAGCGATATCTGAACTTAGCGATGATCCAGAAGATCTAGCAACTTCAAACTCAGAAAGAATTGATGCATGATCTTCTTTTACTAGTGATAGTTTAGATAGTTGTAATTCTACTTCCGAAGACTGTTGTTGGATTTTTTCTTCTAGAGGAGATATTTTTATAGCAAGTTCTGCCTTCTTATCTAATGCTTCTAGAGCTTTTAATATTGAAATATTTAACTTTAGCTCTTTTTCTTTAGGGGTTAGGTTCTCAAAAGCAGATTCTTTCTCTAAAGCTTTTGCATGCCCCTCTTTAGCTCTTTCTATATCTAACTTACTCTGGATAAGGGTTTTATTAAGGTTTTGAAAGTCAGCTTCAAATCTTGCTATATCTGCTCCAATAGAATAAAAGTTTTTTTGAGCTTCATCATAAGAAGCTCTTACTGATTCATTTTCAGTTCTATATTTATCTATTTGAGATTGTTTAGTCTTAGCCTCAGCATCTTTTATTGTTTGATCTCTTAAAGTAGCATCTAGCTTTTTCTGCAAAGAATCACGATTATTCTTAGCTTCAAGAGAAAATAACATAGCAACTTTTAATTCATGATCTTTCTCTTCTGCTTTAAGTTTATTGTATTTATCTGCTGCAGATGCCTGACCTTCCAATCTTCTTATAAGTCTTGATATCTCATCTTTAATATCTTTAACGCGTGATAGATTTTCTTTAGTTTTTTTAATTCTCTGTTCAGTTTCTTTTCTTCTTTCTCTATATTTGGATACACCTGCAGCTTCTTCAATATGGACTCTTAATTCTTCAGGCTTTGCACTTACTAGGTTTGATACCATTCCCTGTTCGATGATTGCGTAACTATTTGGTCCCAAGCCAGTACCAAGAAATAAGTCTTGGACATCTTTTCGTCTGCATTTTGTGCTATTGATAAAGTAGGAAGATTGGCTGTCTCTTGTCATTAATCGTTTAATAGATATCTCATTATATGCAGCATACTCTCCGCCGATTTTACCGCTTGAATTATCAAATAATAGTTCGATACTGCACTGTCCTGATGCTTTTCTTAGATCTGATCCATTAAAGATGACATCAGACATAGAATCGCCTCGAAGATTCTTTGCAGAAAGTTCTCCGAGTACCCATTTCACAGCATCAATTACATTAGATTTACCACAGCCATTTGGCCCAACAACAGCTACCAAATTCGATGGGAAAGATATTCTCGTGGCATCCACGAAACTTTTGAAACCAGCCAGTTTTATATGTTTAAGCTGCATTGAAATGTAAAATTTATTAAGGTTTATATTAAACTATTGTGGGTTTACAAACCAATCTTTTTCACTAATATTTAATGTAAATAATGCTTTATTTTGAGGGTTTTTTATTGGTAAAAGTCTTGAGATAAAGCTGTTATTAGCTTTACATTTAAGCATACTATTTACAATGATTTGCTCTTTGTTAATTAAGGCTGAGGCAATATCAAATCCAGGTATCATTGCATCTGTATTTGAAATATAAAAAGATAATTTTGATGGATCATTTGAAATTAATTTTGCAATAGGAACAGCTGGACCATCTTGAATAGATAGAATGAGATTGATCGAATCAAAATCACAATTATTAGGAACTAGAAAGCTGGTAAATATTGAAGCATTTGCATAATCAGGGAATTTTTTATCACGCAAAATGCTATATAGCGCATAAAAACGTATTTGAAGCTCTAGTTTGTTAAAAATCGGCTCCCCAAACTCCACAAGCTGCTCTGCTGTTTGCAAACTATTGTTGTTGATCGCGTAAAGAATACCTTCTTCCAGCCATCTAATCTGTGAATTTTCATCAAGAAATTCTTGTAGATTATTAAAAAAAATTTCTTGTAGCCTAGCATCGTCATAAATAGCATCTTCAAGTTGATTGGCTAGAATCTGCTCTTGTGCTGAACCGAGAAATGAAAACTTGCTAACAAATCCAAATAAAGAAATGCCAAGCACTATAAAAGAGAAACTAAAAACAATAGTCTTATGAGTTGATTCTTTGGCAAGCAAAAAACCCATAAACGGAATAAAGGCAGCTAAAAGGATTAAATAAAAAATAATCATTATATTTTTCTTCTAAAAAAGAAGATTAATAAAATAATAACCAAAAATATAAATGGCCCAAACCACAATACATAGGTAGAACTATTTATTTCAGGACTATATAAAACTTCGCTTCCAAATCTATCTTTAGCATATTGTTTAATTTGTTTATCTGAATAACCTTGATTGATAAGGTCTGCAATTTTTTGTTTTAAGTCTTCAGAAACTGGTGCATTAGAGCTTGCAATAGATCCGCTTGTGCATTTTGGGCATCTTACCTCATGAATTAGTTTATAAAATCTCTGCTCGTCTACTTGCGAATTAAATGTATAAACTTCCGAACTATTGCTAGTTAAAGATATCAGTAAGATAGAAATGAGTAATAAGATTTTCATCTGAATAAATTATTTTCTATGATAATCGGCATAAAAACTTTATCCCAGATATCTTGATTTACCTCACCGCTATAGTGAGCAAGAACAATATTTTCTTTAATTAAAAAGGTCTCAGGGGCACCTGTAACCCCCATATCAAGCGCTAGTGAACCAGAATAATCATGTAAGTTGAATTGATATGGATTTCCATAGAGCTCAAGCCACTTGGTAGCGTCACTCATCTCATCTTTATAGTTCAAACCAGAAACTGGGATTCCTTGTTCGCTTAACTTCATCAAGAAGCCATGCTCAATCCTGCATGTTATGCACCAACTTGCCCATACATTAAGCAAAACTTCATCACCCATGTTCTCTTGGGTAAAGTTTTGATTTGAACTTAGCTCTATTAGTTCAAATTCAGGGACATTAAAATTTTTAAAACTTGCGCCTGGGTAGAAGTCATCCTCAGTTAAAACATTATAAAAAAATAATATTCCCAGAATTGGGATCATTAAAATAATGCATCTTAAAAATGTGTTCATGCTCTAACCTTCTTTTTTTCTATTAAAGCTACAAAACTTCCTAGACACATAATTGCCGCTGAAAACCATATCCATCTAATAAAAAAATTATATTGGATATTTACAACCCAGTTTCCATCATCCAATTGATCTCCTAAAGTCATATAAAT
>Ga0233426_10004294_pt1 | contig 10755 bp, 9 predicted proteins | sample SI_118_April2016_6_FD_179875 | JGI IMG/M metagenome (GOLD analysis project Ga0233426, IMG submission 179875) | Seawater microbial communities from Saanich Inlet, British Columbia, Canada - SI_118_April2016_10_MG | ecosystem: Environmental > Aquatic > Marine > Inlet | place: Canada: British... | reverse complement strand
GTGAAGGACAGCAGAACAAACCCGAATTCACCCGCTTGTGCGAGACCAAGTGCAAAGAGCCATTTGTCCGCCCCTTCTATTTTGAAGATGCGCGCGAGGCCCAAAAGTACGCCCGCTTTGACGACGATCAGACCAAGGGTCATGCCAACGATGGAGGTAAGATTTTCAAAGAGCAGCGCAAAGTTGATGCCCGCACCAACGCTCATAAAGAAGAGGCCCAACAACAGACCACGAAACGGATCAATGTAGCTTTCAAGTTCGTGACGGTATGCACTGTTGGCAAGAACAACGCCCGCAATGAAGGTGCCAAGCGCGGGGGACAGGCCGACAAGCGACATAAGAAGCGCGATGCCGATTACGATAAGAAGCGCGCCCGCGACGAAAAGTTCACGCAGTCCCGCGCCCGCGATAAAGCGAAAGATCGGTGAGGTCAGGAAACTACCGCCAAGGATAACAGCAATCACCGCGCCCACTGTGACCAGCATGGTCTGCCAACTGTTTAATCCGTCAACAAGGCTCATTGCGGGGCCGTGATCGCCTTCGGATGCGTGGTCCGAAACAGCATGTGCGGCATCTTCTGCAACGCCCATAAGTTCGGGCATGGCAAGCAAAGGAAGCAGCGCGAGCATCGGAATGACAGCAATGTCTTGGGTCAAAAGAACCGAGAAACTGGATTGCCCACCGTCTGATTTCATCAGCCCCTTTTCGTTCAACGTTTGCAGCACGATGGCCGTTGAGGACAGCGCCATGACCAGACCGATTGCCAACGCGATCGACCATGGTTGGCCAAACGCCATGCAAGCCCCCATAACGATCAGCGTGGTTATTGCGACCTGACCACCGCCAAGCCCAAGAAGTTTGGCGCGCATCGCCCACAGCATTTTTGGTTCAAGTTCCAGACCCACAAGGAACAGCATCATCACAACGCCAAATTCTGCGAAGTGTTGGATTGCGATCACGTCGACATGTAAAAGCGCCAAGATCGGGCTTATGATGATACCCGCAATCAAGTAGCCAAGCACCGATCCCAACCCAAGGCGCGACGCGATGGGAACTGCGATGACGCCTGCACATAGAAAAATGAACGCAAGTAGTAGGAAATCGGTCTTGCTGGGCGCTTTCAAATTGGGTGTTCAGAGAGACTCTGGGGAGTCTAAGGAAGCAAGTCCAGTCAGTTTTCTCAAATGGTCTTGGAGTGGCGCGCGATAAGGCTTATGTAGGGCACTCAGAATTTAGAAAGACGCGGGATAGCATGGCCAAGCCAGACGATAATCCAAACTATAAGGTGATCGCCGAAAATCGGCGTGCGCGCTATGACTATGCGATTGAGGATGACATCGAATGTGGGATCATCCTGCAAGGGTCCGAAGTGAAGTCGTTGCGTGTGAATTCATCCAATATCGCCGAAAGCTATGCAGAAGTGAAAGAGGGCGAGCTGTGGTTGGTGAACAGCTACATCGCGCCTTACCAAGCCGCTAAGACCTGGGGTCACGAAGAACGCCGTCGCCGCAAACTGTTGGCGTCTAAAAGAGAATTGTCGCGCATGTGGTCAGATACGCAGCGCAAAGGCATGACGTTGGTCCCCTTGGTCATGTACTTCAATCACCGTGGCATGGTTAAGATCAAACTGGGCATCGCCAAGGGCAAGCAAAACCACGACAAACGTGCGAGCGATGCCAAGCGCGATTGGGGCCGTCAAAAGCAACGTTTGCTGCGCCACGCTGAATAAGCGCTTTCAAATCTGACACGTTTCTCTTTGCTTTCCCCATGACTCGCAGCGTGCGTTTGCGTATCTGTTCAAAAGCGCATGAGACGGGTCGCGATTGCGCGCTTAAAATAAAGGCCCGAGGGGAAGGAATACTATGGAACTCTTAATTGGTCTTATTTCTGGTGTAGTCGGCGGAAACGTTGCTGGCGGCGTGATGAAAAACCTAAACCAAGGTGCGCTCATCAACTCGATCTCTGGCATCGTTGGCGGTGGTCTGGGTGGCACAGTACTAGGCATGCTTGGTATGGGTGGTGCAGCGGGCGGTTTGGACATCGCATCAATTCTGACACAGGTTGTTGGTGGTGGTGTTGGCGGCGGCGCGGTTCTTGCGGTTGTTGGCGTTGTTAAGAACATGATGGCGAAGTAATTCGCCGCAGTCATTCGGTAACGAGTATTTGGTGGGCATTGCGGATTTGCAGTGCCCACTCTTGCCTCTGCGGGTCCTTGGCAGTAAGCAAGCACTACAAAAAAGAGGGCATTTCAAATGGCATTTGACGACCCAACAACATTGGTTTCTACCGAATGGCTTGCTGCGCATATGCGCGATCCCGATCTGCGCATTCTTGACGCGTCTTGGTATATGCCGGCTGAGGGACGTGATGCGAAAGCGGAATACAATGCGGGCCACATCCCTGGTGCGCGTTTCTTTGACATTGATGAAATAAGCGATGCGCGATCATCCTTGTCCCACATGGCACCCAGCCCTGAAAAATTCATGTCCCGCATGCGTGCGATGGGTGTGGGTGACGGGCATCAGGTTGTTGTTTATGATGGTTCTGGCATCTTTTCTGCGCCGCGCGTGTGGTGGCTATTCCGCCTTATGGGGCAAATGAATGTCGCTGTTTTGGACGGTGGTATGAAGAAATGGCTGACCGAGGGTCGCGACGTCGAAGACCTGCCCCCCGTTATTCGTGATCGCCACATGATGGTGCGGTTCCAGAACCAAATGGTTAAGGACGCCACGCAGGTTGCGGCAGCGGCTAAACTGGGCAGCCCACAGATTGTCGACGCTCGTTCGCCCGCGCGTTTTGCAGGAACAGAGCCAGAGCCGCGCGAAGGTATGCGCGCTGGGCACATCCCGAATTCGCGCAACGTCTTTTATAAAGATTTGTTAAATGCAGATAGTTCGATGAAAGACGCCGCTGCATTGAAAGCTGCGTTTGAGGGTGCGGGTGTTGATATGTCGAAACCTGTGATCAACACATGCGGATCCGGCATAACAGCTTGTATTTTGTCCCTCGCGTTAGAGCGCATCGGGAAGACGGATCATTCTGTATACGACGGCTCTTGGAGCGAATGGGGCGCGGCCCCGACTATGCCAATCGAAACTGGAGAAGCCTGATGTTTGCCAACCTCAAAGCACAACCTGCCGACAAAATCCTAGCACTTGCGAAGGCTTGCCACGAAGATGAACGCCCCACAAAAATTGATCTGGGCGTTGGTGTTTATAAAAATGCAGAAGGCGTCACGCCCGTCATGCGCGCTGTGAAAAAGGCAGAGCAGCAGCTTTGGGGTTTGGAGACGACAAAATCCTATGTCGGTCTGACAGGTGATCCTGCGTTTTCAGATGTGATGTTCGATCTTATACTTGGCGATGCGGTTGATCGCGCAAACGTTGCTGCTGCGGCGACACCTGGCGGCACTGGCGCTGTGCGACAAGCGTTTGAATTGGTGAAAATGGCCAATCCGGAGGCGCGTGTTTTCGTGTCCAATCCAACGTGGCCAAACCACACATCGATTCTGAATTACCTTGGCATGGAGCATGTGCCCTATCGCTATTTCGATAATGATACGCGCGGTGTTGATTTCGATGGTTTGATGGCTGATCTAAAGACTGCGAAAGCTGGCGACATCGTTTTGTTGCATGGCTGCTGTCACAACCCGACGGGCGCGAACCTGAACCTGACGCAATGGCAGATCGTCGTGGATATTCTGAACGACGTTGGGGCAATCCCGATGATCGACATCGCGTATCAGGGTTTTGGCGATGGTCTGGAAGAAGATGCACAAGCCACACGCCTTGTGGCGTCGTCCGTGCCCGAGTGTTTGATCGCTGCAAGCTGTTCAAAGAATTTCGGCATCTACCGTGAACGTACGGGCCTGTTGATGGCTGTGTCCGCGGATGCATCACAGCAAGGTCTGAATCAAGACACGCTAGCGTTTTTGAACCGTCAGAATTTTTCTTTTCCGCCAGACCATGGTGCGCGTTTGGTGACGATGGTGCTAAGCAATGCAGAGTTGCGTATGGATTGGAAAGCTGAGTTGGAAGAGGTGCGCCTTGGGATGCTTGGCCTGCGTGAGCAATTGGCGAGCGAATTGCAGCGATTTAGCGGTTCGGATCGGTTTGGATTTCTGGCGCAGCATCGCGGGATGTTTTCGCGTCTTGGCACGACCCCTGAGATGGTGGAAAAACTGCGCGCGGAACATGCGATTTATATGGTTGGTGATAGTCGTATGAACATTGCAGGTCTGAACGCGCAGTCTGTTCCGATTTTGGCGAAAGCGATTGTCGACGTCGGGGTCTAACGGTTTCGTCTCGGCGTCGCCGAGCCAACAGGCTGGGGGATTAATCCCCCAGACGCCCTAGGATACTTCTAAAAGGTGAAGGTTTAGGTGGGGCGCAATGGTTGGCGGCCTGCTTTGGTAAGAACATTTACCGTTTTGCCCTCGAACACAGCTGTTGTGAGTGGCTTGCCGTATCCAGCGCCCGTGTCGAGGTTGATGTGATTCCCTGCGTGATAGGGTGCTTTGACGGGCGTGTGACCGTGCACGATAAGCGCGCCGTGATCGCGTGTATCGCTTGAAAATTCATCCCTGATCCAAACGAGGTCGGCTTCGCTTTGATCCATAAGTGGTACGCCGGGGCGAATGCCCGCGTGGCAGAAGAAAATTGGGCCGTGTGCGATGGAGACTTCGCAGTCTTGTAAAAAGCGTTGATGGCTGGTTGGGACTGCTTTTAGGGCGTCTTTGTGGACGTTGAAGAGGCGGCGTTTTTCGTCGGCTTCAACGCCGTAGGACGCGAGCGTCGTTGTGCCGCCAAGGCGTTCGTGAAGCCAGTGGTAGCCAACGAGTAGGTAGGGATCATGGCGCGGCACGGGTTCCATGAACCATTCGAACATGCGGTCGTGATTGCCTTTTAGGAAGCGCCAAGGTTTGCCGGCCGCTTTGCCTTGGATTAGGCGTTCAATCACGGATTGGCTATCTGCGCCGCGATCTACATAGTCGCCGAGGAAGATGATTGATGCGTCGCGTCCACCATCTGCTTCGATGAGGCTAAGCGCGTCTTCGAGCATCTCGATTTGGCCGTGTATATCGCCAATAGCGTAAATTGGGTGTGTCATATGCTTAGAGTTAAACGACAAAGACCGCCCTGAGAAGAGCGGCCTTTGGATTGTTTAAGCGACGTCAAATTCGAGGGGTTTGACCTGAAGGAACATACCAGTGCCATCCAGTGTTTTGAGAACGTCCGCTGGGATTGGATTGTCCACATAAAGCAGCGCGATCGCTTCGCCGCCTACATCCGAACGACCAAGCGTAAAGTTCGCGATGTTCACACCGTTTTTGCCCATCGTATTGCCAAGCAGACCGATAATGCCGGGAACGTCTTCGTTTGTGGTGTAGAGCATGTGTGCACCGACTTCTGCGTCGATGTTGATGCCTTTGATCTGAATGAACCGTGGCTTGCCATCAGAAAAGACTGTGCCCGCAACAGAGCGTTCGCGTTTCTCAGTGACGACCGTAACTTTGATATAGCCATCGAACGTGCCTGACTTATCTTGGTTTGTCGTGCTTATCTTGATACCGCGTTCAGCCGCTATCACAGGGGCGGAGACCATGTTCACATCAGGGTTCACGCGTTTCATGATGCCTGCGATAGATGCGCAGTTCAAAGCGTCCAGATTCATAGATGCAACAGAGCCATCATATAGGATGTTGATCGCTTTGATTGGCTCATCCGTCATCTGACCGATGAACGCACCAAGATGACCCGCAAGGGAAACCCAAGGCCCCATGATCTTGGCCTCTTCAGCGGTTACGGAGGGCATGTTGAGCGCATTTTCAACTGCGCCTGTGTTGAGGTAGTTCGACATCTGCTCTGCCACTTGCAAGGCGACGTTTTCTTGGGCTTCGGTTGTTGCAGCACCAAGGTGAGGGGTGCAAACAACATTGGGCAGATTGAACAGCACGTTTTCTTTGGCGGGCTCTTCGGCGAATACATCAAGAGCTGCGCCTGCGACGTGACCGGATTTCAACAGATCGGCCAGCGCATCTTCGTCGACCAGCCCACCGCGTGCACAGTTAATGATACGCACACCTTTTTTGGTTTTCTCGAGGTTTTCGCGGCTCAGGATATTGGCCGTCGCATCTGTGTATGGAACATGGAGCGTGATGAAATCAGCGCGCGCGAGCAATTCGTCGAGCTCTACTTTTTCGACGCCCATTTTGGCGGCCTTCTCTTCACCAAGGAAGGGATCATAGGCGACAACCTTCATCTTTAGGCCGCGCGCACGGTCGCACACGATGCCACCGATGTTGCCCGCACCGATCACGCCAAGCGTTTTGTTGGTCAGCTCAACACCCATGAATTTGGATTTTTCCCATTTGCCCGCGTGCGTGGATGCGCTGGCCTCTGGAATTTGGCGTGCAACAGCGAACATCATTGCGATGGCGTGTTCTGCGGTGGTGATCATGTTGCCAAATGGTGTGTTCATAACGATCACACCTTTTTTCGACGCAGCGACTTTGTCGATGTTATCCGTGCCAATCCCTGCGCGCGCGATGACTTTGAGGTTGGTTGCCGCGTTCAGGATTTTTTCCGTCACTTTGGTGGCAGAGCGGATCGCAAGACCGTCATAATCGCCGATGATCGCGGCAAGCTTGTCTTTGTCCTTGCCGAGGTCAGGCTGGAAATCGACATCAATGCCAGCGTCGCGGAAAATTTGAACGGCGGTTTCGCTGAGTTTGTCGGAAACGAGTACTTTGGGAGCCATGGTATTGGTCCTTTTGAAATGGGGTGGGATGCGAATTTTCTAGAAAATTCGGGGGATCAAGCTGCGGTGACTTCGGTCTCAAATGCATAGGCGAGCCATGGGAGCATCGCTGCGATGTCCGATGTTTCGACCGTACCGCCGCACCAAATACGCAGACCAGCAGGGGCATCGCGATAACCGCCGATGTCTAGGGCGACGTTCTCGGTTTCCATGCGCTTGGCCACTGCTTTGGCAAAAGCTGCGCCGTCTGTGATGCGTGGATCTGTGAACTTGAGGCAAACAGACGTGTTTGAGCGCGTTTCTGGATCCACCGCTAGAAAGTCGATCCAATCGTTCTGTTCAACAAACGTGGTGATCGCGGTGGTATTTGCATCTGCGCGACCAATGAGGCCCTTGAGACCGCCAACAGAGCGCGCCCATTCGAGGGCTTGAAGGTAGTCTTCGACAGCCAGCATAGAGGGCGTGTTGATGGTTTCACCCCTGAAGATGCCATCAATTAACTTGCCACCTTTGGTGAGGCGAAAAATCTTGGGAAGGGGCCATGCGGGCGTATAGGTTTCAAGACGTTCAACCGCGCGAGGGCTGAGAATGATCATGCCGTGCGCTGCTTCGCCGCCAAGGACCTTCTGCCAAGAAAAGGTCGTTACATCCAGCTTGTTCCACGGCAAATCCATCGCAAACGCGGCAGATGTTGCATCGCACAACGTTAGGCCAGTGCGGTCAGCGGCAATCGCATCGCCGTTGGCAAGACGCACGCCAGATGTCGTGCCGTTCCATGTGAAGCAAACGTCGTTGTCGAAGTTCACAGTGTTGAAATCAACGATCTCGCCGTACTCGGCTGTCTTCACAGTCGCATCAAGCTTGAGCTGTTTGATCGCGTCAGTAACCCAGCCCGCGCCAAAGCTTTCCCATGCGAGCATTTCAACATGGCGTTCACCCAAAAGGTTCCACATCGCCATTTCATATGCGCCTGTGTCGGACGCAGGCACGATGCCAATTTTATAGTCGTCGGGAATGCCTAAAATCTCGCGTGTTTCTTCGATCGCGGCTTTGAGCTTGGTCTTGCCAACAGCTGCGCGATGCGAACGGCCAAGGGCGGCGTCGCTCAGATTTTCAAGTTGAAATACGGGGGGTTTGGCGCACGGGCCAGAAGAAAAACGCGGGTTCATCGGCCGCGCGGCCGGTAGTTCAATAGCCATTGCTGGTATCCTCACAGATATATGCCCTTCGTTGGGGAAGGGTGTCCCACTGACGCTCATATTGGCGCGGGCGGGGTAGTACAATAGTCAAAACGTCGCTATAGCGCCGCTTGTTATCTCAAATGCGGCACTTTTTGCGACGGACGGAATCGATATGACTTTTATTGCGACACTTATTGGTGCGCCGGGCGCGCAGTCTGTCAGCGCAGCTTTGGCTGATTCTTTGCGCAATGCATGGGGCGGGGGCGATGCGATTTGGCTTGCGCCGGACACAGCAGTTGAGTTCGCATTGATGGAAAAGCCAAGCAACACTTGGGACGTCTGGGCGGATCTGCAAAAGCTGGGTGTGGACCTTGTTGTTCAACCGCTTGAAGGGCGTCGCAAGAAGATGCTTTTGGCGGATATGGACAGTACGATGATCCAACAAGAATGCATTGATGAACTGGCGGATGAAGCAGGTGTTGGTGCGCGCGTTGCCGCGATTACAGCGGCTGCAATGAACGGTGAGTTGGATTTCGACGGGGCTTTGCGTGAGCGGGTCGGCCTGCTGAAAGGTTTGCCAGAGAGCGTGATTGAGCAGGTCTTAGAGAAGCGAATTACGTTGATGCCGGGTGGACCTGCATTGTTGGCGACGATGAAGGCGCATGGTGGGCACGCGGCATTGGTGTCGGGCGGCTTTACGGCATTTACGTCGGCGATTGCATCGATGTTGGGGTTCGATGAAAACCGCGCGAACACGTTGTTGGCAGATGGTGGATTTTTGACTGGCGAGGTTGGTATGCCAATCTTGGGCAAGCAGGCGAAAGTGGATGCGTTGGAGGAGATCACAACGCGGCTGGGGCTTTCAGAGGCAGATGTTTTGGCAGTGGGTGACGGCGCCAATGATCTGGGCATGCTATTGCGTGCGGGAACTGGCGTTGCGTTGCATGCCAAGCCGTCCGTTGCGGCGCAATGTGATGTGCGTGTGAACTTTGGGGATTTGACGGCGCTACTTTATATTCAAGGGTACGCGCGGGATCAGTTTTCCAATCTGTGATCAGATTGGACTAGCTGGGGGCTAGCCCCCAGACCCCCAGAGTTTAATTGGAAAGATGAAGAGTTAGCCAATTTCACCTTGGTTTTCACCGATCTGCCCACGATGTAGCAGCAAATGGTCTAGAATTACGCAGGCCATCATCGCCTCGCCAACAGGAACGGCGCGGATGCCGACGCAGGGGTCGTGGCGGCCCTTGGTGATGATTTCGGTGTTTTCGCCGGATTTTGTAATGGTCTTGCGTGTTGTCAGGATTGAACTGGTTGGTTTGACGGCGAAACGGACAACAATGTCTTGACCAGTGGAGATACCACCAAGGATACCGCCAGAATGATTAGAGCTATAGCGCGGACCATCGTTGCCCATTGTGATTTCGTCTGCGTTCAACTCGCCCGTGAGCATTGCGGCTGACATGCCTTCACCGATTTCGACGCCTTTGACGGCGTTGATGCTCATCATTGCGGCGGCGAGATCTGTGTCGAGTTTTCCGTACACAGGCGCACCAAGACCAGCGGGTACGCCGCGCGCGGTGACTTCGATGATGGCACCAACAGAGCTACCTGATTTTCGTAACCCATCGAGGTAGTCAGCCCAAGTTTCGGCAGCTTTTGCATCGGGTGTCCAGAAGGGGTTTTGTTCGATCTGGTCCCAATCAAAGTTCTCGCGATCAATTTCATGCGCGCCCATGCGGGTCATGTAGCCTGTGATTTCTATTCCGGGTGCGAGTTTTGCCAATGCAGCACGTGCAAGACCGCCTGCGGCAACTCGAGACGCAGTTTCGCGCGCAGAAGATCGCCCACCACCGCGATAGTCGCGGTTTCCGTATTTCTGGTAGTATGTGATGTCCGCATGACCAGGGCGAAATTTCTCGATAATGTCGCCGTAGTCTTTTGAACGCTGATCGGTGTTTTCGATCATCAGTTGGACAGGCGTACCTGTGGTCTTGCCCTCAAACGTACCCGAGAGGATTTTGACCGCGTCTGCCTCACGGCGCTGCGTCGTGTACTTGGATGTGCCCGGTTTGCGCTTGTCGAGCCATTGCTGGATCGCACCCTCGTCGATGTCCACGTTCGGGGGACAACCGTCTACTGTCGCGCCCAGAGCAGGCCCGTGGCTTTCGCCCCAAGTGGTGACGCGGAAGATGTGACCGAATGTGTTCAAGCTCATGAGGTTGGCTCCTTTGGGATCGTTCCTAGCGGGCTAGGCCTGAGCGCTCAAGCGGATTTCACTGGACAGGGCAATGTGGTCGCTCTACTTAGAACGTACCTCGGGGGGCCAACTGGCTGAGATATGCAAATCGCATGACCCGTAGAACCTGAACCGGTTAGGACCGGCGGAGGGAAGGTCTGGAAACAATATCTCCAACCCTATCCAACCGTCCGCCTACATTTATGGAGGATGCTATGAAGTATCTTGGATGTATTGCGGGTGTTTTTGCGGCCTCTATGGCAGCAGCTGAAACGCCTGAATTGGTAGTCTACACGTACGACAGCTTTGTTTCCGATTGGGGCCCAGGCCCTGCGGTTGAAAAGGCGTTTGAGGCGGAATGCGCTTGTGACCTGAAATTCGTGGGTGCGGGCGATGGTGCATCGCTTTTGGCGCGGATCAAGCTGGAAGGTGCACGCACGGATGCCGATATCGTGCTTGGCTTGGATACGAACCTGACTGCCGCCGCAACTGCGACCGAACTATTCGCGCCCCACACGGTGAGTGCGGAATATAGCCTTCCGATTGAGTGGGCAGATACGAATTTTGTACCTTTTG
>Ga0233426_10004293_pt1 | contig 10758 bp, 9 predicted proteins | sample SI_118_April2016_6_FD_179875 | JGI IMG/M metagenome (GOLD analysis project Ga0233426, IMG submission 179875) | Seawater microbial communities from Saanich Inlet, British Columbia, Canada - SI_118_April2016_10_MG | ecosystem: Environmental > Aquatic > Marine > Inlet | place: Canada: British... | reverse complement strand
CCGACCCATGCTAAAACTGAAAACATTAAATTTGTCAAAGCCATCACAATTCCTGAAACAAACATTGCTTTTAAAAGGCCCATCCTGATAGCAAATAAACCTCCAAGTAAAGTGAAAGTAATTGTAGTAAGCCAGCCTATGCCTTTAGAATATAAAGCAATATCTGTTTTAGAAAAACCTAGTTCCTTATAAAAAATAATCGACATTCTTCCTAAAAATGCCTCTCCTATCTTAAATAAGAAAATAAAACTTAAAATTCCTACTGCTACACTAAACGAGTTCTTTTTAAAAAAACTTACTAATGGATTTATAATAGTTCCATATAACCATACTAAAAATTTAGAAGCTCGATTATTGATTTTAAGCTTCTTAAGCAATACATCGTCTTTCTTTTTTTGATTTAAAGATCTTATTTTAGAACTTTTTTCAGGAACAAATATTAGTGCAAAACTAGTTATAAGAATAATTAAACCAAGCAATAAGAATGATAATTGCCAATAATTCTCATAACCTTGTCGTTGAAAAAAATCAGCAGAAACTAGTGAAATAACACCACCAATTTTGTATCCCGTCCACCAACCAACAACAGATATAGCCGCTCCAGCTGCCATAGCTCTACCTTCATTTTCATCAATTTGCTCTATCCTTAATGCATCTATGGTTATGTCTTGGGTAGCAGAAGAAATAGCTATTCCAAGCCCAACTGCAATTACCAACCAAAGATCTTCAGAAGGATTTAAAGTACTCCATGTAATTAACAAAAGTAAAATAAAAAATTGCATAGATAAAATCCATGACTTTCTATGACCTATTCTTTTACTTAAATATGGAATCTGTATTCGATCTACTAACGGTGACCATAAAAAGTTAATTGCATAAACGCCAAAAATTAATCCAGCCCATCCAATTGTAGATCTGCTTAAGTCATTTTCTTTTAGCCACAAACTCAAAGCACTACCAATCAAAACCCAAGGAAAGCCACTCATGAAACCAAATAAAAAAATTCGTTTCATTCTTTTGTCTAAATAGAGCTTTATATAATCTAATTTTTTCAATTAATTTCTCCAAAAAGATGGAAAAAATAAAACCAAAACAGCAAATAGTTCTAATCTTCCAAGCAACATACCTATTGATAATATCCATTTTGATAAATCAGGAATAGATTTATAGTTACCATTAGGGCCAATCATTTCTCCAAGGCCGGGCCCTACATTTGATATTGCACTAGCCGCACCAGAAATAGATGTAAGGAAATCAAGCCCTGATACAGATAAAAGCATTGCGATTATTAAAAATATAAATAAAAAAGAAAAAATAAATACGATTACAGAATTTATAAAACTGTCAGATATTTTCTGATTATTGTATTTAGCAATTATTACACTATTTGGATATATTAATTTTTTAATTTGATTTTTTAAAAAAATAAATAGCATTTGCAATCTAAAAATTTTAATTCCACATGCGGTAGACCCAGCACACCCACCGACAAACATTAAAAATAAGAAAAAAATTAAAGAAAATTTTCCCCACAAACCAAAATCGTCTGTAACGTAACCAGTGCCAGACAAAATAGAGATCACATTGAAAGAAGATATTCTAATTTTATCTAAAATATTACTTTCATAATTAATAAATAATAAATATATAAACATAATTATTATTGATAATAAAAGTAAATAAATTAAACCTCTAATTTGCACATCTTGAAAAAATATTTTTTTATTTCCTTTTACAAATTTCAAATATGAAATAAAAGGTATACTTCCTAAAACTATAAAGACACTCGCTATAATTTCTATGTTTGGGTTTTTAAAAAAACCTATAGAGTCATTATGTGTTGAAAAGCCACCTGTAGCTATTGTAGTCATAGCATGAGAGATACTATCAAATATTGTCATTCCAAAAATCCAATAAAAAAAACCACAAGCTAATGTTAAAGCCAAGTATGTCATGATAATAATAGTTGCCACTTCAATTGTTCTAGGTAAAATTTTTTCAGTAGAATCTGGACCCTCCATTTTAAATAATTGCATACCACCTACTTTCAATAAAGGTAGAATAGTAATTGCCATAACGACTATCCCTATTCCACCAAGCCATTGCATGATAGCTCTCCATAGTAAGATGCTTTTAGGGGAATTATCTAAATCTGTAATAATTGTAGCTCCTGTTGTTGTGATTCCAGACATACTTTCAAAAAATGATTCACTAAAAGTAAATTCTTTAGGAGATAAAATAAAAGGCAAGCTTCCAAAAATTGCCACCATTAACCATGCTAAAGTTGAGAATAAAAAGGTTTGTCTCAAACTTAGCTTAAAATCTTTTTCTAAATTAGCTAAAATAAACAAAATTCCTATGAAAATCGTTACGAATGATGATGAAATAAAACTATGGCTATTTTCATTATATATCACTTGCATCGCATAGGGCGCTAGCATGGCAAAACCTAGTACAACTAGCAATATTCCTATTAAAAAAAAAACAGTTTTGTTTGTAATCATTGATTTTGAGATTATTTAAATAGTTATAAAATTCAACTTAATAACATTTAATTATATCTGTATTTTATATATAAAATTCAATAAACCATACTTATGCTTGATAACAACTTAATTCAATCAACATCTTCTTGGCCTTTTGTTGAAATTAGAAAACTTTTAAAGGACAGAAAAGATATAATTAAAGCTAATAACAAAATCACCTTTCAAACAGGATATGGTCCTAGCGGTTTGCCTCATATAGGAACGTTTGGTGAAGTTGCTCGAACAACAATGATGATTAATGCCCTTAATCATATTCAAAAAATTGATCATGAATTAATTACATTTTCAGATGATATGGACGGGCTTAGAAAAATTCCAGAAAATATTCCTAATGATGAAATTCTAAAAAAAAATTTAGGTAAACCTTTAACAGATATTCCAGACCCATTTAAAAAATTTAATAGTTTTGGTGAACACAATAATGAGATGCTTAAAGAATTTCTCAAAAAATTTGATTTCAAATTTAGTTTTAAAAGCTCAACTGATAATTATAAAAATGGGGTTTTTAACAACTCATTATTAAGGGTTATAGAAAAATACGAAGATATTATGAATATTATTCTACCTACACTGAGAGAAGAACGTAGAAAAACTTATTGTCCTTTTTTACCTATTTGTCCAAAAACAGGAAAAGTTTTGGAGATACCATTAATAGAAATGGATAAAAAAACAGGAAAAGTAGTATTTGATAATAATAGTGAAAAAATTGAAACAAACATTTTAGATGGAAACTGTAAATTACAGTGGAAAGTTGATTGGGCTATGAGATGGTTCACTTTTGATGTTGACTTTGAAATGTATGGCAAAGATTTAACTGAAAGTGCAATTTTATCAAATAAAATTTGCAGATCTTTAGGCAAAACACCTCCAAATGGATTTGCTTATGAATTATTTTTGGACGAGAAAGGTGAAAAAATTTCCAAGTCAAAAGGAAATGGAATTTCCATTGAACAGTGGCTTAGATACGCCTCACCGGAAAGTTTATCACATTATATGTATCCAAATCCAAAGAGAGCAAAAAAACTTTTTTCAGAAGTAGTACCAAAGACCGTTGATGAATATTTATCTTGCATAGAAAAATTTCCTAATCAAAAAAATAAAGATCAAATTTTAAATCCTGTGTGGCATATTCATAATGGCAAACCACCTAAAGAAAAAATAGTTATGCCATTTTCAATGTTGTTAAATTTAGTTGGATCGAGCAATGCAGATAATAAAGAAATCTTATGGAAATTTATAAATAAATTCCATAAAGAGATAAAATCCATTGAATATCCTATTTTAGACGGGCTGACTGAACATGCTATTAATTATTTTAAAGATAAAGTTAAACCTAATAAAAAATTTAAAAAACCAAATTCAGAAGAAAAAAAAGCACTTGAAAATTTAATTTTAAAATTAAAAGAAATTGATCAGTCTTTAAAACCTGAAGAAATTCAAACTTTTGTATATTCGGCTGGAAAAGAAAACGGATATGAAAAAAACCTAAGAGAGTGGTTTAAACTTATTTATGAAGTTGTTTTTGGAGAAGAAAATGGTCCAAGAATGGGTTACTTCATAAGTTTCTTTGGACTAAAAGAGACAATTGAATTAATTAATGAAAAGATAAAATAAGTGATGTTTTCTATTTTAAGACCATATATATTCTCACTAGACCCTGAAGTGGCTCACGATTTAGCAATTAAATCTCTAAAAGCAAATTTTTTACCTAAAAGTTTCTTTAATGTAGCAGAAGAAGAAATGTTAGAAACTAAATTATTTAACAAAAAAATACCAAATCCAATTGGTCTAGCCGCTGGCTTTGACAAAAGTGCCGAAGTTTACAACTCTTTATTTAAATTCGGTTTCGGTTTTATTGAAGTAGGAACCGTAACTCCAAAAAGACAATTAGGAAACCCTAAGCCTAGAGTATTTAGATTAGAGAAAGATCGAGCATTAATTAATCGGCTTGGGTTTAATAATCATGGTTCAGAAATTATATTTAAAAGAATTTCAGATAATCTACCGAATGGTTTTTTAGGAATAAATATTGGTCCAAATAAAGATACCAAAAATAAGGAAGAGGACTATTTTATTTGCTTATCAAGACTTTCAACACAAGCTGGTTATATAACAATTAATATTTCATCACCAAATACAGAAGGTTTAAGAAATTTCCACAACCAGGAAGAAATGAAGAAACTATTAACTGGATTAAATAAAATTAAAAAAGAAAAAAAAATTGATCAACCAATAGCAATTAAAATTTCTCCTGATATCGATGAAGGTGAAATTGGGCGAATAGTTGAGTTAGTTAAAAGTCAGAAAATACAAGGAATAATTGTTTCTAACACGACAGACAATAATAGAGAAAATTTATCAGATATAAAAAAACGTGAGACAGGAGGATTATCTGGTCAACCACTTAAAGATATCTCAACAAATTTGATTAAAAAATTTTATAAAGAAACCAAAGGTGAAATAAAAATCATTGGAGTAGGAGGAGTTGACTCAGGTCAAAGTGCTTTTGAGAAAATAACAGCTGGTGCAAATGCTGTTCAACTATATACCGGCATGGTTTATAAAGGTCCTGGTATTGTAAAAGAAATTAAAAAAGAGCTAATTTCAATTTTAAAAAAAGAAAACCTTAAGAACATTAGCGAAGCGGTCGGAATTAATGCTTGACCGCTATACAAACAAGAATTATATAGCACTAGGAAAAATTATGTCTAAAAGATGCGAATTAACTGGAATATCACCTTTAAAAGGTAACAACGTTAGCCACGCTAAGAATAAAACTAAAAGAAGATTCTTACCTAACCTAAAAAAAGTAATTTTTAGAAGCGATATTTTAAAGAAAGATATTAAACTTAATGTAACTAATGCTGCTCTAAGAACAGTTGATTTCAAAGGCGGTTTAGATAAATTTCTTAAATCTGCAAAAAAAATCAAGCTGTCTAAAAAAGTTAAAAAGCTTAAGGTGTCTATTTCAGCGAAATCTTAATTTTCTGATGAATTTATTTTACAGATTATCACTCTTAATGGGTTTAGTAGTAGTTATTTCAAACTACTTAGTCCAATTTCCAATTCAATATTTTGGTTTGAGTAAAATTTTGACTTATGGTGCTTTTAGCTACCCAATTACTTTTTTAATCACTGATTTAGCTAATCGAGCATATGGAAAAGTAGTAGCAAGAAAAATTGTGTACGTAGGTTTTGCAATTGGAATACTTTTGACTTTATTTGTATCAACTAATTTTTCAGATATAATTTCTATAAGAATAGCTATAGGTTCAGGAGTAGCATTCTTTATCGCACAAAATTTAGATGTTCAAATCTTTGACTATTTTAGAAAAAAAGTTTGGTTTGTTGCTCCATTAACATCATCAATTTTAGGTTCAGTGACAGATACATTGCTGTTTTTTTCAATTGCATTTTATGCAACTGGAATACCTTGGGTAACTTTGGCTTTTGGAGATTTAGTTGTTAAGTTATTTATTGCTTTAACAATGTTAATTCCTTTTAGACTTTTAATTTATAAAATTAAAGATTTTTCGGATCGTAATATTGCTAAAGCTAAAAGTTAATGAATTGTAGTTTTGTTTTTTTCAACAAACAAATCAGTTAATTGATTTATCATAACGTCACCTAAATCTTGAACATCCGTAATTTTTACAGCTTGATTATAGTATCTCGTCACATCATGACCAATCCCAATAGCTAGTAATTCAATATTTGTTTTATTTTCAATCCACTTAACAGTTTTTTTTAAATTAGATTCTAGATAGTCACTAGTATTTGTTGAAAGAGTCGAGTCATCAACTGGTGCACCATCAGATATTACCATTAATATTTTTCTTTCTTCCTTTCTTCTATTCATTTTACTATAAGCCCACTTAAGTGCCTCTCCATCAATATTTTCTTTTAGCAATCCTTCCTTTAGCATTAGTCCCATATTGTTTTTTGCTTGTCTCCATGGGGTATCAGCAGATTTATAAATAATATGTCTAAGGTCATTTAATCTTCCAGGCAGATTTGGTTTTTCATTTTTCATCCATTTTTCTCTAGATAAACCACCTTTCCAATGTTTAGTTGTAAAACCAAGAATTTCTACTTTTACAGCGCATCTTTCCAAAGTTCTTGAAAGTATATCAGCGCAGATAGCGGCTACCGAAATTGGCTTACCTCTCATAGAACCAGAATTATCAATTAAAATTGTAACAAGAGTATCTTTAAATTCTATGTCCTTTTCTTTTTTAAAGGTTAAAGAATTGAAAGGATCCATAATTATTCTTGGAAGTTTTGATGTATCTAATAATCCTTCTTCGAGATCAAAATTCCAAGATCTATTTTGTTTTGCTAATAGTTTTCTCTGTAATTTATTTGCAAGTTTCGAGATAAAATCTTTTAACTGTAATAATTGTTGATCTAAATTCTTTCTTAATCTCGTTAGTTCTTGAGCACTTTCAAGCTCTTCTGCTTTAATTATCTCATCAAATTCTTCTGTATAAGTTTTGTAATTAATATCCCTTATAGTGTTTTTACCTTTTTTTCTTAAGTCTGGTTGAGAACTATCTTCAACTTCAACATTATCTTCAGCTTCATTTGAGTCTTTGGCTTCATGTTCCAGGTCAGGCATACCCGAGTCTATAGAAATTTCTTCTTGTTTATCCTCTTTTTCCTTTGCCATCTTATCTTGATTATCAGGCTTGTTTTGTTTGTCATCGTTATTTCTGTCATCTTCTTTTTTTTCCTCTTCGTTCAGATTTTCGTCTAAATTCATATTTGAAATTAGTTGAGAAATCAGAGAGTTAAATTTTTCCTGATCTAATGTTAATTTGTTTAATTGAGTAATTTTATCTTTAAATTTTTCGTTTAAATCTTTTTTGTAAGATTTTAACTTTTTATCAATTTGATTATTATTTTTAAAATTAAGAAATTCTGTTCTCAGGTAGTTTTCAAAAGACTCAACTATTTTATCTTCACTACTCTTTAAATCTAATCCAGAAATTCTATCTTGATAAAATTTTTCAATATTATTTTTAACACCTCTAAAATAGCTTGTTCCTATTTTCTCACATCTTATTTTCTCTGAAATTTTATAAAGTCTTTTAGAAATATTTCCCTCAGGCTCATATTGTTTAAAGGTTTTATTGTCTGAAAATCTTAAATTTAAAGATTTAGAATCAGCTATAGCTCTGATTTGATCAAAGTTTAATTTATTATTAATTTGACTCAGTTCAGGTAATGAAATTGAGTTTTTTTTAGATTTTAGACTTTGATCTCCAAAAGAAACTTCTATCTTTTTTGAATTTGAAAGAGACCTTGCTGTTGAGCTGATTGCAGTTTTAAAGTCTTCTAGTTTTTCTTTTTTATTTTCCACTTTATAATGTGATATTAATAGCTGACTCCGGCAGATCTTCACCAAAACATCTTTGGTAATATTCAGATATTATTTTTTTTTCTAATTCATCACATTTATTTAAAAATGTAATTCTAAAGGCATAGCCTTGATCTTTAAAAATATCTGTGTTCTCTGCCCAATGAAGAACAGTTCGTGGGCTCATAACAGTAGAGATATCTCCATTAATAAATCCTTTTCTTGTAAGGTCGGCAACTTTAATCATGTTAGATAATAACTCTTTTCCATCTTTATTATTTAAACTCTTATTTTTAGCTAGGACGATATCTAACTCTTTATCAAAAGTCAGATAATTTAATGTAGCAACAATATTCCATCTATCCATCTGACCTTGATTAATTTGTTGTGTACCGTGATAAAGACCCGTCGTATCTCCTAAACCTATTGTATTAGTTGTTGCAAAAATCCTAAAAAAATCGTGTTGTTCTAAAACTTTATTTTTATCCAAAAGTGTAAAATTTCCCTCGCTCTCCAATACTCTTTGAATAACAAACATTACATCTGGTCTCCCTGCATCATACTCATCAAAAACTAAAGCCACAGGGTTTTGGATTGACCAAGGTAAAATACCTTCTTTAAATTCTGTTATTTGTTTTCCATCTTTTAAAACTATTGCATCTTTTCCAATCAAATCTATTCTACTTACATGGCTATCAAGATTAACTCTTATACATGGCCAGTTTAATCTTGCCGCTACCTGCTCTATATGTGTCGACTTACCGGTTCCGTGGTATCCCTGTATTAAAACTCTTTTATTGAAAGAAAAGCCAGCCAGAATAGCTAACGTTGTATCTTTATCAAATTTATAATCAGAGTCTATTTTTGGAACATATTCGTTTTTTTTTGAAAAGGCTTTAATTTGCATATCACTTTCAAATCCAAAAGTTTGTTTAACAGAGAGTTTTATATCAGGTTTGTCTATAAATTGCTGTGAACTCATTTTTTTCCTAAAGTTTTTTTAAGTTGACTATAAGCTAGTGTAATTTTTTTTAATTTATCTTCAAATTTTTTATTTCCCTGGTTTTTATCAGGATGATATTTTTTCACAAGTTTTTTAAATTTGGAGTGAATTTCGTCCCATTTTACAACGTCATTTAACTCCATAACTTCAAGAGCGTCCCTGTCAGTTTGGGATATTTTTGTTTTTTTGAATTCAGTAAAATTCGAACTTTTAAATATATTTAATTTATCATCAAGGGCATTGTTCCATAAAATATTAAAAAAATTATCCGAAGAACCAAAATTTTTTGTTGCTTTATGCCATGTTAAATCTGATTTTATAAAAAATTCTATTTCTTGATCATTCATATTTTCGAAATAATTCCAATTTTTATTAAAGATTTTAATGTGATTTAAGCATAATAATCTAAATTTTTTGCTATTATCTCTTTCAATAGGAGCTTTATAAGATCCTATTTCCTTACAATTTTGCCAATCACAGATTATTTTCATATTAGTTTTATTTCTATATAGTAAATTAAGAAGAATGGAAAATTATTTAGAAAATATAAAAAAAAAACTAGAAAACAAAATTAATTTTGAAAAAATAGAAATTACCAATAATACAGAAAAACACAAGAATCATAAATTTTTTACAAAAGAAAAATACCACTTGCATTTAAAGGTAAAATCTTTGTATCTTAGTTCACTGACAAAGTTGAGTGCACATAAATTAATTATGAAAATTTTAAAAGAAGACTTAAAAAATAAGATCCATGCTTTAGAAATTAGTATTGATTAAATTTTTTAATACTATTATTTAATGCATTTATAGACATTTTATGTTTACCGGGTAGAGCAGTTTTGCCTATATTTTTTAATAAAATAAAATTTATCTTTTCATCATTATTTTTTTTGTCATTTCTTAAATATGGAACTAAATTTAAAATTTCCTTAATTTTTATATATTTTGTTAGAGTATAATCTAAATTATTTTCTTGATAAATTTTTTTTAAATCTTCTAATGTTTTTTTGCTACAAATTTTTTTAACAACTGAAAGTTTTGTAGCTAAAAACATTCCAGTTAAAACAGCTTCACCATGAGTTATTTTTTTAGAGTAATCATTTTTTATCTCTATAGCGTGAGCAAATGTATGTCCAAAATTTAAACTCATTCTCATATTTTTTTCATTTACATCTTTATTCACATAAAACAATTTTATTTTGCAACTTTTATTAATTGCGTATGATAATTTATTTAGATTACGCGAAAAAATATATTTTGAATTAAATTTTAGCCAATTGAAAAATTTTTTATCTTTAATTACAGCATGTTTTAGAACTTCGGCATATCCACAGATCATTTCTTTTCTTTTTAAACTTTTCAAAAAAGATAAATCTATTATTACTAATCTAGGTTGTGAAAATGATCCTATTAAATTTTTACCATAATTAGAATTAACTCCAGTTTTTCCTCCGACAGAAGCGTCAACCTGAGATAATAAAGTTGTAGGTATATTTATAAAGTTAATTCCTCTTTTAAAAATGCTTGCAACAAAACCTGTTATATCACCAGTAATTCCACCCCCAACGCCAATGACTAAATCTGACCTGTTAAAATTTTTTGAGAGAAGTTTATTTAAAAAATAATTTACTGATTTAAGAGATTTATTTTTTTCATTTGAATTTAAAGTAAAAATATTTAATTGATATTTTTTTAGAGCATTTGAAATAATTTTTTTGTATTTAGAAGGTACCCCGTTGTCAAAAATAAGTGCTATCTTTTTCGTTTTTGGACATAAAGAATTAACCTTGCGTGGTAAAATTTTTAAAAAATTATTACCAATTAAAATTGAGTACTTTTTATTTAAA
>Ga0233426_10004291_pt1 | contig 10760 bp, 7 predicted proteins | sample SI_118_April2016_6_FD_179875 | JGI IMG/M metagenome (GOLD analysis project Ga0233426, IMG submission 179875) | Seawater microbial communities from Saanich Inlet, British Columbia, Canada - SI_118_April2016_10_MG | ecosystem: Environmental > Aquatic > Marine > Inlet | place: Canada: British... | reverse complement strand
CTAATACTTGGCATTTCTATAGAAAAAGTAGAGTCGTCATATTGGAAATCAACTGCATCATTAACCATTAATTTTGAATCGGCAGAACCAGAAGAGCCTCCGGAATTGTAATACTCCTCGGCTATCTCAATAAAATTGACTTGATCTAAAAATGAATCTTCAGAATCCATCAATACTAGAGAAATAAAAGTATCAATTGAAGGTCTATAATTAAGAGGAATCGCAACCTGCAAAGGGACTGGATTAGGTGAATAAGCAACACTATCTATGGCGACATCACCTAGCACGTAATAGCCCGCACTGACTAAATTAATGCTATCTCCACCAATAAGTTTGACGTTTAGGATGCCGGATTCATCAACCTCCTTTTGAAAAGCAATCGAAAATGTTGCTACAGCCTTAGTTTCATTTATACGCTTAATTTCGCAAGGACAGTGAATATTGACTGGAGGCTCTGCTGCCACTGCTAAAACATTAAACGCCAGCAAAATCAGCACTGCCCATGACGCTAAACGCAATTTTGCACTTTGTGAAATCATACTCATTCTATTACTCCGATACTTTCCTGCGTTGGAAATCTTCCTTATTGGGTCTTGCTATTGATTTGACTTCACGTACATCATCAGATAAATCTAGGCTCGCCACTTGACTAAGTATTCCATTAAATTCATTGCCCGCGTATTCAAAAATATTAGTCGGTGTTTTCAGTAAAACGCTAGTCAATGTCGGCGTCAGTGTCACAACCGAAACACTCCCATCCGAGCCCCTGCTTTGCAGCTGAGTAAACTTAGAGTTTCTGCTGACATTAAAAACTTCCAGAACGATGGTATCGAGTTCGCCATTGAATTCAGTGACCAAAGAAAACTTTTCTCCTGCTATCAGAGAAAGCATATCAGCGCCGCTATTTACTTGTTTCGGAGGTGACTGTGAAGAATCTGTTGAACTACCTTGTGGCTCCGGTGTTATCTGAGCTTTTTCAACTGAGAGACCAGGCGAAATAGCCGGAGATACCGATTCATCTAGCAGACTGTTCCATAAGAAAAAAACAACGCAGACAGCCAGCAATAAACCCAGCACTGCCTTAAGGATAGAGCCTGTATTTTTGATCAAAGCCATCACCACCTCCCCATAATAATGGTCGCACTCAACCTAAAAGTTACGCGTGAAAGAACATTAAATTATTCAATCAGAAAAAGCTAATCTTTAAGAGTTTTGAACTAGAATATGTGACCCAGCAGTTCTAGCTTACAGATCCAATTATCAAAGATTTATGTTGCAATGGTGCCCGGGGCCGGACTTGAACCGGCACGGTGTTGCCACCGAGGGATTTTAAGTCCCTTGCGTCTACCAATTTCGCCACCCGGGCATACTGAAGGGAGGCTATGAGGAAATTTTCTTCCTACATTAAGTTGCACTTAACCTGCATTCTCAAAAGTCGCGAAGTATACATTACCAAAAACTTAAAAGGGAACGATTACCTCTACTACTGCAGATTAATAATTAATTAAATTGGAGGCGCGGGTCGGAATCGAACCGACGATGGCGGAGTTGCAGTCCACAGCATTACCACTTTGCTACCGCGCCCATAAATTTAAGTTCACCAAGTGCGCTCGGCGAGGCCGCTATTCTAGGGAATACCAGCAATAAATCAACTACTTATCACCGCTAGATCGCAATTGAGGCCAAGCCTGCTTCAGATAATAAAGCATCGACCATAAAGTGAGTCCTGCAGCAAGATAAATTGCACCAAAACCTAGCAGTGTTAACTCTTCCTGATCCGGCTTTGCAAGTAACAAAACGGCTATGGCCACCATTTGAACCCAGGTTTTAACCTTGCCTATCGCCGATACTGCAACGCTTTGGCCTGAGCCTAACTCAGCCATCCATTCCCGCAATGCTGAGATAACTATCTCTCTACCGATAATCACAATAGCGGGAAGGGCAAACCACGGCGTGGAATGCACCTCAAGCAGCAAAACCAGGGCTGCAACAACAATAAGCTTGTCTGCCACTGGGTCAAGAAAAGCGCCAAAGGGAGTGACCATATTGAGCTTACGCGCAAAATATCCATCAACCCAATCTGTCAAAGCGGCTAAACCAAAGATCGCAGCAGAGGCTAAGTGGTGCCATTCCCAAGGCAAGTAATAAACGACAATGAAAACAGGAATCATAGCGATACGTAGCAATGTCAAAATATTGGGTAGATTCCACATAAAATTTTAGTCCGATGCCTATCGATGAGAAGGATTAAAAAACCGTCGTCTGTTACTCATTGTACAGTGCGTTGTAAATTGCTTCAGCAACCTTTTTATTTATATTAGAAACCTTCATGAGATCCGCAACACTTGCTTTCTTAACTTCTACAACCCCACCAAAGTGCTTGAGCAGATCGCGCCTGCGTGTAGGACCTACCCCTGGAATCCCTTCAAGTGGCGAGGTGCGACGTTTCTTATCTCGTCGAGCTTTATGGCCGGTAATTGCAAATCGATGAGCTTCATCTCTTATTTGCTGAATTAGGTGCAAAGCCGCTTGTTGAGGGCGCGCAACCACTTTATTATTTTGATCGGCTAAAATGAGCGTTTCCATACCCGGCTTACGCGTTGTACCTTTAGCCACACCTATAATCATTACGCCAACCACTCCAAGATCTGAAAGGACAGATTTAGCAACGCCGATCTGACCTTTACCACCGTCAATTAGCAAGATATCCGGTAGCTTGCCCTCTCCCTTCATAAGCCTCGTGTAGCGCCTTCTAATCGCCTGCTCCATTGCCGCATAATCATCACCGCCGGTAATGTCTTCAATATTAAAGCGCCGATAATCACTTTTCAGCGCACCACTGTTGTTATCGAAGACGACGCAGGAGGCAACAACGGCCTCACCGCTACTATGACTTATATCAAAGCACTCTAGTCTTTCAGGAGTAATATCTAGATTGAGAGTTTCACGTAATGATTCAAACCGTTGCTCCAAAGTCTGCTTGGACGCTAACTTGCCAGCTAGATTTTGCTCCGCGGTACGCTGCGCCAATTCAATCCATTTGGCTCTGAAACCTCTGACCTTATTGCGTATCTCAATATTTCGGCCAATACGCTCACTTAAGGCGTCAGTGAGTAACTGAGCACCCTCAAACTGTGCATTGACGAGAATCTCTTTCGGAAGGTCTGGGCGCCCTCCTCCAGAAAGGTAAAGTTGCGGAACGAACTCCTCAAGAAGATCATCAGGCTGTTCGGCCAGCGGTGTTTTTGGGTAGTAACTGCGGCTGCCTAAGATACGCCCCTGACGAACATAGAGCATATGCACACAGGCCTGCCCATTACTGACGGCAGCTGCGACAACATCAATAGTGCCCCTACCTTTTTCGATCATCTGCTGGGCTTGAACCTGGCGTAAAGCTGAAATCTGATCACGGTAGTCCGCCGCTTTTTCAAACAGTAGCTCCTCCGACGCCTTTTCCATATCCCGTTCTAGCTGTCGAAGTAACTTATCGGCTTTACCATCTAAATAAAGGCGGGTTAAATTAACATCAGATGCATAATCATCAGTGCTAACAAATTCTACACAGGGCGCAGTGCAACGTTTAATTTGATACTGCAGACAAGGTCGAGATCTGTTTTTAAAAAACACATCCTCGCACTGGCGCACTTTAAACGTCTTTTGCAAAAAACTCATGCTGTCACGGACCGCATGAACACTGGGGAACGGCCCAAAATAAGTGCCTTTTGCTTTTTTCGGGCCCCGATGAAGCGCTAAGCGAGGCCACCTGTCTTTGTCTGATAAAAAGATATAGGGGTAACTCTTGTCATCTCGCATCAGAATGTTAAATGGCGGACGATATTGCTTGATCAAGTTATGCTCGAGAATTAATGCTTCGGTCTCAGTCTCCGTTACGGTTACATCAACTTGAACTATGCGCTTAACCAACGCAGCTGTCTTCGCGGTTAGGCCTGTTTTACGAAAATAGCTTGTGACACGCTTTTTTAAATTCTTGGCTTTGCCCACATACAAAACCTGCCCCTCACCATCGAGCATCTGATAAATGCCGGGGCGCTGAGTAAGCGATTTCAAGAATGATTGATGATCGAAAGCCATATCAGAAGTGTACCGTTTTTTACGGCTAAAAGGATCATCTAGGGTTTACCAAAACACCCCTACTTTTTATCGTCGGTTGTCACTAACAGTTTGTATTAGATGATCAATTTGGTGAACAGAATTATAAATATGAGGAGAAAGTCGAATCCCCTTGGATCGACTATCAAAAGAAACAGCACTGCTTTTTAACATATTGGCAATGTAGCCATGACTATCACCAAAATGAAGAATCAAGGTGCCACTCCGATGATTGGGATCTACTGGCGATACCAGCTCTCCTTCTTCTAGAGTGTTAATAATTCGATCAGCCATGGCTAGGTTGTGCTGGCGAATAGTCTCAACACCGAGATCAATCACAAAATTCAAACTCGCTGTAGCAACTACAAAGGGATGTACTGAGGGCGTGCCGCCCCAAAACTTAAGCGCATCTTTGGCATAGCGAAAGTTATGGATGTCGAATTCAAACGGATCTTCATGGGAGAACCACCCAACATTTTGAGGCTGGCATCGATCTATCACATCCGCACTAACCCAGAGAAAACCTGCGCCGGGGCCACCACTAAGCCACTTCACACAGGAGCCAACAATAAAGTCAGCTCGCCATGTCTGAATATCAATCGGAATAATGCCAATGGACTGAGCAACATCGACTAAGGACAAAACAGATCGTTCATTTGCCATTGCAGTTATCTCAGCGACTGGCAGCTGAGCACCATTATTGGATTGAACCTGTGTCACCAGCACCAAAGCAACATCATCAGTCAAATACTCATCCCACACCTGCATGTTATTTAGATCCAGATTCCGAGGAATGTAACGGATTTGATAACCGAGCACAGAAGATTGTTGTAAAACATAGGCCACCGAGGGGAAGTCTTCCTCGCTCATTAATATGACTTTCTTATGCTCAGAGCGCGGTAAAGAGAATATGATTTTATTTACCGCACTGGATATATTGCTCTGGGGACAAAATTGACTGCTGTCACTATTTAGAAGCTTAGCGAGGCTTGCTCTGAATCGTTCAATGCCTGCCAACCATTGGTCCCAGACATTTTCACCACCTGCGCTCCAAGGCTGCCAAAAGCCTGCATCTGCGGCTGATTGGGTTGTTTTCAACGGCAGACCTACTGAATGACTGAGCATATAGGTGCCCTGCTGTTCAACAAATTTGTCTTCCATCATGCTAAACAGCCCTTAAGACCCTGAATGTCTCTATAGCGAGTATCAAAGCCCTCTGTATCTGGAGCGGCACAACGCATGTCACAAAGCTTTCTGAGACCTTTTAACAGCACCGGTAGCGGTGGCCCGCTGGCCGTTAAATCTGCTTGGTCAGTATGAGCCCCGGATTCTGCAGGACGTTCGATAAATTTATGCACTAGACGCTCGTGATGCTGAATAGCGACTCTGCCATGGGCCTCACAAACCTCTAGAAACATTCGTAAGTTAGTCTGAAACCATGGGTCATTTTTATGTTCAGTCTTACAGTCTAGAAAGCTATCGAGCAGACTCTTGCGGCGCATACAATCACGTAACACGAGTTGATCATCTGGGCGCATAAACAAAAACTTGTCCACCAACAGTTGAGAATAATAAGGGTCATCTGCTTTACAGACACCGAGTAATAAATCAATCACGTTGATACCTGCAAAATCACCAGCATTAGCACCCCTATATTCATGCAATCCAACCCTATGCGGGCGATAGTAGGGTCGAACACAATAGAAGAATCGATTGATATCTAACTGATCAAATAACGTCGCGTTAGAGTCATACACTTCATCAAGGGCCACCTTCGCAGCAGATAACAAATCGTACGTAACTGGATGAGAAACACCCAATGGCAGGCAATTCCTCAAGGCCTCAGAGGCCCGGATAAATGAAAAGACACCGCGTGTATTAAAGTCAATAAATGTTTTTTCATCAGCAAGGGAGGTGAATGTTTTATATTCTCCATTAACCGCACGGTTATGGGTTTCCAAATGACAAGACGCAAACCGGGGAATGACACCTAACGATGCACCTAATTGCATTGCAAGAGCTGAAGCTTCAGCTAGGGGAGACTTCTTCTCTCTCGAGGGTTCGGTAATATCATGACGTCGACAGGCAGCCATATAAAAGCCAACATCCCCTAACAATTCAAATCCACTGTCAAAACCCTCGTCAGTATTACCCTCATTGAGAAGATCAGCAATAAGGTCTCTGCCTTCGTCAACTAATCGCTTTTTGATCTCTTGACCCGAGGACTCTGTCAAATCAGGATTATCAAAATACAATTCTTCCAATTCTGTATTCATTTGCCTGAAATCAGAGCGGATCCACTGATCTAAAGCGCGGGCTTTTTGCGTCATTTTTGCAACCTTGGTCAATATCTTTAGGTCCAAATATTACCAAAATCAAAGTGGCATTATCGGGCAAAAATAAGAACCCAAAGTAACTTTGACGTGTTATATTTGCTACATAATAAAATTAAATAGCAGAATCCACTCATTATGAATAAAAAATTAGATAACATCGATATAAGTATACTGTCGGCATTGCAGCATAATTCTCGTATTAGCAATGCAGATCTCTCAGCAAAAGTGAACTTATCCCAAACGCCTTGCTTAAGACGACTTCGAAAACTAGAGGAAAGCGGACTCATCGAGCGATACAGCGTCCAACTTAATCATCAAATGATCGGCGTAACTGTGTCAGCTTTGGTCTTTGTAAAAGTGAACAAAAATACATCGGACAATGCTTCAGCATTTGAATCAGCAGTTGCAAACTTACCTGAGGTGACAGAATGTTGTGTGCTGGCTGGGACACATGACTACATGCTCCGGGTCAGCACAGCGACTTTGCAGTCCTTTGAGTTATTTCTTAAAGAAACACTCGCCAATGTCCCAATGACTGAAGGCATCGAGTCCACGATTATTCTTAATCAGCTGATCAAGAGAGACGCACCCCTACCACTGCCTCTCTGAGTTACGGGTAGCCTTCTATCTGCAGGCCTGTATCTAACGAGCCAAGTAACGTCTTTGAATCATGAGTAGGCTCAACACTAATAGCAGCATGAGTAAGGATGAATCACTTGAAGCATTGTGAGACAAAGTACATCCCCCGCCGCCACCGCTACTCTTGGCGGGCGTTACAACTGGAGGCGGAGGCGGTACAACCACATTCACCGTGACAGAATCAGAACCCTCACCACCAAGATCATCTGTAACCGTCAACCTAAAGGATAGCTCTGCGGCCTCACCTGGCGCTGTAAATTCTGCAGCCGCAGAATCAGCCTGAGAAATAGACACTGTTTCTCCGGACAGTTGCTCCCAACGATAAGTCAGCTCGGTACTGTCGGCATCCGTGGCTGAGCCCTGCAAGTTAACAGTAGTTTCAGCATCCACGGTCTGGTCAGAGCCAGCATCAACGACAGGCAATTGGTTCTCATCAACCGTACCCTCACTGGCCTCAATAGAAACCACAGCAATACTGGGGGATTCTAGGGACAAAGAACCTACAGGATCATAGAGACGAACAAAGAAACTTTCTTTTGGTTCACCCCTTGTGTCAGAGACAACTGGGATACTAATAGATTGAGCCTGATTTTCACCATCACTCCAATTGAACGTGCCGGAGTTCAGTGCAAGATCACTATCATCGGTGGCTCCAGCCAAGATCTCCCATTTTACGCTTACATCCCCTGCGGACCCGCCAATACGATCCACCGAAATCGTTGCGCTTTCACCTTCCTCAACAAGGTAGGTCGAAGCATCAAAGCTTGCACTGCCCTGGGATGGTTGGACTGTATTATCTCTGACAATATAAAGCCCACTACTAATATCACTGATCAAAACAACACCACTGGGCAAATAGGGATAAACTCCCCAAGCACCATTAAATGATGTGTTATCTGACACGGGAAATGTATCAAAGAAGCCTATATCAACAGGGTTCGAGGTGTCTGAAATGTCTAACACGGTCACTCCTCGTGTGTAATTAGACATGTAGTAGCGGTTACCCCGAACAAAACCATTATGGTCTATTGCCCCAGTAGGGCCAGTCCAGGTTGACAGGAGTGATGGTGACCCAAAATCCGATAGCTCAAATAACCGAACTGTCGAGTTCAAGCCATAATCCATCTCATCGAGCTCATCGTGCACTAAAACAACCTGTTTATCTTCGGTATACCACCCAGAATGTACGTAGGAAACCTTCGGGTATGAGGTTGTACTCAGTCGAGATGGCGCGCTGTTTTGAGTCTTATCCCAAATCTGAAAATTGTCTTCATTAAAGTCAAAGAAAATCTCGCAATGTGGCCCCGCCGCAACACACTGAGTATCTTTTCGATCATCGGTGACCACCATCGAGCTGACATCGTGGGAGTAGTTCGTTCGCGAGGATGACTCGTTAGAGTACACCGACTCTGGTTCTACAGGGTTATCCAATCGATAGGTGTTGAACGCCCCTCCATTGCGGTTGGACCCAGCGATATGCAGAAAAGGGTCGACCCCATTTAGAGCCACTCCCATGGAGTAATCGACATTACTTAAATAGACATTGTGTGCACTGATATCACTATTATCTGAGGCAGCCACAGATATCTCGTTGGGTAAAGACCGCAAATCAATAATCATAGTTCCAACAGACGCGCTGTCTGCAGTCACATAGGCGTAACTATCCCACCGTGCGGTTACTCTATTAAAGTGCTGATAAACCTTGATGTCGCGCCATGAGGTCGACTGACTAGAAACGCTCCCAACCATGCGCGGAGCTTCTGGGTCAGTCACTTCAACCACCCCAACACCATTCCGCAAGCCTAGTATTGCGTACTCTTTACCGTCATTAACATCATAAAAGCCCCACACATCATTTGCAGCACTTGGATTTGTGGAAAAACTCGACAGAGGCACATGGGCCAACAGGTCCATGTTTTGGCAAGCATGATCACCTGCAAAACCATTGACACAGGCGGTCGCTGGCTTTGCCACTTTTAGGCGCTCATACATTTGGATTTTCTCGCGAATATCGCGAGTCTTATTAACATCCAAGCCCTTGGCATCAACAATGACCGTAAAACCTTTGGCCGCTAATTTGTCAGCAAACTCGAGAGGAACCCCGGTAAGACGCGTTATATTGGCAGGGTTTGCTTTTTTAAAGCCTGACAACTCACTATACAAAGCCTTAACGGGCACCAAATCACTTAAAAGATAAAAAAGCGTATCAACATCTTCAATTTTATAATTTCCAGCAGCCAAACGTATGGTATCGCCCTTGTTCGACTGTAATCCGGCATAGGTAATGCTTTTGCAGGGTTTTGAAGCATCATCACACTTGCCGCTATCACTACCGCTGGAAGAGACAAAGCGCGCTTTATCATGGTCAGCGTGTGCCGTGGCTAACGGCGTGTTAATAGTAAGTAAGCACCCTAATACCAGCAAAACTGCAGTGCGTATAAATCCTTTTGGCTGCCTAGTTCTTCCTTGCATATTTGTGCTCCAAGAGATCGTGCCCCAATAAATTTGTCCAGATTACTGGATTTACCCGCTTCAGGGTCTTTATCTTTAGAGATCCCATATTTAGTTAGCTAATCAGCTGACTGGATCAACCACCCAGAAGTTCGCCAGTCCTCCTAGTTGCATTCAGTACTACTGTAATTATTGGCAATCATTGTATTCAATGTCATACACAAAGAAGGAGCCAGGAAGAGTATCGCTACCTTGTGATCGCATGGCGTCCGATGCGATAGCTATTACCTTCCCATCGCCCGATAAACTGATATTGTTCCCAAAGCCCGCAGTGCCGGTTAGACCTTGCGACTCTATTGGCGGCAGTATATCGCAACCATCTCTCTTGTCCCAAGTAGAACCATCCCAGTCATAGACTCTTACCACTCCATCACCATCATTTTCTGAAGGCGAGCCAATGGCCACTGTGTAGCCATCGTCGGAAAGGTCAATTGCGCCGCCATTTGAGGGTCTATCCTCCAGAAGTGTATTCCCCAAACCAGACCCCTCCAGAGTGCCTCCAAGTTGCTCCCACTGATCCGCTCCCTGATTATATTTATATACTCTTACGGGACTAGCAATAGCGATAATACTCCCATCCTCATTCAACGCGATCGCCTCACCTCCATCTGTAAAGCTCGTATTTAATTCATGGATAATATCTTGTCCTATCTGTGTGTCTCCTTGATATATTCTAATTGGATCATTCTCACCATTTTCTGACATAAAGGCGACTCGCTCGCCATCATTGCTGAAACCCATGCCACTGCTTTTTGTATTATTATCTTCAATCCGATGCTGAAAAGTAGGATCTTCATACTGCGCTATCACCTCAGAGGGGTAAGCTCTCACATCTAGCACTGTTATTACTCTGCCCTGAATAGCAAGTCGCCAGCCATCATCACTCAACTTAACGTTATAACCCACATCAGTAAGTTCATTAGAGGCACTTACGTTTCCTTCCGACACAGGACCCGAATAGTAAACATAAGACGACGGCGAACCCGCAGCTACTGCACCACCATTGGCACTTATAGCCACCGAATAGCCGAAATTTCCTCCCAACTCTTGGTCTCTAACCCAATATGGTGGATGGGGTGGGGGTAACTCTTTTTGCCAAGCAATATTACTAGGGTACGCTGGGTCATATTGGTAGCTGTAATAATTTATAAATTCATCAGTGGT
>Ga0233426_10004290_pt1 | contig 10762 bp, 8 predicted proteins | sample SI_118_April2016_6_FD_179875 | JGI IMG/M metagenome (GOLD analysis project Ga0233426, IMG submission 179875) | Seawater microbial communities from Saanich Inlet, British Columbia, Canada - SI_118_April2016_10_MG | ecosystem: Environmental > Aquatic > Marine > Inlet | place: Canada: British... | reverse complement strand
GCCTGCGTCGGCTGTGGCAAAGACATCTCCTTCTCCTCGAATTAAGGTGGCATACGACCGACTGATTCGTTCCCAGCGGTTGTCGCGGTCCATGCTGAAGTAACGCCCATGGACACTGGCAATGCGTCCGCCCGTTTCTTTCAAGACTTCTTCGAGCTCCGCAATGTATCCTCGGCCTGTTTGGGGTGCTGTATCGCGGCCATCGGTAAACGCATGCACGACAAAATCGCCGACATCCGCCTTTTTTGCGGCCCTACACAGCGCATTGAGGTGGGCTTGTTGGGCGTGAACCCCTCCCTTGGAAACCAATCCCATGAGATGCAATCGGACTCCCGGTGCTTTGGCCGCTTCGAATGCACGCTGCAACGAGGCTTCTTGCTCAAAGGACCCATCGGCTACAGCCCGATCAATGCGCAACAAGTCTTGGTACACGATGCGTCCCGCTCCAATGTTCATGTGCCCCACTTCGCTGTTGCCCATCTGTCCTTCTGGCAGGCCCACATGCTCACTGTCCGTCCTCAAGGTGGCGTGGGGCGTGTTGCGAAGCAAACGGTCCATAAAAGGCGTGTTGGCTGCCGCGATGGCATTGGAGTCGTCATTGTTTCCGATGCCCCAACCATCAAGAATGATCAAGGCACATCGGGAAGAGTTGGTTGGGTTCATGGATTGAATGGTATGGTAGTGGTGACGAGACAGCCTCCTCTTTGACTGGTTTCAATGGATAGCTTGCCGTGGTGCATGTCAATGATTTGGTTGGCTAAGTACAAACCAAGACCAGTCCCTTCAATGTTGCTTTGGCTTTCAACCCGTTTGAATTGCTGCAACACGTGTTTTCGCATTGCCGCTGGAATGCCTGATCCTCCATCATCGATCTGACAGAGCATGGCGTTGTTTTTCCACGCCATGTGAATGCGGAGAGGTTCGCCTTCAGGACTGTATTTCAGCGCGTTTTCAATCAAGTTTCCCCATGCGAGGGTGAGCGCATCAGGATCCCCTTCGAGCAACCCTTGAGGACTTCCTTCCTGCGTGAACAGGACTTCTCGATTTCGAAATTGGCCGATGCGGTTGCGTCGAATGGCTTCGGATAGAATTTCTTCCGCATCATAGGCCTCGCTGCTCAAGTGCTTCCCAAAAACCAATCGATTGCTTTGCAAAATGTTTTCTACGCGCTGCTCGAGTCGTTGCGTACCTATTTGGGCTTCGTTCAAGAGCTCGGTTGAGGTTTCTGCGTCGACCCGGTGTTTTTGCAACGTGTCCAAGGCGAGGCGAATGGCCGCAATGGGTGTTTTCAGTTCGTGGGTGACGGCCAGCAGGAAATTTCGTTCTTTTTCAGCGCGCTGTTGGTCTCGCCGGAGGCCTTTCCAAATAACCCGAAACCCCAGTGCGAGTATGAGTAAAAAGACCAACCCTTCTCCGAGGATCATATGGGTTGATCGCGCGCGCAGCTGCGGAGCATTTCCTGCTGCGATGGAGACCGCTTCATCCTGTAACGAAATGAGTAGCCACGCCCACCAACTGAATTGCAATAGAATGTAGGCTCCCAAGAATGCGGTCAACCAAACTCTCTGTTTAGCGCCAAATCGCTTCATCAACATGCTGCGAAATTACTGCACAAGAGCATGGCCGTGCGTCAGAAGAGGACGTTAAAGCCGGATGCTCCGGATTTCTTTGGATAAATCAGGATTGGCGGTCAATAGCCCCCACTCATAGAAGTCCGCACCATTGGTCCAATGCGGGTCTTGGGTCAACTCCAGCCATGCATTTTCCATGTCAGGTGACCAGTGGATGTCATCGCAAACGAGCACGCCTCTCGGGCGAAGCCATGGTTTCAAAACGTCGACATAGGCTAACAATGCGCTCCCGATATGATGGCCATCGATGAAAATCAGGTCAAAACCGGGATGGTTGGATTTCTTCCATTGTGCCATGAGCAGAGGAAGCGTGTCGGAAAATCGACCTTCGTGAAGGGTGATGTTGGTGAGCCCAAGTGCATCCCATTGTGCTTTTGCCAACGCAGCAATGGCAGGATCTCCCTCACACGTGGTGACCGTGTTCGATTGATTAGCGAGGTATGCAGTCGTCAAGCCGAGGGAGGTTCCCAATTCAAGGATATGCTCTGCCTGTATGCTTCGGGATAGGTTTCCTAACGCAACTGCATGGCGGGGGCGTTTGAGGGAGTTTCGCGCGACATCCCCCACTGTTTCTGAATGTGATTGCGATCCCGCGCCAAAGTCCAAGCGTTGAATGGGGGTGGTGTTGGCGCGTAATTTTTTTCGAAGGGTTTCAATCGCAGGATTGTGCCCTTCCATTTGGTGCATTGTTTGCAACACACCAAACAACCATGGGGGGTGAACGGCTCTCCAAGAATTGGATCCATTGAGCCATTTAAACCAACTTTGAATGCGATGTAGCCAAATATTTTTCACCTTACCAAAAGTACAATGCAGAGAACGTGAAATTTGGATTATCTTTGCACCCCTTAGGGCGATTAGCTCAGTTGGTTCAGAGCACCTCGTTTACACCGAGGGGGTCGGGAGTTCGAGTCTCTCATCGCCCACCAAAACGGAATCTTTCTCACTTCGAGATTGGTTCCGTTTTTTTTTTGAGCCCTTGAAATGAAGGTCGTTCAAGTCTTGACTCTATTTTCGTCAGATGAATGTGTTCACCTTCATTTTTGTGGTTTGCCTGTATGCGCTGTACCATGTATTTGAGGCCTATACTGATATCAGCATAGAACAGCAACTTGCCGTTGCATCAGTGTTGATTCTGGCCTTTGGAATCCCGCATGGGGCCATTGATCACGTATTGTTCTTTAAAAAGAATACCGCATCCCAACTGAAGTTTTACGGGGCTTATCTCGGACTGATTCTCTTGTTTTTAGTCGGCTGGCTTGTTGAGCCCTTGTGGAGTTTTGTCTTTTTTCTAGTGCTTTCAGCGTTTCATTTTGGAGAAAGTCAACTCAATGACCTGAAGCTAAAACGAGCATTTCTACGTCCTGTTTTGTTTCTGACTTGGGGGCTGACGTTGCTGCTGACGCTTATTTATTACAATACAGAGGAGCTGATAGGGTATACTGGGTTTTTCAAGGATACTGCAGTTTTTCAGGCTGTATATCAACATGAATTTCTCTCTGAAGCGTTCATCGCGTTGAATGCATTGACAGTAGGTATGCTCTTCGTCTTTATTAAGAGGGGCTCCTTTGATTGGAATCGGTTGGGTGGAGAACTCTTCCTCCTGGCTCTGATCCATCTGACGTTCTTCTTGTTTCCGTTCATCATTGGCTTCACCATGTATTTTGTGGTGTTGCATTCACTGCGCGTGATGAGTCAAGAATTTCAGTTTTTGAAAAAGGAGGAGGACGCGTTTTCCTTGCGTGACTTTCTAAGGCTCTTGATGCCTTACTCTCTGTTGAGCGTGTTTTTCACAATGGTCACGTTCTGGCTTTCTTGGATTGATTTCATACCGGTGTCCATTCCGTTGTTGGCCTTGATCATTATCTCAACCATCACGCTGCCGCATGCCGTGGTCATGCACTTGTTTTACAAGCAGAATTAGGGTTTCAACGTGCTTGCACGTTTACTGGCGCTTGCGCAGAATCGTTAGCGGGCCATAAAAGGTTTCGCCATCCGACCGCCTCAATACGTAATAGTACGTCCCGTCAGAAACGGGTTCTCCATTCATCCTGCCATCCCAGCCGCCTTTGTAGTCGTCATCCTGAAAGACCAGATTCCCCCATCGATTGAAAATCTCAACGCTCGAGTTGGGAAAGCCTTCAATGCCCGGAATTCTGAAAAAGTCATTGTAGGTGTCGTTGTTCGGAGAGAAGACATTGGGGATTTCCGTGTCGCATGCCACGAGGCTGATCATGAACGAGGCGTCGCTGCCGCATTGGTCAATGGCCCACACCTCCATAACACCCTGTTGGGTCGTTGATTGGTAATTGCCAAACGGGCCGATGAAAGTGACGAGGCTGTCCAAGAATTGATCGACAGCCACCCAAACGGAATCTTGTGGATTCTGATTCGCATCGAAATTTGAATATTGCCAGGTGAAGAAGGTGTAGTTGCCAGTTCCTCCTTCCAGTCCTAAACTGGCCTGAAGTCCGAGGCAGACATCGTCTTCGTCACCGGTAATGGGTTCGTAAATGGGGATTTCAACTTCCCATTCCACGACGGCCTCCGTTTCGCATGGGTCCGTCACCGTCAAGATAATCGTGGTGCTGGCGTTCAGGTTGACCAATTCCGTTTGCACATCACCGCCAGAAGACCAGGCGTAATCAAAGGGCCCAACTCCGGTATTGATCCCCGCCTGCAAATACACGCTGTCACCCGCGCAGAGGGGGTCATTCAGTTGGTTGATGTAGACGTTGAGTTCCGGTGGTGGAGTGTAGGCAATTGTCGCTTCCACTTCATTTCCGCAGACATCGGTTACCACCACATCGGCTGTCCCGGGTGTGTCGGTGATCACGACATTCACAGAAAGCGTGTCATTCGTCCCGGTACTCCATTCATAAGAATACGGTCCATAGCCACTGATTGGATTGACTTCAAGTACGGCCTCTCCTTGACAAATGCCTACAGGAGATTCAAAGTCAAGCGTCGTTTGTTCGAAATCTTGTATCACCAGGGTGGCCGATCGCAAGACGGAGTCGCCGCACAGATTGGTGTACAGGTACTCGATGGTCACGGTTTCGGGAGTTTCTGCTTCTGCATCAGCGTAAACATTCAACGGCAAATCATAAATGTATTGTCCCACCAACATGATCACTTCCGGATCGATGGTTTCATAATCGACACCGTTTGTCGCTGTACCTGAGATGGTCACATTCAACGTGTCTTCTGTCGTTGCGCTTGGACGAATGATTTTGAAGATGGCATTGTTGCACGATTCTACCACCGTCGTGTCTCCCAGGAAGATCTGATTTCCAGAAACAGATGCGCTCGCCACCAGGTCAAAGGCATTGGAAGAAAAGCTGCCCTCTTCTAAAACTACAATGGACTCCAAAGCGGTGTCACTGCCGTCAGCAATGGCGAGTTTGATGTGATACGTTGCGCCGCATTGGACCGCGTATTCTGCCGTAAACGGCACCGTGTAGCCGTTGATGCAAACATCGGTTCCCCCTTGATTGTCTTCGTAGTAAACAGCGTTTGTTCCCGAGTTGACTGAAGAGATAGTGATGGGCAAAATGGGGTCGGTATCGGGGACACCGGCAATGTTGACCGCTCCATCGGGAAATCCAGCTGGGCTATCGAACGGACCCGTAATCCCAGGTCCGCTCAAGAAAAAAGCGAAGACATCGTTGTATTGGGTATTGATCCACGTCTCGTACTCGTCTGATCCGAAGACGTAATTGAAACTAATTGAATCCCCGCCGGAGACAAAATCAAACTCCAAGACACATCCATCGTTGACTGAAGTGACGGTGAAGTTTTGGCCGATCATCGGTGGAACAGAATTGGCGATGTCCAGCAAGTCTGGGTCAGCGAAGGCTCCTCCGAGACAGTCGTCGCAGGTGTTGATGGAGCATTCGAGGTTTTCTGAAGCATCCGTGCTCAGAACCAATCCTGAAGCGATGGAAAAGGAATCTTCCCCTTGGGTTAAATAGCCCAATTGTGAGAGTCCACCCGTATACGTCACGTTGAATGCTTCAACACCTTCACCAAGAAGCACGGTGTTGACATACTCTTCCGGGGTGAGGGTTTGATCCACCTGAATCTGTCCCGTTGCGGCACTCCAGCAAAAAACAGCCAATCCGAGAAAAACGAATTCAGCCCATGATCTGCCGTGGTTGCGATTTCCAACTTCGTCCAACAGGGAGCGACGCTCTGAAGAAAGACCGCTAATACGGGGTGTGCGAATGGACTGTTTCATGAATCTGAATGCGACAAGTGTACTACCAAACATACGTTCTATTGTCATTGCAGTTCGTGTCATTGAATTGGACTGCTAACAGTGGACCTTGAATTTCGTCAATACCTTAGCACCATGAAAACGCTCATTTCCTTGCAAGGGTTGCGCAAGACGTATACCATTGGAACCCAGGTGGTGCATGCACTGGATGGCTTGGACCTGCAGATTGACAGGAATGAGTACGTTGCACTCATGGGGCCTTCTGGAAGCGGGAAGTCTACGTTGATGAACATTCTCGGATGCTTGGATTCACCAACTCAAGGCAATTACACGCTGAATCAGGAGGATGTGGCCCATCTCAATGAAGATCAGTTGGCGGAAATTCGCAATCGTGAAATTGGGTTTGTCTTTCAGACATTCAATTTGTTGCCGCGGTATACAGCGCTTGAAAACGTGGCTTTGCCATTGATCTATGCCGGCTTGGACCGTGAAAGCCGAGAAGAAAGAGCCAAGGAAGTACTTACCCAAGTTGGCCTGGCAGACCGCATGAGCCATCGCCCCAATGAATTGAGTGGTGGGCAGCGCCAGCGGGTTGCGGTGGCACGTGCTCTGGTCAACCGACCTTCCATCATTTTGGCGGATGAGCCAACAGGAAACTTGGACACTGCGACCTCCATGGAGATCATGGCGTTGTTTCAGGAAATCCAAGAAGCGGGAAACACCGTCATCCTGGTCACGCATGAAGAAGACATTGCAGCATGTGCCAAGCGTGTGGTTCGTTTACGCGATGGTAAACTGGACCTGAGCTAATTCAATTCCGTACCGGGTGCTTTGTTGATTTCTGGAATGTTGTGAAGCAAGGTTCTGCCGTTCCTGCCGTTTCTTTGTGGAAGGCGACACGAGTCGTTTTCAATTAAGATAGAAAACATGCAACGCGAACGCATTGTGAACTTGCGCGATGAAGCGCATATTGGAGAGGAATTGACCGTGTGTGGTTGGGTTCGAACATTTCGAAACAATCAATTTATCGCGCTCAACGATGGCTCATGCTTGGGAAATTTACAACTCGTCATTGACCGCGAAAGCATTCCAGAAGCGACCCAAAAACGCCTGACCACAGGGGCTTCGATTCGAGCGAAGGGCTTGCTTGAAAAATCTCAAGGTCAAGGCCAGTTGACAGAATTGAAAGTGGCGGAATTGGAGGTGCTCGGCGATGCCGACCCGGAGGTGTACCCGATCCAAATGAAGCGCCATTCCCTTGATTTCTTGAGGGAAAAAGCACATTTGCGGTTTAGAACAAGCACATTTGGTGCCGTGTTCAGAGTGCGTCACGCCTTGAATTTTGCAATCCATAAGTTTTTTACGGACGGTGGTTTTTTCCAGATGCATACCCCCATTATTACGGGGAGTGACGCGGAAGGAGCCGGTGAAATGTTTCAAGTAACTACGTTGGATCTGAATGCGCCACCAAGGAATGAAGCGGGTTCCGTTGATTTCTCGGAAGACTTTTTTGGTAAGGCATCGAATTTGACGGTGAGTGGTCAGTTGGAAGCTGAGTTGGGTGCCATGGCATTGGGCCAGGTGTATACGTTTGGGCCGACTTTCCGGGCCGAGAATTCAAATACCTCTCGCCATCTTGCGGAATTTTGGATGGTTGAGCCGGAGGTAGCCTTTGCTGATTTGTCTGACAATATGGCGTTGGCAGAAGCGTGTTTGAAAAGTGTGTTGGGTGACGTTTTGAAGCAATGCGATGAAGACTTGGCGTTTCTCGAAGAAAGGGAGGCAAATGCTGAGAAATCATTGCCTCAAGATCAACGCCAAGGCCAGCCTCTGCGCAATCGCTTGCAAGCGGTAGTGGATGCTCCTTTCCAGCATGTGACGTATACCGAAGCCATTGATTTGTTGCGGAATTCGAAGCCGTTCAAGAAGAAAAAATTCAAGTACCCGGTAGAATGGGGTGTGGATTTGCAAAGCGAGCACGAACGTTGGCTGGTAGAGAAGCATTTCAATGGTCCTGTCATCATCACGGATTATCCAGCAGGCATCAAAGCCTTTTACATGCGTTCCAATGAAGACGGCAAAACAGTGGCAGCTATGGATGTTTTGGTTCCGGGCATTGGCGAATTGATCGGAGGGAGCCAGCGCGAAGAACGCCTGGAACGTCTTCAAGCGAAATGCGCTGAATTTGACATCCCAGAGGAACATGTTTGGTGGTACTTGGACACAAGAAGATTTGGATCAGCGGTCCACAGCGGTTTTGGCATGGGTTTTGAAAGGTTGGTGATGTACGTGACGGGCATGACCAACATCCGGGACGTTATTCCATTTCCTAGAACACCCCAAAACGCAGAGTTTTAACCCCCTATTATCCCCATGCTAAGGCAATCACTCCAACAGAAACTGCTTCAAAAACTGTCTCCTCAGCAGATTCAGTTGATGAAATTATTGCAGCTTCCAACGATGGAGTTAGAGGTCCGAATCAAAGAGGAGCTTGAGGCCAATCCAGCGCTTGAAGAGGGGGCTGAAGAGGAGGCTTGGGATGAAGAGCGGAAAGAGGAGCAGGAGGATGGTGATGAGACAGAGGCCATGTCGGAGTTTGACTTCCAAGAGTACTTGGATGATGAAACGCCCGATTACCGATTGAGCATCCGCAACCAAGGAATGGATGAGGAGGATCGGTCTGTACCGTATTCGGGAGGGGCGACCTTTTTTGAATTGCTTTTAGCTCAGCTGGGCTTGTTGGATGTGGATGACAAAACCCGATCCATGGCTGGGCATGTTATTGGCAATTTGGACGATGCGGGATATCTGAGGCGTGACTTGGATAGTATTGTGAACGATTTGGCCTTCACAGAAGGACTGGTTGTGGAACGTTCGGTGGTTGAATCCGCGTTGGAGGTCGTCCAACGATTGGATCCTGCTGGAGTGGGGGCCCGTGACCTTCGAGAGTGTTTGCAGTTGCAGTTGAAACGAAAGTTTGAAGAGGCTTCCGCACAAAAACACCAACTGGCTCGCAAGCTGTCCCAACGCATCGCTTTGGAAATTTTAGAACATCATTTTGACGCCTTTTCAAAAAAGCACTACACCCGGATTCAAAAGGGGATGGACATTGATGAGGAAGCTCTGAAGGATGCCTTGGATGAAATTACCGCTTTGAACCCGAAGCCGGGGAACTCCGGTAGTGAGTCCAATCGAGGCGGTGCGGTGCATGTGGTTCCTGACTTTTTATTGGCCGTTGAGGACGATGAATTGAGGTTGCAACTCAACCAACGCAATGCTCCTGAATTGCGCATCAGTCCGGTTTATAAGGAAATGATGCAGACCTATGCCAGTGGCTCAAAACCCAATTCGCAACAAAAGGATGCGCTTGCTTTTGTAAAGCAAAAACTCGATTCGGCCAAGTGGTTTGTTGACGCGGTGCGGCAACGTCAGCATACGCTGACCATCACCATGCAGGCGATCATTGATCATCAAAAGGCGTATTTCTTCAGTGGGGATGAGGTGGACTTGCGTCCAATGATCCTCAAAGACATTGCGGATGTTGTCGGTATGGATATCAGTACGATTTCACGCGTTGCAAATAGCAAGTATATCCAAACACCTTACGGCACGTTTCTGTTGAAGTCTTTTTTTAGTGAAAGCATGACGACGGAAACAGGGGAAGAAGTCAGTTCTCGAGAGGTGAAGAAAATCTTACTCGAGGCCATAGAAGCGGAGGATAAACGCAAACCGTTGGCAGATGAAAAGCTCGGCAAACTCTTGAATAATAAGGGGTACAATATCGCCCGCAGAACGGTTGCCAAGTACCGCGAGCAATTGGGAATCCCGGTGGCTCGACTTCGGAAGCAACTCTAATGGGGCAATCAATGGCAACGGATAGGCCTTGGTGGGCAAGGATTCTTTCAACGGTGCTTCATCCGTTGGTCATGCCCCTGCTCACGCTGATCCTTTTGTTTGCGTTCGATCCGTACCTGAGGACTATGCCCGGTGTATTCGTCTATTTAACGTTGGTGGTCGTGGTCAACACGGTAGCGCCAGCAATTTCGTTGTTCGTCCTGTATCGAAAGGGGGTGCTCAGCGACTTGGAAATCGCCAATCGCTCAGAACGGGCGTTACCGTTCCTCATTGTACTGGCCTATTTCATCTTGACTTACGTGCTCTTGGTGACCGGCGATACCATGTACATTCCATCGGTTTATTTGTCGACGTGGATGGGGTTGATCGTCTCGATTGCGTTGGCTCTTCTGATTACCAAGCGATTTAAAATCAGCATGCACATGCTGGGGCAGGGCGGGGCTTTAGGAACGCTTATGGCGGTGCAAAACATTCATTTTGAGTCTCATTTTGAGCTCAATGCCATCCTGTTCATCCTTGCTGGAGCATTGGGTTGGGCACGCATTCGATTGGGAGTTCACCGGCACATTGAAGTTTACAGTGGTTATCTGCTCGGCTTCGGCGTGTGTTTCTTAACCGTCCTAATGGGGTGGGGTGGATAAGGCGCTAGCGGGGTTCAGCTAGTTTTTATGCTCGAGCTTCTTCTGCCAATTCCACGAATCTTTCAAGGCCTCTTGCAGAGAATGCTCGCATTCCCATCCCAATAAATCCTTCGCTTTTTTGGCATCGGCAAAGATGGCTGTCACATCCCCTGGTCTGCGCGGTCCAATGGTGTGGGGAACCGAGATGCCATTGGCTGATTCAAAGGCTTCGATGACTTGCAGGACACTGCTCCCGTTTCCAGTACCCAAGTTCAACGCTTCACACGCATGATTTTGGTCTTTCAACCAATTCAACGCAGCGACGTGAGCCCTTGCCAAATCGATCACGTGGATGTAATCACGGACACACGTTCCATCGGGTGTCGGGTAATCGTTCCCAAATACGGTCAATGGATCTCTTAAGCCTGCGGTAGCTT
>Ga0233426_10004288_pt1 | contig 10767 bp, 8 predicted proteins | sample SI_118_April2016_6_FD_179875 | JGI IMG/M metagenome (GOLD analysis project Ga0233426, IMG submission 179875) | Seawater microbial communities from Saanich Inlet, British Columbia, Canada - SI_118_April2016_10_MG | ecosystem: Environmental > Aquatic > Marine > Inlet | place: Canada: British... | reverse complement strand
CATAAGTTTTGAGCTTTAAAAAAATAGGCCGCGAAAGTACAAGTTGAGGTTGAATATTGGCGGCTAATTTGCACTTTCGGAGGAACGTATTATGACTTCTTCGATTTTATTGCCACTTACCTTGATTATTTCAGCCGTGTATTGGTCTAAATCGATAAGATCACCCACCGTTGGTATATCCTCGTTCTCCTCAATTATTAGGCCTGCAAGTGTTTCGTACTCATCTGATACTTTGAGGCTTAAGTTATGTTCTTCATTAATGTAATCAATCTCCAATCGAGCAGAGAAATGATAGGCACCACTGCCTAAATCACTTTCGATTAAATCTTCCTGATCATGTTCATCTTCTATATCGCCAAATATTTCTTCTACAATATCTTCAAGCGTCAGCATCCCAGATGTTCCGCCATATTCGTCAACTACCAATGCTATATTTCTCTTTTGTTCGATGAGCGTTCTCAAAACCTTATCGGCAGTAGTGGTTTCAGGAATAATTGAAAGTGGACGAAGAATGTTTTTAATCGCTGTAGGTCTTTGAAAAAGCTCAAATGAGTGCACGTACCCTATCACATTGTCAATGGATTCTTTGAAGATTAAGATTTTAGAATACCCAGTTTCCGTAAAAGTCTTGTTTAATGCTTCTATACTATCATTGAACTCATGCGCAATAATCTCATTTCGGGGAATCATGCATTCTCTTGCTTTAATACTTGAGAAGTCTAGGGCGTTCTGGAATATTTGAAGTTCATTATCTAGCTCAGTTTCTTCACTGGAAGATGATGCCGCTTCTTTAACGTAGTGATCTAAATCTACTCGTCCAAATGCATATTCGCTCTCTTCAAATGTTACAGAGAACAGTTTGAGGATGTAGCTGATTAATTCAAACACACCCCACACAACAATAAATAGTGGACCACATATAAGAAGGACAGGAAATACAAAATAGTCAAGCTTTCGATTTGGATTAATTCTAAACAAAATCTTAGGAAGAAATTCTGCGAAAATCAATATGACGGCTGTTGAGATGATGGTTTGTGTCAGCAGTACCAAAAGATTTACAAAGCCTTCACTTGGTATGAATTTCAAAATGTTGAAAATTGGTTCTTCTAGCAGATCGGCCATGAATATGCCGTAGATGACCAAAGCCACATTATTTCCCAATAATAATGTGCTAATGAATTTACTCTGATTTTTATAGAAGTATGAATAAACCCGAGCAGGGTATAATCCAAGTTTTTTGTCTAGTTCAATCTTGAGACGATTGCTAGAAACGAAGGCAATCTCCATTCCACTGAAGAATGCCGATAGAACGAGTGATGCAACTATGGATGCTGCTACCAAAAGAAAAGAAGGATGCTCCATTTATTATTAGCCAAATTTAGACATTGACTCTAGTCCTCATCCTTCATTTTTTCGAAACGCTTTCGCATAAAATATCTCAAACTAAAAAGAATACCTGCAACAACAGGAAATAGAAAGTACATGGACGATTCTTCAAAGCTTGATTGTCCGGCCATATACATGGCATAGGCCAGACTAACCACGGCTATAAGCAGCCAAAAGACTTCCATTATTTTGTGATATTGATTCATTCCTCTTTTGGTTCTTCAGATTCTTCTGAATCTATTTTAATTCTTCCGGTAATATTTTGAATTTCATATTCAGAGAAGTCAGACTTTGCCTCCAAACCATCGCCAAAAAGAATTTCATTGGGAGTTGTGATTTTTACAAATTCATCAGTGTAAATCCGCTGCGTATTGTCGTCCCAAGTTAAAAGTTCCGTCTGTAACATTTTACCTTCATAATTTCTAAGGATTACACTATCCCTTGCGATCATGATTTTTCTTTTGGTGTAATTAGTGGCTTTGTCCGCATTGATTTGGCTTTCAAAACCACCATTTTTATTATATGTCACCACCTCGACACCTTTTGTGAATTGATCATACGCATCTTCTTCGGATGGGAATCTATCAATTTGTCCAGCTTTGACAGTAAATGTAACAATGGTAGAATCCGTGTATGTGATCTTACTATTAGTGATGGTTTGAAGTGGGAGATCTTCATACGTAGAAAACTTCTCCACTTCTTTCAAATCATTTTCGCAACCAAAAAAGGCTAGCCCAGAAAGGGCCAGCCAAATTGATGTCACCAATTTATTCACGTGTGCGAACAGTAGTTGTTTCTCCAATCCAACAATCAAGAGTATAGCTCTGACCGTCAGTTAATCCGTAGAAAAAGCAATCTTCCTTTTTAGGAAATTGGCCTACATATGAGTTAATGTATTGTTGCGCTTTTTCAGCTACGCCAGGGTCGACTGCCTTCGCCTTCGAAAATTTGTCTACAGCGGCCCAATAAACTGCGCGGGATTTACACTCATCACCTCCACAGTCCTTGCGACCTTTCACATATGCATTTCCAATTATAAGATAAGCATCTCCTGATTGTGCGTTTATTCCAAGCATTTTTAGTGCATAGCTTTTTGCGCTTTGCGCTTGTCCAAGACTAAGCATGCCAGCACCTAAAAACTGATAAGATTCGAATAACATATCCTTATCTTCAGTTCCATCTGCAACTTCTTTGAAGTATTTGTTTGACTGACCGTAATCCTTGCGCCTATAATAAGCCTTACCAATGGCAAAAGCAGCCTCTGCTGCTGGGTCAAGCTCGTATTGCGCTACGGCCACTTTTAAATAAAAGTCTTCGTCAGAGCAATCTAATTTATCCAATAGTTTAGTAATTTGTGCCAGCAGAACGGCATCCTTTGGATTCGCTCCAAATTTTGGTTTGAAAATTCCAATGAGAGTTTCACAATCGCCAGCAACTTTTCCAACCATATTGTCGATGTTCTTCTGTGCAGTTAAGTAAGCACTGCCGTATGTGCCATCTTTATTGTTTTGAACCACATCACTGCAAGGCCCGTAAAGATTTAATACATAGGTGTCTTCAACAAGATTTTTGCGCTTCATATCATACGCAGTCTTAAAATAATAAATGAGGGCCGCTGGCTCCATTTCTAACTGCAATATGTTGTAGCTTTCGCTCAATACATCATGCGCTTTCTTAGGATTACTTGATCTGTATTTTGCCATGTCGGTACCCTTTCGGCCAAGAATACTTCCTTTTCCATCAGGATAATATTCAATCCTCTGATCGTAAATCCATTCCAAAGTGTCCATTAGTAAATTCTTTTTAGCGTCATCTTCTTCGACCTCTATTAAATCTTGGTACATTTTGGTTCCGTTTGTCCAAAGTGATTCTGAAAATCGTGGGCAAATTGCTATGGCTTTTCTCCAGCCAGGAAGAGCATCCTTGAAATTTCCTTGCTTAAAGAACTCGATATAAAGTGAAGCAGATGTGATGCAAGTAATGCTGTCTTCGTCACTTGCAGTGTAAGTTCTTATTTTTTGGGCGTTGGCGATGGATGAAATCATCACAATCATTAGTATCAAATATGCTTTCCTTTTCATAGCTGTTTCTTTTGTATCAATCATATTTTCGTTTTGCAAACCACTGATCATACTTATGAGGTGTGATTGTGAAGCCTGCGTAAATGTTAAAATAGTTTTCAGTCAAACTTGTTGCTGACGTTTGTCTTCTGGCAACTTCCGCGCCAATGTTGAAAATTGAGTTCGAAGATGATGCTGAAAAAAGCGGAAACCCAAGTCCAGCTGTCATTCCGTATATAATTGGTTGTTGTCCATTTACATTAAGCATGGTTTGCCCGAAGCTAAATCCAGCTCGATAACGAACCACTTTCAAGTAATTACCACTTTCTCTTTTATCAAACTCTGGAATATATTGGGCACCAAGGCTAATACGCTGTGCATCTGAAAGATTAGCGTTTTTTCCATTAATCGTAAGTTGGGACCACATGGTTCTTGAGTAATCTGTCGTTAACACCCATTTGTTGCCAATATTGAGGCTGATCCCAACACCAACCGCAAGCGGAGATGAGGTGGTTCCATTCGCAGTTTTCTCCAATAAGGTGTCAACAATATTTGGATTGTTGAACGAGTCAGAATAGGTGTATTCTAATGTTTGGGTAAATGTGTTAAGATCGGCGCCTGGTCTTACGTATGCTCCCAAACTCATGAGTATTAAGGTGGTTTTCTCTTGAAAAGTGCTATCGTTAATTCTAATATTTCTAACAATCGTGTCGATATGGGATGCGCGTATGCCTATATTCCAATCAACGGCACTAATTTCTTGAGATGTTTGCCTGAAAAGATTTGTGGCCGCTGCAGACCTTTCTATTTCGGTTGCCCGATTTTGTGAAATTGAGCCGAATACATAGTTTAAGTTTCCACCAGCACTTAAAAGATTCGTGCGTTTCTCATTTGCTAATATGTCAAATCCCGTTCCTGTGTGAAGAGAATTAATTCCACCATCTCCGAAAAAGCGATATTCAATTTGGCCCAAATCTGGAATGGTTTCAGCGTCATACAAGTCATATCCCATATTCGAAATAGGGGTCAGACCGAAGCTTACCCCCATTCTTCTTTTGTGCTTCTTAAAATCATTGATGATTGGAAAGGCAAATGAGAAATTTTGAATAGAAAAGGAATTACTTGCTTGAGAAGTATTTCCTGAGTTAATTGACAGGAGCTCATTCTTTAAATCGAAGCTGAATGACGGCCTTGTGATGTCTGTATAGCTAGCTGGATTGGTCGAGTTGATAATTGTAGCATCGGAAATAGCGGCACTAACATGCCCCATTGAAGATAAGGCTGTCGTATTGCTACGAGATGGTTCTCCCAATCCATAAATAGAGTATGGTGAAAACGTACTTCGCTGAGCCATTACTTGACTTGCAAACACAATCAGAAGAAGAATAATGTAGTTCCTCATTTTTTTCGCTTCATTTCTAGCAATACCCAATTGAGTCCATACAGAACCAAGTTAGGGGCGGCAAAAGTCGCATTTTCCGCGTGCCTCTCAAAAAAGGTTGAGTCTCCTCCTGTTATTATTACTTTAAGCTTTGGAAATTCAGCTAAAAATTGATTCACAAAACCATTGAATTCGTGCATTGCTCCTTGTTCTGCGCCCATTTGCATAGAAGATGCCGTAGAGTTACCAAAAGTTACATCAGGTCGAGATAATTGTAAGCTAGGGAGTTTGTCAGTCAATAGGTGCATTGCATTTAGGCGCATTTGAAGACCGGGTGATATTGCACCTCCAATAAAGGCGCTATTGCAAACAATATCATATGTGATGCAGGTACCAGCATCTATTGTTAGGGTATTAGAATCTGGAAATAGACTTTGCGCACCAACGGCCCCGAGAATTCTATCCAAGCCTAATGTTTCAGGAGTGGAGTATGATATTTTGAATGGTGTAGGTATAGATCGATCGGCTATGCTTAAGTCAAATTCATTTGATATTTTATCAATTTCAATTGAATTAAGGTCTCGAACGCTAGAAACAATAATTTGTTCGGTGTTATATTCCGATGCCCATGCTGAAACTAGTTCGAAACTGAACTGCGCTTCACTTACCACCGAATCAATAAGATACGTTTCATTAAAAAAACCAGCTTTTATTCGAGAATTTCCTATGTCTATACAGAGGTTCATTTTATTAAGCAAAAAAACTCCTTTTAACTTTTCGTTTAATTTTTACTTTTGCCGCCCTGTTGCAAGCTCGACTTGTGATTGCAACAATACCAATAAAGGAGGTGCGGTAGCTCAGTTGGTAGAGCAAAGGACTGAAAATCCTTGTGTCGGGGGTTCGATTCCCTCCCGCACCACTCAAAAGGCGATCATTTGATCGCCTTTTTGCTTTCTAAAGCTGATTTATCTCAATTGATTGTCCACAACCAAGGGCAATAGGTAAATTTGCAACGTGAAAAAATCCTCCCCGGCTTTAGTCCTCAACTCCATTCTTCTCATATATGTGTTGCTCCAGTTTATTTGGTGGGCATATCTCATATATCAGTTGAATGTAGAAATACTGTCGTTGAGCTTTGAAGGAAGTGAAGAGTCTTTAAATAGAGAATTGACGAAAAAGCTTTGGATGATTGTTGGTGAGGGAGCGGTTTTTATCTCGTTAGTAGTATTGGGGTCGTTTTTTATTCGAAAATATGTGCTTCGAGAGAATAGAATGGCTCAACAGGAGCGTAATTTTTTACTTGCAACCACGCATGAATTAAATTCTCCAATCGCTGCGGCAAAATTGAATATGCAAACACTGAAAAGGTCGGGGTTGAGCGAAGAGCAGAAGGAACGAATGGTCGAATCAGGCTTGAGTAACGTAAATAGACTTGAAAAACTAGTACATAATATTCTTACTGCATCGAGAATAGATGCCGGAAAGTTTCAAATAGTTAGAGATAACATTGACCTGAGAGAACTATTAGATCGTATTATCGAGAGACACTCAATTCAACTCAAGGAGAGTGATTTAAAGGTGACGCTAACAATTCCAGATGAAATTAAATTGCAAGTTGATCAAAAAGCATTAGAGCTGGTATTTGAGAACTTATTATTCAATGCTTTAAAATATGCTAAAGGGGCAGATTTTGTAATTAGCGCAATTGACTCAAAAAAGAGGACTAGGATTGAAGTATATGATTCGGGCCATGGGGTTGAGCCTGCTCATCTAAAAATGTTGTTTGGAAAGTTTTTTAGAGCGGAAAATGAGGAGACAAGAACACAGAAAGGTACTGGGCTAGGCCTGTATTTGGTGAAAGAGGTAATTCGACTTCATAGAGGTTCGATCATAGCCACGAAAAATGAGCCAACGGGACTACGTTTTATTATTGATTTACCGCACAGCAAATGAAGAAGGCAGCACTTATAATTTTAGATGGATGGGGAATTGGAGACGGTGGCCCAACTGATGCCATTGCTCAAGCAAAAACTCCCGTTTTCGATCAATTAATGAAACAAGAGCCAAATGCTACCTTAAAGACTTTTGGAGAGAACGTTGGCCTGCCAAAGGGTCAAATGGGTAATAGTGAAGTTGGGCATTTGAATATCGGTGCTGGAAGAATAGTTCACCAAGATTTGGCAAGGATTAATCTTGAAGTAGAAAATGGATCACTTGCTGAGAACATAGCACTGAATGAAGCGATTGAATATGCGAAAACGAACGGAGGAAGGATTCATTTTATTGGATTATTAAGTCATGGCGGTGTTCATTCTGATCAAAGCCATTTGCATGCCTTAATAGATGCTTCAGAGAGCGCAGGCTGTGCTGATATTTTTGTTCATGCTTTCACCGATGGGCGGGATACAAACCAAAGCAGTGCGAAATCCAATATCGTGGAATTAGAGAATCATTTGAAGGGTAAAAGTGCTCGGTTAGTTTCAATGATTGGTCGATACTACGCAATGGATAGAGATAAAAGGTGGGATCGCACGAAAATTGCTTACGACCTTCTCGTAAATGGAATTGGGAGTGAGGTTGTGAGTTTCTCTGAGGCTTGCGATTCGAGCTATTCGAATGGAATTACAGATGAATTTTTTAAGTCGACAATAATTGCTAGAAAGGAGGGTAGGATTCAGCCCAACGACACGGTTATATGTTATAATTTTAGAACAGATCGCTGTAGGCAGATTACTGAAGTTTTGACGCAAAAAGATCACCCTGAGGTAAATATGTCAACGCTTCCTTTGCATTATGTGACGATGACTCGTTATGATGCCTCCTTTAAGAATGTGCATGTCATGTATAATAAGGACAATATTGAGAATACCCTAGGTGAGGTAATCTCTAAGGAAGGGGGGACGCAACTTAGAATTGCAGAAACAGAAAAATATCCACATGTTACATTTTTCTTTTCAGGAGGTAGGGAGACTTTATTTAATGGTGAAATGCGTGAAATGGCGGCCTCTCCAAAGGTAGCCACTTATGATCTTCAGCCTGAAATGAGTGCAGATGAGGTAGCCAGCAAGTGCCTAGATAGTATATCCAATAATAAACCTGATTTCATCTGTCTAAACTTTGCTAATCCTGATATGGTAGGTCATACGGGGATTTATGATGCAATAGTCACAGCTGTTGAAAAAGTAGACGCATTATTAGGAGTTATTCTTGAGAGTTTGAAAGTAAATAATTATAACGCGATAATTATTGCGGATCATGGTAATGCGGATATTACACAGTTGCCGGATGGCACTCCGCATACCGCGCATACGACAAACCCAGTTCCTTGTATTTTGGTGGGAAAATCTGACGCTATCCTTCGCAATGGAATTCTAGCAGATGTGGCTCCCACAATTTTGGCTTTAATGGAAATTGACGAACCTGACCAAATGACTGGAAAAAGTTTATTGCAATAAAAAAGACCCCAATTGGGGCCTTTTTTTATTTGTAAAGGTGGATACTTATCGAATCACGAATTCACTAATGCTTATCGCATTAGACTCATCGGTCATTTTGATTATATAAGAACCTGAAGCCAATTCGCTAACATCAATTGTATTAACACCCGCGTTTGCAATAATTGCAGAAGTCATAACAACATCACCTTTAATTGAAGTGATAACCATGTTATAAGCTCCAGCATTTGCTAAATCGATATTTACGAAATCCGCAGCAGGATTCGGATAAACCTTAAGAGTTGAAATAGCTAAATCTTCTACAGAAAGGTTTCCATCAACAGTGAATACCTGTACTTCAGAACAGCCATTGTTATCTGTTACTGTTACAATGTAATCGCCTTTCTCTAATAACCCTTCTATGTCTTGAGTGCTAGCTGAGAAGCCATTTGGGCCACTCCAAGAAAAAGTATAAGGAGATTGACCACCTGATACATTAATCAATTCAATGCTCGCTGTAAATGTCTCATTAGCATCATCTACCTCACCTATAACGGCTATCGTAGTGTTGGCGCATAATTGAGCATTCTTAGTCTTTACTCGGATATAAGGAAGAACGTTGAATGTATCATAAGGGGTTGTAATTGGATTTCCCCAAGAACCACTGTTATCAGAGTCTACGAGACCATAACCAGCAACTCCATAATCATAACCCAATGGAATCCCATCTTCATAAGTTGTGATACAAGCATAGTAACTCTCAATGGTTGCTGGTACTGGTATGTTTGCAGGTACCGTAATCCAATCATCAACTGGACTCCCTTCTGTTCCTCCAGCTACATCGTAAAAATCACCACTACCTAACTCAACTAAATTTCCTGTTCCATCATCGTTATATAATGTAGCTTTCAATGTTTGACCATATTCTAAACCATACTGAGTTGTCGTTCCAATTAATGGGAAATAACCCTGTACACCTACAACTGTGTCAGCCGTGAAATTATCATAGTACAAGCAGAAAGTGAACCCTGACGAACCCCACCATCCAGATCCTTGGTTGTCATCTTTGTCATACGCGAAAATGTTGTCAGAAACTCTGAAGTCCCATTCCATTTCATCGTTTTCTTCAGCCATATCAGAGTTGCTTGAAGCAACTGTGTAGGTCATTGAGTAGTTTCCAGTACCATCGGTTGTAAACTCGTCAGCAACTTCGATAATTGCGAATTCATCATTTGCAAGTGTGTTTGCAGCTGATGAACTTGAATAACCAGTATTTGACTCTGACACAGAGACAACTACGTCTGTTTGAGTTGCAGATCCATTTGCGATTACAAGTGCTGCTGGAAGGAAACTTGCTTCTTCAGCCTGAATTTCAGGGATTTCAGTGTACTTCTGATAAGCTCCACTGTCAGCAACTCCGTACATGTAAGCACGGTTAAGGTCTAGGTCATTGTCTGGGCCTGAATAAATGACAACGTCATCAATTTGCCAGCCATAAGCGATGCCATTATTGTCATCAGTCCATTGAAAACGAATCCAAAGGTTTCCAGTCGCGGTCATAATTGAAGCAGGAATATAATATCCTACATACTCAGGGTTAGTTTCACTACCTGGTGTGTTGTTTGCAGCAGTACGAGGCAACAAATGCTCATTTGAACCAATTGTTGTCCAACTAGTTCCGTTAGAACTTGCTTGAATATACATCTGATCAAAGAATCTAGAAGCACGTTCCTGATACATTAAAAAACCTGAACCAGTGGCTCCAGCAACACTGACTTGTGAGCTTTGCATAATATGCGTAGCCGCTGAAACTGTTCCTGCAGGGTCTCCGTTGTTCATTTCAGCAAATTCGCCTCCACTAGTTGATGTTAGTGCTGCATTACCATCATAAAACCATACTGCGGCAGTAGTTACAACACTCCAACCTAAAGATCCTGTGTTTGTAAATGTCCAGTCATTTACATCTGAAAAATCACTGTACCAAAGTGTGTCGCCAGCGGAAACATCCAATAATGGAGCTGCGCCATTGTAACGGAGTCCACCATTGGTCTCTCGCTTTAGGAAATCTGCTTCGTTTTCGCTCGTGAAAGTTGCTTTCTGCACTGATTGTGCAAACACGCTTCCTGCAAGAACAGCAAAAACAGAGGTTAATAGTATAAACCTTTTCTTCATAATCTGTTATTTAGAATTTATTGTCTTGAATCTCATTATTGTATTCAGAGGACGTCAAATTTAATACACAAGTTTGTGAAGTTGTTATTATCACTGATTTTATTTCCAGTGAAATAGGAATGTTAGTCGAATTAATTGCGAGTCGGTACTGTCAAATAGACCTATGTCTAGTAGCCTATCTACTGAGCAATTAGTTTGTGTATCGATGCGTTTCCACTGCTATCATCAACGCTCAAAAGATATATTCCAGGGTTCTTAATAATGAGATGCGTATTCGGGCTATAAAGAATGCCAGATTCTACAACTTTTCCTCGAATATCTCTTAGGGTATATG
>Ga0233426_10004286_pt1 | contig 10768 bp, 9 predicted proteins | sample SI_118_April2016_6_FD_179875 | JGI IMG/M metagenome (GOLD analysis project Ga0233426, IMG submission 179875) | Seawater microbial communities from Saanich Inlet, British Columbia, Canada - SI_118_April2016_10_MG | ecosystem: Environmental > Aquatic > Marine > Inlet | place: Canada: British... | reverse complement strand
CAGCAACTGGAGTTTCTTCAGCAACTGGAGTTTCTTCAGCAACTGGAGTTTCTTCAGCAGCAGGAGTTTCTTCAGCAGCAGGAGCTTCTTCAGCAACTAACTCTGAATTTGCTTTTGCAATTTCTAGAGCTCTAGCCTCATTAACTTCTTTTTCCGCTTTCAAGGCAGCAGCTAAAATATCTTTCTCTAATTTAAGGATATCTTCTGTTTTGGCTTGAGTTTTTGTGTTTTTTTGATCTAACCAAGCTTCAAATCTAGTTTCAGCTTCTTCTTCGCTAAAAGCTCCTTTTGCAGCTCCAGCTAATAGATGTTTTTTCATTAAAACACCTTCGTGTGATAAAATAGCACGAACAGTATTTGTTGGTTGAGCACCTTTCATCATCCAATCTACAGCTCCGTCGAAATTAAGTTCGATAGTTGCAGGATTTGTGTTAGGATTGTATTGACCTAATTTAGTGATGAATTTACCATCTCTTTTAGCACGGCTATCCGCAACAACAATTGCAAAAATTGGTCTTGCTTTTCTTCCGTGTCTCTGTAATCTAATTTTAGTAGGCATAATTTTTTTTCAGTTTAAACTATCTCAGTAGTATTCTGGTTAATAAATAAGGCTGCAAATATGCAATTTTTTATTTAATTATCAGAAACAAAATTAAATTTTAATACTTATTAACATAGCCTATAAATTTATGTTTTAATTGTAGTTTTACAGCAATGCATATTAATTCCGATTTTAACATATAGATGTACTTAATATTTGACACAGAAACAACCGGGCTTCCTAGAAGCTGGAAGGCTCCTTTTACTGATGTAGATAATTGGCCTAGATGTGTTCAGATTGCTTGGCAAATTCACGATAAATGGGGCGAATTAATAGAGACTAAGGATTTCTTAATTCGTCCTGATGGCTATGATATTCCTTACGATGCAGAAAAAATACATGGTATTTCTACTTTATTGGCTCAAGAAAATGGCCACGATATAGAAGAAGTTTTAGTCGAATTTAAAAAAGCTTTAGAGAGTGTTGAGTTTGTTGTTGGTCAGAACGTAGGTTTTGATATTAATATCATGTCTTGTGAGTTTCATAGGTTTGCTTACGACCCTTTTTTAAATACTTTTCCACTTTTAGATACTTGTACAGAAGCTACTGCTAATATTTGTCAAATTCCTGGAGGAAGAGGAGGTAAGTTTAAGTTGCCAAACCTTACCGAACTACACACTTTTTTATTCGGATCTGCATTTGATGAAGCTCATAATGCTACCGCCGATGTTGTAGCTACCACAAGGTGTTTTTTAGAATTATTAAGAAAAGGCCATTATTCTGTTGATCAGTTAAACAAAGACAAGGATTATCTTACTCAATTTCAGGCTCATAATAGTACTGTAATTGAGCCTGTGCAGTTAAAACATTTAAACCTTAAACTTGAGAGTCAAAAACTTAAAGACTTACATAAAAAAGAGACAAGCGACAGCTCTGACTCTTCTCAAATAGATCTTTCTGAACATTCATTTTCTCATTTACATAACCACTCTCAATACTCTGTTCTTCAGTCTACTAGTCAGGTTTCTAATATGGTAGAAAAGGCATTTGAGTTAAATATGCCAGCTGTTGCAATAACCGATGCTTCTAATATGTATGGTGCTTTTCATTTTACCAAAAGCATATTCGATCATCCGGCAAATAAAGAGGTAATTGAGCACAATAAAAAAGTCGAATCTGGCGACTTAAATGAAGAACTAAAAGAGTTCGCTATCAAAGGAGTTTTGGGTTGTGAACTGCTTATTTGTAAAAACCATTTAGATAAATCATTTCAAGATAACGGAAGTAAAATGGTGTTCTTATGCAAGAATAAGGATGGTTATCACAATCTTTCTAAAATGAGCTCTATCGCATTTGTAGATGGTTTCTATTATGTGCCTAGAATAGATAAAGAAGTTGTAGAAAAATACAAAGAAGGATTAATTGTTTTAAGTGGTGGTTCTAGAAGTGATATTGCCGATCTAATCCTTAATGTTGGTGAGAAACAAGCTGAAGAAACCTTCTTGTGGTGGAAGGATACTTTTCAAGACGACTTTTATGTAGAAATTGTAAGACACGGAATTGAGGAGGAAGATATAGTTAACGAAGTAATGTTGCGATTTGCAAATAAGCATAACGTTAAGATTTTAGCTTCGAATGAGACCTATTATTTAGAAAAAGAAGATGCTAATGCTCACGATATTTTGTTGTGTGTTAAAGAAGGAGAATTACAATCTACTCCAAAAGGAAGAGGAAGAGGGTTTAGATACGGACTAAGTAATGACGAATATTACTTTAAATCTCAAGACGAGATGAAGAGTCTGTTCGCTGACTTGCCACAAGCAATTATTAATATTGAAGAAGTACTTTCTAAAGTTGAAAATTTTCATCTAAAGAGAGATGTTCTTCTTCCTGCTTTTGATATTCCAGAAGAATTTTTGAATGAACAAGATAGTGACGGAGGTAAGAGAGGAGAGAATGCATATCTAAAACACATCACTTTTGAAGGTGCAAAAAAGAGGTATGGGACTATAACTGAAGAAATTGAAGAGAGATTACTTTTCGAACTAAAGACTATTGAAAACTCTGGATATCCTGGTTACTTTTTAATTGTTCAAGATTTTACTTCTCAAGCAAGATTGATGGGGGTTTCTGTTGGGCCTGGAAGGGGGTCTGCAGCAGGTTCTGCGGTTGCTTATTGCATCGAAATTACCAATGTAGATCCTATCAAGTACGACTTACTTTTTGAGCGTTTCTTAAATCCGGATAGAGTTTCACTTCCCGATATCGATATTGATTTTGATGATGAAGGAAGAGGGAAGATTATCGAATGGGTAGTAAATAAATATGGTAAAAATCAGGTAGCTCAAATTATTACTTATGGTACTATGGCAGCAAAGTCTGCTATTAGAGATACCGCTAGGGTGTTAGATTTACCTTTGTCTGAAGCAGATAAATTAGCCAAGAGCTTACCAGAAATAAAACTTAAAAAGCTTTTTGGATTAGATGAAAAAGGACTAAAAGAAAAGCTTAATGGAGAGCAGTACCAGCAAGCTCAAGAAATAATAAAATTATCACTGGAAGATAATTTAAGGTCAGATACTATTAATCAGGCAACCATTTTAGAAGGGTCTTTAAGAAATATTGGTATTCATGCATGCGGAGTAATTATTACTCCTGATGATATTTCTAAATTCGTTCCTGTTACTACAGCTAAAGATGCAGATCTTTTAGTTACTCAATTCGACAATAGCGTGGTAGAAGATGCTGGTATGTTGAAAATGGATTTCTTAGGTCTGAAGAATCTTACCATCATTAAAGACTGTTGTAAAATCATTAAACACATTCATGATGTTGATATAGATATAGATGCTATTCCACTAGATGACGAGTTAACGTATGAGTTGTTTCAGAATGGGGAAACAAATGGTGTTTTTCAGTTCGAATCTGTAGGAATGCAAAAGAATTTAAAGCTTCTCAAACCAGATAAATTTGACGATCTGATTGCCATGAATGCTTTGTACCGTCCGGGACCAATGGAATACATTCCTGATTTCATTGCTAGAAAACACGGGCACGAAGATATTATTTATGACCTACCAGAAATGTCTGAATACCTAGCAGACACCTATGGTATTACTGTCTATCAAGAGCAGGTGATGCTGCTTTCACAAAGTTTAGCGGGCTTTTCTAAAGGGGACGCCGATGTATTGAGAAAGGCAATGGGTAAGAAGATATTTGCTCTTCTACAAAAATTAAAACCTAAGTTTTTAAGAGGTTGTGAAGATAGAGGTCATGATGTAGAAATTGCATCTAAAATTTGGAAAGACTGGGAATCGTTTGCTGCCTATGCCTTTAACAAATCACACTCTACTTGTTATGCCTTAATTGCTTTTCAGACAGCCTATTTAAAAGCGCACTATCCTGCTGAATATATGGCGGCTTACCTAACTCATAACATGAACGACATTAAAAAAGTGACGTTCTATATGGAAGAATGTAAGCGAATGGGCATAAAGGTTTTAGGGCCTGATGTAAACGAAAGTTTCTACAAATTTGCAGTTAATAAAAACGGAGAAATAAGATTTGGATTAGGAGCAATTAAAGGAGTAGGAGAAGGTGCGGTGGAGGCAATTGTAAACGAAAGACAAGAATCTGGAAATTACATATCTATTTTCGAACTTACTAAGCGAATTGATTTAAGAGCAGCAAACAAGCGAGCATTCGAAAGTTTAGCAAATTCTGGTGCTTTCGATAGTTTTGGTCATTTACGTGCCTCTTATTTTGTGGTAGAAAACGAAATGACTTTCTTAGAAAAAGCCATTAAATACGGTGCCAAGCACCAGCAAAACGAAAATTCTTCTCAAGTATCTTTATTTGGAGAAGCTTCCGATTTAATTTTGTTAGAACCAAAAGTTCCTATTTGTGAGCCTTGGCCAATGCTAATAAGATTAAATAGAGAAAAAGAAGTGGTTGGCTTCTATATTTCTGGGCACCCTCTAGATGATTATAAGTTAGAAATGAGTAGTTTCTGTAATCTTAACATCTCTCAAATTAAAGATCTAGAAGCTATAAAAGGGAGGGATGTAAGAATTGCTGGTATGGTGTCAGAAGTAGAGCATAGGTTTACAAAAAAAGGAAATCCGTTTGGTACTATTACTATTGAAGATTACCATGATAGTATTACTTTTTTCTTGTTTGGAGAAGATTACCCTAAATACAAGCCTTATATGACCGAAGGTTGGTTTTTGTATGCCCAATGTAGGGTTCAAGACAAGAAATGGAAAGAAGGGGAGTTAGAGATGAAAATTGTTAGCGTAGAATTATTGTCTGAAATAAAAGAAAAGTCAATAAGATCCGTTCTGTTAAAAGTTAATTTAGAAGACTTATCTCAAAATTTATTTGAAAACATTTCAGAACTTTGTGAAGAGTATCCTGGTAAACATAATTTAAAGTTCGTTGTTAACGATTACAAAGATGGATACCAGGTTGGTCTTCGTTCTAAAAAGTATAAGGTTAATCTAGAAGACACCTTTTTAAATAGCTTGAAACAAATCTCAAATATTGATTTAGAAATCAATTAAAATATTAATTTTGTATATCACTTAAAATTTAAAAAAAAACATGGCATTAGAAATCACAGACGCAAATTTTGAAGAATTAGTATTAAAATCAGATAAACCAGTATTGGTTGATTTTTGGGCTACATGGTGCGGACCTTGTAGAATGGTAGGACCTATTGTTGACGAATTAGCTAATGATTACGATGGTAAAGCTGTTGTAGGAAAAGTTAATGTAGATGACAACTCTGCTATTCCATCTCAATTCGGGATAAGAAACATACCTGCATTATTAATTTTTAAAAATGGAGAAATCGTTGATAAAGTAATCGGCGCAGTTCCAAAAAATGTACTTGCAGAAAAATTAGATGCACATCTATAATTCTAAACTTATTAAAGGGCTTTAAAAAGCCCTTTTTTTATGGACTTTAAAGAGCAAATAGAAATATTCGAAAAGCTAGATTTTCTAGCTAGTCAGGCGGTGGAAGGTTTTATAACAGGTCTCCATAAAAGTCCATTTCACGGATTCTCGGTAGAGTTTGCCGAACACCGTCAATACAACCAAGGAGAAAGTACTAAACATATTGATTGGAAGCTTTTTGCTCGTTCCGACAAGTATTTTATTAAAAAGTACGAAGAAGAAACCAACTTAAGATGCAGAATTATTATCGATAATTCTTCTTCGATGCATTTTCCTAAAATCGATAAACCAGATTTTTCTACTCCAAATAAAATTTATCATAGTATTTTTTGCTCTTTAGCTTTAATGAAGCTCTTCAAAAAACAAAGAGATGCGGTTGGTCTTAGTGTGTTTTCCGACAAACTAAGCGTACACACCAACGAAAAAACAACCATCAAGCACCATCAAATTCTATTTAACGAATTAAAAAACATATTAGGTGATTGTACCTTAAAAAAGAATACAAGTGCTGTAGAGTCTCTACACGAAATAGCGGATAGCATTGCTCCAAGATCATTGGTGGTGCTATTTAGCGATCTATTAGATAATTCTTCAGAGTCCGATCAGTTAATGTCAGCATTGCAACATTTAAAATTTAACAAACATGAGGTAGTAATATTTCATTTGTTAGATAAAGAAAAAGAAATTGATTTCGAATTTGAAAACAGACCATTCAAATTTATTGATATGGAATCAGGAGAAGAAATGAAGCTCTCTCCTAACAATCTCAAGAAAGAATATCAAAAATTTAAGCTGGAACAGATAAAGGAGTTAAAACAAAATTGTGCCCAATTTAAAATTGATTTTGTAGATGTAGATATTAATAAGGATATCAATAAAGTATTGATGACTTATCTTCATAAAAGGAAACAATTAGGACGTTAGCATGAGTGGAGTATCTATTTCAAAATCGAACTTTGTATTAGGATTGCAATGCGACAAGTCTTTGTATCTTAAAAAAAACAATCCCGAATTTGGAGATCCTATTTCTTTGCAAAGTCAGAATATTTTTGACATGGGTAATAGAATAGGGGTTTTTGCTCAACAACTATTCCCGGGTGGAGTAGACGTTAAAGAAAACAGCACATTTAGAGAGGATAAAATTGAAAAAACTCAACAATATATTGAGGATGGGGAACAAGTTTTGTATGAGGCTGGTTTTTCTTACAACAATATGTATTGCTTTGTAGACATTCTGGTTAAGAAAGGGGATGGATGGCTTATTCATGAAGTGAAAAGCTCCACCAAAATCACAAAAAATCATATTAAAGATGTTTCTTTTCAGTACTACATTCTCGAAAAATGTGGACTAAATATAAAAGGAGTCTATATTACCCATATCAACAATCAATACAAAAGAAAGCAGAAGCTTCTTATTAATAAGTTGTTTAAATCGGTTTCTGTAATAGATAAAGTTTTGGCTAATCAAGAGTTAGTAGAAACTAAGGTTGATCACTTCCTTGAGGTATTAAGCCACGATGATGCTCCTCAAACTAAAATTGGATCTCATTGCACTTCTCCTTATGTGTGTATGTTTAAAACGCTTTGTTGGAAAGATATTCCATCATACAGTGTTTTTGATATTTCTAGGCTATCCTCGAATGATAAGTGGGATTTATATAATCAGGGAATAGTCACTTTAGACGAGATTCCTAAAGATTTTCCTTTGCAAGAAAAGCAACAAACCGAAGTGGATAGTTATATCAATGATCAGATTGTAATAGATAAAAAAAGCCTTTCTGATTTTTTAAAAAAAGTTTCGCCAAATATTTACTTTCTAGATTTTGAGACCTACCAATCTGCAATTCCTACTTTGGTAGGAACCAATCCTTATCAACAAATTCCATTTCAATATTCGGCTCATTATCTTGATGAGAAACAAGAGATTACTCATTTCGAATTCTTGTCGACTAACTTAGAAGACCCTAGGGAAGAGTTTATATTATCTCTTATAGAAGATTTAAGGCATCCAGGGGATATTTTCGTGTACAATATATCTTTCGAGAAACAAAGATTGCAAGAGTTATCTAAAGCATTTCCTGATTACGCCAGTCTTTTAAATGATATCATTGACCGTATGGTCGATCTTATTATTCCATTTAAAAACGGTTGGTATTATTCGCCTAAAATGAAAGGAAAGAACTCTATTAAAAACGTTTTGCCTGCTTTAGTACCTGGTTTTTCTTATCAAGATCTCGATATAAACAACGGTATCTTAGCTAGCCAATCTTTTCTAAACTTATCTAGGGTAGAAGATCAAGAACAAGTTAATAAAACAAGAAAAGACCTTTTGGAGTATTGCAAGCTCGATACACTAGCAATGGTTAAGATATTTGAGGTCTTAAAGCAGGATTGTGTTTAATAATTTAAACACTCTCTGTGGGAATAGTATTATTGTCTTTTATGTCCTCATAAAAATTAATCGTACTAACTTGGATGTAAGGCATTAACCAAAGTAAACCAATTCCTAGCGTCAGAATAGCAAGTAGAGCCCATCCTAAGAAACTTAATCCTAGAAAGAATATCTTCCATTTATAGCCCATCATCATTTCTTTGCTTTTCTTGAGGGCATTTGTAGGAGAGATGTCCGGATTGTCTGCAAGAATATAAAAGACCATAGAATAAGAAAAAGCTGCAATTATTCCAGGAACAATTAGTAAAAGCATTCTTAGTATAACGTTTGCTAATACTAATAAATATGTTAAAAGAACAGTTTTGTAATTGTTAAATCCTTGAAATAAATCAACAATTTTGGCCTCTTTTTTTCTAGTAAAGTTCAATGAGAAAATTATAAATCCTAATGCTAAGAGAATACATCAGAAAGCAATTCTAGTAACTCAACTATTGAAGAAGGTACTTTGGTTCAGTTGTATACAGCTAAAACGTACACATCTAAAAGTTTACAGGTTGGGTCTTTAATTGAACTAAGAACAAAAGAATCTGTAAAAGATAAAGATGGTTATGTGCTAATAAAAGCTAATCAACTAGTTTACGCTACTGTAAATGAGTCCCAAAAAGCTAAAGGACTTGGAAAAGCTGGATCTCTGAGCTTTTTATTAAAAGATATAAAGGCAATTGATGGTCAAAGTATTCCTGCATACTTAAATATGAGTAATGAAGGAAAAGATAGATCAGGAACAGCTATTGGAGTTGGCGCTTTATTGTTTTGGCCAGCATTATTTATTAAAGGCAAGGAAGCTGAATTTAAAGCTGGCACTGTGTTGCAGGCTTATATCAGCGAAAGCACATAAATAAAAATTGATCCTGATTATATTCCTGTGAAGTCATATACTCAAAATCCGGTTATTGAAGTAGTAAAAGATTGTGGTTCTAAACCTAAGAATACTAATAGATTTAACTCTCCATCTTACAATAAAAACTCAGCAGAATATAAAAAATATAAAGTAAGCTTGCAGGAATGGAATGCATGTAGGAAATAATGTTTATTAAAAATCAATCTAACCCTCACTTTTTTAAGTGGGGGTTTTTTATTTCATTTCATCACTAGCAATAAAGTTATTTACACAATGGTTATTACATAGATTTTTTCATAAAAACATCTCTAAATAATAAATTTTAAGTTCAATTTTAGTCGTTAAAAAAGTTATATTTTTACAAAAATATTATTTATGAAAAATATCTTTCAATTCTTACAAGTTTATTACCCGATACTTATAGCATTTATTGCAATGATGTATTCTATTATTTTAGGTCTTACTGGTGATTTTGAGTCTGCACAATATTCGGCTCATTGGCCAGGAACTATATTATTATTTGCAATAGCGTTAAGACAAAGAAGAAGTGATTTTTTAAACAATAAAAGATAATTATGCTATCAACTTCAATGTTTGTTATTGGATTTATTATATTCTCTATTTACTTGATAGGCCTTTCTTACATGATTAATTATGGTCATAAGTCTCAAGAAAAAGAGGAGTCTAATGATCCTGAGATTAAAAAGTCTAAAAAATCATAAATATTCTATTATTTAAAGAATAATATTTTTTTCTATCTCTTGTATAGTTGCTCTTATTGAGTTTAACTATATAATATGGTTTTGCTGTGTTTAAACATGCAAGCCCTTCTTAAAATACCTCAAAATTTTTTATAGTATATGAAGAAAATATTTTTTATAATTCTAATTTTTAGCCAACCAATATTTGCACAAAATCTTAGCGACTTGCAATTTGGGACTGATGCAACTTTCGATTTAGTGAGTTGGAATATAAAATGGTTTCCAAACAATGGCAATATTACATCGGTTAATGTTCAAGAAATCCTTACAAATTTAGACGCTGATATATATGCTTTGCAAGAAATTGAAGATACTACACTTTTGAAACAAACTGTATCGAATATCCCTGGTTACGAATGTTATTTTAAAAGTAGCTATTACGGAGGCTTAGCTTACGTATATAACACTAATACTATTCAGGTGAATTCTAAATATGAGATATTTACATCCAATTTATATTGGAATGCTTTTCCAAGGTCTCCACAAGTATTTGAATTTACTTTTCTGGGCGAAGAGTATGTTGTTATTAATAATCATTTCAAATGCTGTGGTGATGGAACATTAGATGAAAACAATTCTAATGATGAGGAAAATAGAAGGTTACAAGCTGTTACTTTTCTAAAACAATTTATAGATGATAATTTTTCAACTAAAAGAGTATTTTTATTAGGAGATCTAAATGATAATTTGACGGATGATTCTGAAAATAATATATTTCAGGAATTTATTAATGATAACGCTAACTACCTATTTGCTGACATGGAAATTGCACAAGCTAGTAGTGTAGACTGGTCATATCCCACTTGGCCATCTCATCTTGATCATATTCTTATTACTAATGAGATTTTCGATGATTTTCAAAATTTAAATTCACTTTTTTCTGTAATTAGAATTGATGATTATATGGGTGGCTGGATTAATTATGAAAATAATGTTTCTGACCATAGGCCAATTGGTATAAAGCTTGATTTTAATTCTGTAAGTTTCATTCCTGAAGTAATCAATCAAGAAAAAAGAGTTGTTAAAACTTTAAATATGTTGGGAGAAGATGTTATTAAAAATAGTTCAGGATTAATCATTGAAATATTTGATGACGGAACAGTTGAGAAGAAAGTAATCATAGAATAACATCTCATTATTCTATCAACTTCGACTAGTTCAATACATTATTTTTAAGTTTTTTTCCTTCCTGATTATTTTATTCAGTATAGTTT
>Ga0233426_10004285_pt1 | contig 10768 bp, 11 predicted proteins | sample SI_118_April2016_6_FD_179875 | JGI IMG/M metagenome (GOLD analysis project Ga0233426, IMG submission 179875) | Seawater microbial communities from Saanich Inlet, British Columbia, Canada - SI_118_April2016_10_MG | ecosystem: Environmental > Aquatic > Marine > Inlet | place: Canada: British... | reverse complement strand
GATATGAAGGCTCTGAATGCGACACGTTTCCTTTGCCGCCCAGTCGTCGATGGGCAGCGGGCTAAGAAAGTTGCCTACCGATTATTGAAAAATCACAAACCGATTGTCGAACGCTTGTGAGCATCGATTAAAGAGGCCCTGGCCCGATTGGCTGCAGAATTTGAACCCTGGAGTGAACTGGTTTTAGTCAATTGGGTTCAGGAACGGGAAAATAGAATAACGTGGGCCGGTGTGGGCCGGTGTGGGCTGCATTGCTGGTTATGCAAAAGCAGCCCCATTTTCCGCAAAGAGCAATCGTCGTTTGGGATGGTGTCGTTGAGATCGCAATGGCGAAGTTGAGTTTGCGCAAAACGATCCCTGAGCATGCAAATGCACAAGGGCAAAGTTTGGCTTGATGGATTGCGACGCGCCCGAATTATCCCGTGGCAAGGAATGGCGAGGTGGGTAAGCCACCGATGAAAATTGGACCCGTAAGATTTAAGCTTTTTTATCTGCTTTCACAAAGCCCCTATACCCACTAGGCGTCACTAAACTTCGTAAGTCTGGGATTATCATGGCGCAAAAGTCCACTATTTATAAAATTGAACTGACCGTTTCTGATATGGACCGTCACTATTATGAAACCCATAAATTGACCGTTGCCAAACATCCCTCGGAAACTGATGAACGCTTGATGGTGCGTGTCCTCGCTTTTGCATTAAATGCCCACGAACATTTGGAAATGACAAAGGGATTGTTGACTGATGACGAACCCGACATTTGGCAAAAGAGCTTGAGCGGTGAGCTTGAGCTATGGGTGGCATTGGGGCTGCCAAGTGAGAAGATCGTTCGTCAATCCTGTGGCAAAGCCAACGAAGTAATTGTTTATTGCTATGGTGGCAGTGCGGCTGATGTATGGTGGCAAAAGATCAAGAATAGCACCACGCGTTTTGACAATCTTCGGGTGATCAGTTTATCAGAAACGAACACGAGTGAGTTGGGTGAACTGGCGAGCCGTTCGATGAAATTGCAGGTCAATATCCAAGATGGTGATGCAATGGTTAGCGCCGATGATAGCGTTGTTTACGTTACCCCTGTTGAGTTGAACCGCACGGGACATTAAATTGCGGCTATGAGAACAAGATTTTGGCGCGATGTTCTGAGAATGTTAATTGGACAATCTGCAAAAAAAATTGAAAAACGTAAAATGGTATTCCCCTACGGGTGAAGTAATCATTCAACGAACATGCTTCGCTTGAGCAGCAAGAGCGTGCGTGCGATTTGTTCTCATACCCATCTGACATTGCTGTTTTTGAAACGCGGATAGTTACATTGTCCGCAGGTGCCATTACGTGCGGCGGGCCAATGGCAGGCACCAGTTTTTTGGAACCTTTGCTCTAGTTTTTCGATCCGGTCCTTTGGCGGTGCCAACCCATTACAATAGCGTTTATTTATTGGCTTAACCAAGAGTTTCATGACGAAGGGATGATCAGTTGTTAGCGGGCATTTTCTCTTGTTCGAACAGCCAGTCACGAAACAGCATTGCCGTCGGGTTCTGGGCGTTGGCTCGGACATAATACCCTTCTTCGCACGGGGCGATGAAGTCGCTGGCAACGACAAGTTGGTCCGAGGCAAGAGCGGAATGCGCAAGGACTTCGCTAACAAGTGCCACACCATTCCCGTGAAAAGCCATGTTCAAGGCTGCGTCGAATGAATCAACATAGATATGTGGAATAAGGTCATGCTTTTTAGCACTTGGCCAATTCTCCCATCCAGCTGATGTGCCTACGGCTTCGATCAAGGGAAGCGCGTGAAGATCGCCGTCTAAAGTCGCTGATTTAATTGCGACCAGACCATTGGGTTCAAGCAATGTCGCGTTTTTGCCGAATTGTTTGAACGTGCCAAATGGAATTTCGACATCTGCGTTAACGGACTTAAAGTCGTCAGGCCAAATTGTGCTAAGAAAACGCAGGCGGATATCAGGATGACGATCGGTAAATGTTCGCAATCTTGGTGCGATGATCCATTCCGCGACGCTGACGGATGTTGCGACTGTCAAAAGGTTCTGGGTCGTACCTGTTTCAAAAATGCGCGACGCGGCGGTCAGGGTGCCTAAGGCCGATGCAACCTGTGGGGTCAATTTTCGACCATCATCGGTCAATGTCAATCCACGTGCTTTGCGGATGAATAACGCGACACCTAGCCGGCTTTCGAGTGCTTTAACATGTTGGCTGACAGCTGATTGCGTCATTCCAATTTCATCGGCTGCAGCGGTGAAACTGAGGTTTCGCGCAGCGGCTTCAAAGGCACGAAACCAAGTGAGAGGGGGAAGAGATTTGGTCATGGTCAAGTTGTCCATTAGTTTTTCTAATACCTAAGCCCGCGTTTACTTAGTTTGTCAAAGGGGAGCTTTGGCCGGACAGTGAGCGCAAGCATAAAAGGAAGACGACTATGCAGCCTGAAATCAGAAAAATTGTGACTTATGATGAAGAGGTATTGATTGAAGGTTTTAAAGCCGCTGAAACTCCGTGGCGACTGTTTGCGGTTGCGGCTGTGGTTAAGAACCCTTGGGCTGGTCGTTTTGTCGAAGACCTAAAACCAGAGATTCACGCATACGGTCCGGTTCTTGGTGAATTGCTGACGCAACGCATGATCGATCTTGCGGGTTCTGGTGATGCAATTGAGGCTTATGGGAAGGCTGCAGTTGTTGGTTTGAATGGTGAAATCGAACATGCGTCGGGCTTGATCCACACTTTGCGCTTTGGAAATCACTATCGTGAAGCCGTTGGTGCAAAATCATATCTGGCTTTCACCAATACGCGTGGGGGTGCCAATTCACCAATTATGGTTCCGCTGATGGACAAGAATGATGCGGGTCGTCGTTCGCATTACCTAACGATCCAGTTCGCGATCCCTGACGCGCCACGTGACGACGAAATTGTTGTTGTATTGGGCGCTGCTATGAATGGACGCCCTCATCACCGGATTGGTGATCGTTATCAGGATTTGAAGGATTTGGGTCATGACCTGGACAACCCAGCGGCGGTCTAAATTTGGAACGCTGGCGGCCACCACAGCAGGTGATGGTCCACTGGTCGTTCTAATTCATGGCGTAGGATTGCGCGCAGAAGCGTGGGGTGCGCAGATTGCGACACTATCGCAAAACTGTCGTGTGATCGCTGTGGATATGCCGGGCCATGGCCACAGCGCCTCTTTGACCGGCGCGCCGGATTTAGCTGACTTTACAGACAGTATTGTGGGTGTATTGGACGAACCCGCAATCGTTTTAGGTCATTCGTTTGGGGCGATGATCGCGCTGGATCTCGCTGTACGTCACTCGGACAAGGTTAAGGGCCTAATTGCTCTCAATGCAATTTATCGCCGCAATGATGCAGAAAAGTTGGCTGTCAAAGATCGTGCTGACAGTCTTGATGGGCGTACCGTTGCGGATCCAACTGCTACACTGAAACGCTGGTTTGGCGATGATGCTGGTTTGGCAAAGGACGCTTGCGAGCAGTGGTTGCTTAATGTGGATCCCGTGGGCTACCGCACCGCTTACAACATTTTTGCAAAAGAAGATGGCCCATCGCTGGACGGCTTGGTGGGACTGAAATGCCCTGCCTTGTTCGTCACTGGAGATCTTGAACCAAACTCCACTCCGGACATGTCGCGCAATATGGCAGGGCTTGTTGAAAATGGTCGGGTAGAAATTCTGAAGAATGCAGCGCACATGTTGCCAATGACACATGCCCCACAATTGAACGGTTTGTTGGCAACGTTTGTTAGTGGGGTGGCAAAATGACTTTGCTCGATCCGTTAAAACTTCGCAGTGCATTTGGCAACTTTTTGACGGGCGTCACTGTTGTGACCGCAACGAGGTCCGATGGTATACCCGTTGGATTTACGGCCAATTCATTTTCTTCGGTGTCACTCGATCCACCGTTGCTGTTGGTCTGCCCGGGGAAATCTCTTTCTAGTTACAAGACATTTGCGGGATGCTCCCACTTTGCCGTGAATATTCTAGCCGAAGATCAACAAGACATTGCAACGACTTTTGCGAGCTTTAAAGGGGATCGGTTTGCCAAAGTCGCGCACCGGTTTGACCTACATGGCTCTGCATTGATCGATGGGGCTGTTGCGCAATTTTCCTGTGCCGCTCATCAGTCAGTGCCGGCAGGCGATCATTGCATATTGATGGGGCAAGTCGTTGCAGTTCTGCAAAATGAAAAGCTAGGCCTTGGGTATCTGAATGGAGAATTCTTTTGTCCTTCAGACAAATCATTCGATCAATTGAAAAGGACAGAATAGATGGATTTTTCTCTTTTCGCGCATATGGAACGTTTAACTCCTGACCAGGATCACGCAACATTGCGAACGGAACTGATCGAACTCGCCAAACTGGCGGACGATGGTGGGATGCGCGCTGTTTGGACGGGTGAACACCATGGAATGGATTTCACCATTGCGCCGAACCCTTTCCTGACATTGGTCGACTTAAGCTATCATACAAAAAATGTGCAACTTGGAACGGGGACAATCGTCGCGCCATTTTGGCATCCTATCAAGTTGGCAGGCGAGGCGGCAGCTGCGGATCTAATCACTAATGGGCGGGTTGAGCTTGGCATTGCACGTGGGGCGTACTCCTATGAGTACGAGCGTTTGATGCCCGGCATGGATGCGTGGGAAGCTGGTTTGCGCATGCGAGAGACTACACCTTTATTGCGCCAACTTTGGGCGGGTGATTGCGCGCATGAGGGAGAATTCTATCAATTTCCGTCAACAACGTCGGCACCAAAGCCAGTACAGAAAGATGGCCCGCCGATCTGGATCGCAGCACGTGACATTAACAGCCACAGTTTTGGCGTCGATAACGGGTTCAACATTCAAGTGACCCCGTTGTGGCAGGGGATTGATGAAATTACCGATCTGATGAACAAATTCAACGAGGCCTGCGCTGCGTATGACGGGCCGCGCCCAAAAATCATGTTGCTTCACCATACCTACGTAGGTGTGGACAGCGACGACACAGCAGTAGCGTCACAGCAGTTATCAAAATTCTACAATTACTTTGGTGCGTGGTTCAAAAACGAACGCCCCGTACAACAGGGATTGATTGAACGCATTAGCGACGAAGATTTAGAGGCGAACAAGATGATGTCGCCTGAGAACATGATGAACAATCTGACTATTGGGACCGCGCAAGAAGTGATTGATCAGATCAAGCGATATGAAGACTTAGGTTATGATGAATTCGCGTTTTGGACAGATAGCGGCATGGACTTTGCCCGCAAGCGTGAGTCACTATCGAGGTTCATCAATGACGTAATGCCTGCATTTACCTGAGGACTAAGATGACACAGCTTCCCCATTTTCAACTGTATATCGACGGCGAATTTACTGAAGGCCATGATACTCAGGTTATGACAACGCAGAACCCTGCAACCGGTGAGAACTGGGCAACATTTGCCTGTGCCGCTCCGCAAGACGTTGATCGCGCCGTAACAGCTGCGCGCCGCGTTCTGGATGATCCGGCATGGCGCGATATGACCCAAACCCAACGCGGTAAGTTGTTGTATCGTTTGGGGGAGTTGATTGAAGAAAATGCGCAGAAATTAGGACGTCTTGAAACAACAGACAGCGGCAAGCTGTTAGCGGAAACCGCCAGCCAAACCGGGTATGTAGGGGACTATTATCGTTACTATGCGGGCCTGGCGGACAAGATCGAAGGGGCGGTGTTGCCCATCGACAAACCCGATATGCACGTTTTTACGCGTCGCGAACCAATCGGGGTGGTCGTTGCAATCGTACCGTGGAACGCGCAGATGTTCCTCACTGCGACGAAGTTAGGGCCCGCATTGGCCGCAGGCTGTTCGGTAATCCTAAAAGCGTCAGAGATCGCACCAGCCCCTATGCTTGAATTTGCCCGCCTCGTTGCAGAGGCGGGCTTCCCTGCTGGTACTGTATCCATCATTACAGGTGATGCTAAGAACTGCGCTATTCCCTTAACACGCCATGCCGATGTAGACCGCATCGCTTTTACGGGTGGCCCAGACACGGCCCGCCATGTCGTACGCAATTCGGCAGAGAATTTCGCGGTTACCTCGCTTGAACTTGGTGGAAAATCTCCGATCTTAGTATTTGAAGATGCAGATCTAGACGGCGCAGCAAACGGGCTGATTGCAGGCAATTTTGGGGCTTCGGGACAAAGTTGTGTCGCTGGATCGCGAGGGCTTGTTCACAGGTCGATTTTGGAAGCCTTGATTGCGCGAATTTCTGAGAACTGCGCGAATATTGTTGTTGGTGATCCACTGGATGCCAGAACCAATCTGGGGCCGCTGTGCACCAAGGCGCAAATTGATTTGATCACAGCAACTTTAGCAAAAGCCAAGGATCAGGGGGCACATATACGATTTGGTGGAGCACCACTGGATACCGCTGGTAACTTCATGGCCCCGACTTTGGTTGAGTGTAAAGATCATCATGTCGAAACACTGAATGTGGAATTGTTCGGTCCGGTCATGTCGCTAATCCCATTTGACACCGAAGAAGAAGCGATTGCCTTAGCCAATAGCACGCCCTTTGGTTTGGGATCGGGCGTATTTACTCAAAATCTTGCACGAGCGCATAGGGTTTCAGCGCGCCTTAAGGCAGGCATATGCTGGGTGAACACTTATCGCGCAATTTCACCGATCGCTCCTTTTGGTGGATACAATCATTCAGGTTACGGTCGTGAAGCGGGTATCGATGCAATAAATGATTATACGCGTACAAAAACGACGTGGATCAACACTTCGGTCGATCCGATTGCGAACCCTTTTGTGATGCGCTGATTGTGATGGGTTCGCTTAGCCAATTTTTCTTCATTAAACCCTGAATTTGTAGTGCTGGTGGCGTTGTCTAAAGTGATCGGCGGTTGTGATGCTTTAGGCGTGTGTAGCTCGAAACGTCCCAGTGTTGCATATTCTTAACACCGTCCAACACAGCAGGTTTATTGATGACACCACTCAGCTAAGCGAAGAACCACTATGGTTTGATCCTATTTTCGCTTGTGATATTTGGTTCGGCGCTCGACACAAGAGTGGGGCTGAACTTTCTGCTCCTATTTGCCATTGTAAGCGGTGTCGTTTTTTCGGCAACTAATTCTGGCGAGAACATTCACCTCTCTTCAAGATACAAACTAACAATTGACCTTTTCTTTGCGACATATATTGGGCTGGTTTGTTCGAAAATTTTGACATCATTTGATCCGGTAGAAGCTGCATCTGTGATCGTGAGCTACCTCCCGGTTGGGTTGCTAGGACTTGTTTTGGTATTTTACTTGAGACATGGCGTAAGCTTTTCAAAGCTCACGCCATGGTTTGCCTTAGTTGCTGTAATATATGCAATTTTGGAACTCTATCAAATCTATCTGCATCCTTGGGGTCGGGTAAGTTTCGGCTACAACCCAATTCCTTTGGGGATGATCGCTGTCCAACTAATGTTTTGGTGTGGCTGCGCAACGTTGGAACGACAACGTTCTTCGTTTCTGGCTATTGTTGGAATTGTAGCCGCATTTTGGGTTGTCTATTTGACTGGCTGCAGAGCTGCAGTGGGGGTCTTCTGGCACGGCTTGCAAAAGGGAAATAGTTCAATCCCCACAGGTGTCGATACTGAAATTGCTGGCAATGGCTTCAATCGATCATGGATTTGGCATACGGGGATTGATGTTATCAAACAACAAACCTGGCTCGGTTGGGGACGTGAAGCACACTTAACACAGGAAATGTTTCGTGCGATAGATGCACCAAACGTCCTCACCACATTCCCACATTTTCACAAAGAGATTATTAACATGGCGGTGCGGTTTGGAATTCCGGCAGCTATTTTGATGGTTGTCAGCTACGCGAGTTTGTTTTTGATCCCGACAAACAAACGGGCCTTTTGGATCACATTTGTTTTTCTGAGCCAACTTTTTGCTTTGTCAGTTACAGATGTGATCTGGCACCACAGCGTTACGATGTCTATGTTTGTGTTTACGCTCATCTTGATGTTCTTGTTTCTAATTGAAGACTCTGAACGAGATGAAGATGCGCCAACGAGGTAGCTGCTACCCAAATGTGGATGCATTTCCTGCTTAAACTGGCTGCCCACTCTTGAACGCGCGGAAAAGCGCTAATTGTGATCCGTTACCGCATCGTAATTTTCGTCGCTTAGACGCGTCTTGCCTGCAAGGTGCGCGTGCGTACACGATTTCTTTCGTTTCGGGTATGCACTGACGAAGGCAAATCATTTGCGTGTTACTGGTCCAATGAAGGCTGGGAAGAGCACGCGTTGCGTTCAGATGATGGCCTCTTTGGATTCGGATACTTTTAGCCAATAGATGCCGCGAGTGTATTTTCTCCAACCTAGGACTTGGTGGATGAACACTCGACCGAACTAAATGGCTCGTTGCTATCGCAATAGGCGCGTTCCGCACGTTGTATGTATTCCGACGGGCCCAGTAGGCCCTAATTGATATTGAGGCTGATGTAGCCGCGATTGGTCCATGGTGTGCCCTGGGCCATTGCGTCTTGAACCTTGCCAGGGTTTGAAGTCGAGGCTCAATGAAGCTGTCAAATGCCCCGAATGCATGCTCTCGCGTGACAGCATAGTGCAAGGGCAATAGGTCTCCGAAATGATCGGGGAAATGCCGTTCTGCTAACGCCATAGTGTCTGTTGTGATTGCGTTAGTGTGATGTGGTAAGCTGGGGATACGTTTCACCCATCCCATACTCGCGTTTCATGTCGCTAAAGCTGACGTGATCATACAGCGCCATCTGGAGGGGGCAATAATGTGTACGGTGCTGAAATCTGTAGTCGTTTCCAAGCTTTTTAGGATGTGTGACTGGACTGTTGAACAAGACTGATGGGTGTTTGTTAAATGAAAGTTATCGCGTGGTGAATTTGCAAGTTGCACTCAAAGCTTCGCATCGACACATGTAGGGTATGGGTCTATCCAGTTTGGCGCTGACCCATGACATTGCATTCTGGAGGTTCCGATGGCTGATACCGATGAAACAAATACTAAGACGCATTATATTTGCCAAACTTACGTTGAGAAAAAGCAAGGTTCTGACGTAGTGACTTTGGCGATCGATAAACAGTTTGAATACTCCACTGCCTCAGATGCCGAAGAACGTGCAGAACGCGAATACCGCAACGAGACCTGTGTGGGGGCGGACGCCTACATGATCGTCGAAGATTCACAATCTGATGAAGTTGGGACACCAGATTTTCTTGTGCGTCTTGGCAATGTGCCAGACGATGATGGGTCCTGATCCAACTGTTTGGCTCAAGAACCACATCAATTAGTTATCGGCGATGGTGCATGATCTTGGACGATCGCTGGTGCTCTTTGAATTCTGGGTCAACGGTCTTGGTCAGCTGATCGGTTTCGGCTTTCTTCATCAATCGTTCGGCCAGTATGGATGAAATGATTGCGGCGAACATTCCCCCAGCCATTTGTCCAATTAGGACACCTTCAGCGCCCCACAGCTGTGCGCCAAAGTAAACGAACGGGATGGTGCCCAGTGTGTTGCGCCCCCAGTTGACCCAGGTGGAATAGAATGGGTGGCCTAGGTTGTTGTAGGCCGCGTTACCGACAAAGATAATGCCGTTGAATATCCATGCCAATGATAGTGGACCGCAGAATAAGAAGATTAGATCGCGTGTTACGCCACTTGCGTTGAACAGGTCCGCGATCGGCCCGCGTGCAAGGTACAAGACAAACACAACAGGGATTACGTAGGCGACGATTAAAACCATGCTGCTGTTAAAGGCATAGCGAACGCGCCCGTGTTGGCCCGCGCCAAAATTTTGGCCGATGATCGGGCCAATTGCGCCAGACATCGCAAAAATCAACGCGAATGCGATTGGGGTAAGGCGTCCGATAACAGCCATGCCCGCAACCGCTGCTTCGCCGAATTCCGCGGCAACTCGCGTCACATATGCGCCGCCAATTGGTGCTGCGATGTTCGCAAGCATTGCGGGGACAGCGATGGCTGCAATAGGGCGTAGATCGCGCACAACTGCACCGACTGATAAGCCTGTGAACCCACCGTAGCGGCGCGATATATACCACAGACCCGTCAGAGCGATAGACACCCGTGAGATGGCAGAAGCCCATGCCGCACCGTCCAGCCCCATATTAAAACCAAAGATAAAGATTGGATCGAGGACGGCGTTTACGACCCCAGCAACCAACGTGACGATCATAGATAGTTTTGCTGCGCCGTGACTGCGCAGAGCCGCAGAGGCAATGATGCCAATCATCAGGATCGGCATCGTTGGGATCAAGATTTGAAGGTATGAAACGGCAAGCTCTTGGGTTTCACCAGTTGCACCGACCAATGCGGTTAGATTGTGCAGGTTGGTGTAAATTATACTGGCAAATACAATGGCAAAAGCCACCCCAACGATCAGCACGTGGGTCAACAACTCGGTCGCGCGTTCAGGATTATCTTCGCCCAACGACTTTGCCACCATCGCCCCACCCGCAATAGCCATGCCGATGCTGATCGAGGTTGTGATGAACAAAATGGACCCTGCAAAGCCAACTGCGGCAGCCAATTCATCAATGCCCCAGCATGGAGATGAAAATCATATCCACCAAGTCGACGACAAACAGTGCCAAGAAGCCAACGACAGCTGTCATGGACATCGTTATGATGTGTTGTGTCAGATTGCCGCTGAGAAACTTGGCTTGCTCATGGCTCATGTGGTTTTCTCATCCATGATTGCTTCAATCCTTAAGGTCATTTCAGCTTCCCAA